>SCLI03000554.1_pt1 | contig 20323 bp, 28 predicted proteins | sample 7268041 | NCBI WGS metagenome assembly SCLI03 (sample SAMN10721081, study PRJNA514188) | viral metagenome | isolation source: depth-stratified mine tailings core A | place: China: Fankou Pb/Zn Mine tailings | collected 2017-10 | reverse complement strand
GTATTCCCAGGTTGTATTGTATTCAGCGACATTGTATTCAGCTATAGTGTAATTAGCCTCTACAGTTGAAGTTGCAGATGAGTAGATGGATTCATAGTCCTTGGCCCATTTAATAGTGACGGCCTGAGAATCTGTTCCAATGATCGTGTACTTGATTTTCTTGAGAATAGAGGTCTGAATAGGATTACCAAAGTCAATCCATGACGTGTAATAAGTCATCCTGTACGTACTTGTGTCGTCAAGATACCCATTGTATTCACCTAGATAACCTTCTTTGCCAATATAAAACTTACGATCCTTGGTTTCAAAGAAACTACATGCCAGATAATCAGGCCATGCTGTTACTCTTGCGGCTCCATCAGGAAGAGAGGCGCGAGTATCGAAGCAATAAGCCAGATCAGAGCTTGGAAGGTACAAAAGATAGAACTGGTTTACCTGACTGTATCCAGACTTGATATTTCCACTCTCCGTAGTGATATAGCCCTGAAGGTCATCCCTGATATTCTTGGAAAGATCGCGCAAAGGTGCTGATTTCTCCTGAATTGTCCTCAAAAGGCTTCTAACTCCAGAGTCAGACAAGAATAGAATATCGGTTCCAGTGTTCTGTACACTATCTCTGGCAATACACCCGATGCCTACAACAGAGTCCTCAAGGAAGATATTTGCAGGGTCGGTAGCGTTGGCAAACATCAAAATCTGTTTTCTGCCCATGACAAACAGACGGTTATTGTGGGCTGCAAGAGCTACGATCTGGTCACCTCCCATGGGCCAGATTTCAGTCGTGTCGAGGCTTCCAGACGTTCCGCCAGTCCAGACATGAGGACTTAATAGGTCGGAGAAAACAATAGTTTGCTTGTCAGTAGACGTATCAGCAGCCCAGATACGGCCAAAAGCTGAAATAGCTTCGTTACATTGGTATACTGTCCCTACTGAACCTGATTTCTCGCTTAGGCGGCGAAAGGTTGTCGCTGATACAGCGGGATCGTAGATTAGTGGATCGTATCCACGCTGCCAGAAAATACCAACTCCATTGAGCTGGCAGAACTTCCAGTCATCGTCAGAAATAGTTGGAGCAACACCAGAACCGCCATACGTAAGTACTGTAGCTGTAGTGCCTGCTAACTTGAATAGCTTATTGTTGCCTGCAAACAACACTGTTGCAGTACCATCGTTTTGGATCAGTTCCCCGATGCAGCAGATATAGCCTACACCAAGGTCCGCACTAGTCGTAGTAGCTTTGTCCCATCCTTTACGGGCTGCTACACGGCCTGATTTATCAATGACGCAGTTATTCGCCTCCAGAGCGAAGTTTGGAGACAAGTCAACCGGGCTGTCTGAAAGGTTTAGTCCATAGAACCCGGGAGCCTGGATCGAGAATGGAGTGATTTGCTTCACTTGGCAACCCAAATAAGTTCATCAGGTTGACGACCAATATCGAGCATGATGTGATTTGCCAAACTCCTACGATACAACTGGTAGGCTTCGCTACTTTGAAGTCCACCATCTTCCCCTCGCTCTACCAAAGCCCTCGCATAGGCATTCAGGATGACAGGCTCATCAGGGATATAGATTCCTGTGGCATCAGCGGCCAGATCAGCTTGCGGGATGATCAAGTTGAAATAGATCGAATAGACAGCATCAGGAAGAGGATAAATATCTACGATCACATCGCCATTGGAATCGGTCCCGTTGAAGTTGTAATAAGCAGGATCGCCAGATTCTGTAGAGCCAGTAATGATACGATTCATGTATCCTGTAGGGACTGGAATCATTTCTACATCTGAAGTGTCGTTGATAACGTCCGTGACACTGAATCTCTGCCCTGCATTGGTTAGAGAATAACTAAGAGTGTTCGCAACAGTCGTTACTGCAATGCTGTCTTTTAGAGCATTCCATGCATAGGAATCCTCTACCTCGCGTTTAGCCTCGTTTACAAGCGCTCCGATAAGCTTACTGTAGGTATTCGTAGAAACGCTTACAACAGTATCCTCTCGGAGCTTCACCAATACTGCATTGACAAGTTGAAGCCACGTTTTACGAGCCATTATTCATTCTCCATTAGTGCCGTACCCATGACTGCCGCCTCTTTCGATGTTGCTGCGTTTTTCAGAGCTTTCAAAACACCTGGGCGATTATCTACTTTGACCTGTTTTAAAACACCAGCCAGTGCTTTCGGGTCTTTCAGGATATTCGCAGCAGCAATATTAACGTCTACGTTGGCATTCTTGGCGAGAGTTTTGAGAATGAAATTAGCCACCATCGTTTCACGCATCAGCATATTTGGAAGTTGAGGCTCGATTGCCTGCGCTGCTTTACCAACACCCGGAAGGTTTACCTCGCTTGCCATGCGTTTCTTGACAATTTCCATTTCCATTTCAGCAGCAAGTCTAGCGGCCAAAGCGGACTGTTCCTTGTTGAAAATCTTGTCAATACCAGTGCCTCGTTTGAATCCAGTAGCCTCTTTGATCAACTTGGTTTCATCACGAAGAGCGCGAAGATAAGAACCAGGGGCTTCTTTCCCTGTAGGAGAAATGAATTTGTCCTTCATGGCAGACCACAAATCCATCTGATTCAATGGAAGAGAGTCGATGGCGTACTGTTTAGTAGCCTGTCCTTGGATGGATTCAACCTTGTTGATCTGATTCTCAAGAGACTTCTTAACTACCATCAATTGGCGGCGAACAGGAACATTCTCCTTTTGAGCCAGAAGATTGTTGATGTTCTCGATGGATGATTGAAGCTGTCCAGGGTTAGTTCTGAGAGTCTGAGCGCCTGTAACAGGATCAATCTCAACCAAAGAAGATTTAACATCATCCATGGATGAAACAAGGGCTTTATTCCCAGGTTTTGCGCTCTTGATCCTGTCAATCAGGTTAGCAGTTTTGCTAACTTCTACAACAGCTTTAGATTCTGCGAGTTTCTGGTAATTTGCAGCAGCATTTGCCCTGCGGGTTTGTTCCAAGGCAAGGCGTTGCGCCTCAGTTCCTGCCCCGCGTTGGAGAACACCGGCTCTCGCGGCTTCTTGTTGAAGTTGGACTGTACGAAGTCCTGCGGTAGTCTCTGGAACAGCAGAAAGACCTTCCTGCAAGGCCACGTATTGGCCTCCAAAACGCTCAGGCTGGCCTTTTAAGGCAAGTTCACGATTGGCTCTCGCAATAGCGTCTGCGGACGTTACAGGACTTCCTGGGACCATTTCGGTACCACGGCGCTCCAGAGCTGAGACTACTTTCGTAGCCTCTTCTGGAGTCGTAAGGTCACGAAGATACTGCTCGGCAAGTTTCTGCTGTCCAGCCTTGGTTCTAGTCCTTGCAACATCACGGATCGCTCTTACAGGAGCTGGTGCAGTCGGAGGTTTTACGCTGGCGCTTTTAAGCGCTGCACGCCCACCATACAAAGTACCTGCAATCGCAGGAGCTACTTCGCCAATGGTTTCGGCAGCGGCCTGAGCTTTTGGGCCTAGAAGGCGCGCGATTTCACTTTGACTTCCAGCCCATCCAGCAGCTTTACTCGCCAGCTCCATCGGCATGGCTGCGATTTCTGCGGCTCTCTGGCCTTCTTCAAGACGAGGCTCATAGGTAAGACCGCGCTGTAGTGCCTGAGCGGCTGCGGTAGCCTCTTCGCCAGATTCTCCAGTAGCCAAACCGCCCAACCCACGAAGCCCACCAATCGCGGCAGCGGGGATTCCTGTCAGCATTTGAGCGCCAGCCTCTGCTATGCCGCCAATCTTGCGAAGCGGAGAGGTAAGTTCTTTCTTGATGAACTCGGACTCGGCCTGTTTTTTACCATCCCAATTCTGCTGAAAATAGGCAAGCGCCTGCGCCTCCGTCGCGCCTTCAGGAGCTTCAATTTCATACTCCTGTCCGTCAGGAGCGGTAATAACGTAGGTAGTCATTGCTTCTTTCGGATAGACCAGCCTTGAGGCTTTTCTGTTGCCTTGCCGGCTGATTCGATAGCTTGCTCAAAATCCGACAGAGATGGAATCTTCCCTTTCCAGCCAGACAAAGTGCCATTCGCCTCAAAATATTGAGAGGCGTCCTCTTTTGCTTGGGCGGCGGCTCGAATCTGGCGAATCAAAGCATCCACACGGCGTTTGTTTTCAGCCGGGGGCAGCATTGGGTTATAGGCCCGAGCGATCAAGCGCTCCCCTTCAACCTGCGTAAATTGAGCGCCCAAAACAAGACGAAGATTCCGTTGAGCAACCTCTTCGACCATGTTCTTCGCAGCTACAGCAGCAGGATTGGTCAAAGCTCTTGCACGGTCAGGAATATTACCTACGACAGGCCCTGTATAGTCATTTCCTGGTTTAGCAAGTTCGCTGGATACATTCTCAAGCTGTTTCAGTTGCTTTTCAACATCAGAATAGCCCCCGGTAGCCTTCCACTGGACATACTCTTTACCGAACTCTCGATCAGCGGATTCCTGGCCTTTTGTAGGTTTCGCCGTAACAGTTTCTGCCTTAACCGCAGGAGCACGTTTTGCGGCAATTTCAGCCTCGATCATGCGAGTATAGGTTCTGTATTCTTCGCTATCAGCAGGAAACTGGCTGCGCTCGAACACAAGTTTCCCTAGAGCGCTGGAATACTTGGCTCCAGGTTCTTCTTTGGGAGGTTGAAGTGCTTTTTCTGCCTGAGCTTTTTTCAGCCCAATTTCAGCCAATTCTCTCTCTTTTGCAGTGGCCGCCTGTTGGTACATATACGCCATGCGAGCGTTACCAGCCTGATTGAACAGTTGAGCGCCCTGCATCAGACCCTCTGGAGTCGAATGGTCGATCTGTGATTGAATCTGTTTCTGTTGCTCTGCCTGTTGAGCTTGTGGGTCTTGCATTCCCAGCATACCACCTACGCCACGGCCAATTTGAGCGCCCCACAGATAATTCTGATAGTTGCTACGTTCAAAAGGGCTCATTTGAGAGAACGAGCGTGCTTTTTCCTCGTCAGAGATTCGTTGTTGAGACGAAACCTGCTCAGGGGAGATTCCAAACAAGCCGGAGACGATATTTTCTGCCATGTTATTCTCCGTAAGAGCCCCAGCCACCAGCACCAGTGTTGTAGTCGCTCCAAGGATTCCAGGTAGAACTACCCATTCCAGAAACTTCACTCCTCACCGGAGAGGTTGCTTGGGTATTCCACCAGTTTTGTAGACCACCACCAGTCATACCCGTAAGACTGGAACTCATGCCACTCATCAGGCCAGACCACGGTCTTTGAGCCTCGGCAGCAGCACGGGTAGCGGCGGCTTGGTTAAGACCTTGCTGGAGTAGTTGGGCAGACGAAGCATTTGCCTGACCTTTAGCCCCTACGTTCATACCAATATCCATGGCCTGTTGACCAAGACCTTCGATTGTCTGAGCGCCACCAAGAGCAGTTTGATACGGTTGGAATGCTTGTGCCTGTGTTCCGTACATGGAACTCAACAGACCGCCACCAGTACCAACAAGACCCGCTCCAAATTTTGCATAGTCCATACCTCCTTGAGTGGACTGAGCAGCCAAAGCAGCATCTTGCTGAGCAATAGCGTTGTAGTAAGCGGCCATTTCAGGGTTTGTAGCCATCAAACCACCACCGCCGCCAACGGCTAGGCCAGTACGTCCTTGCTGGAATTGTTGATTCTGGAGATTCGACAAAGCGGCCTGACGTGCAGGAGCGAGAAGCCCTTGCTGTTCAGCCATGTACTTGGCGGCTTGTTCTTGAGGTGTAGTAGCGAGATAGCCTTGACCAAGACCCATAAGACCTTGAGCGGCCTGTCCCATGGGCGCGGTTGCTTGTTGTGCTCCAGCGGCTTGAGTCAGATACCCGCCACTTAGCCCCATCAGTTGATTCTGCTGGGCAAGAAGATCAGGGGAAAGCGTATATCCCGCTCCTGTTACGTTCCCTTGAGCGTCTCGTTGGAAGTTTGACGTACCGAATCGAGTAGTAACACCTACAGGTCTGAAACGAGAAGCCTCTGCTGCGGTCCTGGCAGCATATTCTTGTGCTTCGGCTTGTCGTTTTGCGGCCTCAGCAGCAGGATCACCTTCTAGAGCACTACCCAAAGCGCCACCTACAGCGGCACCCATAGGACCACCAAAATATGCTCCAGCAGCAGTACCAATAGCGCCAAATAGTCCCATTTTGTTTCCTTAAGGGCGGGTCAACATCCCACCTTGTGGCATTTGCTGCTGCATTTGCTGCTGTCGCATCATTTCCTGCTGTTGTAGGAATTTGACGAAATCAGGCAAGGCCATTGGCTGCATACCTTTCAGAGAAGCCTCTTCAAGATGCCGCATGTAAAGATCACGGATACCGCCCGTTTCTACTGCGGCTTGTCGAGTAGGAGCGGATTTGAAGAAGTCAAGCATTCCAGCCATATCATCCTGCCTTTTTTGGTCGTCCACGAAGCTTTAGAACTTCCCTTTTTTCTGGGACTTCTTCATCTTTTAACTCCTCATATTCTTCATGCTTACGCATGATTTCAATGTCATCAGGAGATTCAAATGACACTGTGTTTCCACTGCGTTTGCATCGAAAAGTAACCATTAATACATGCCTTCAAGACCTGTAGCAGTCGTGCTCGTTGCAAGAACCTTGTCAGCCATGATGTTTCGAGTTTCACCAGCAGCAAAAGCGCATACAACCGTCTGTCCAGTGACCGTACGCAGATTTACATTACCAGCAGCGGTAGCACGGATTGCGCGCGTTGCATTGGTAAAAATAGTTGCATCACTAGGAGTAATGGCAAAGACACCCTTGAAGGGGCCATTCCATTCATGGATTTCAGCAGCCATGATTCAACCTTTAAAAAACCCCGCCGAAGCGGGGATGTTTACCAAGACGGGCGACCTACCATGAATTTGACAGTTGTCGATGCAAGATTAACAGCACCAGCCGTGTTATTCAGCAGCGTCAAAGTCACGACATTCGCAGCAGTTACAGCACCACCAATAACGGCATCGACAGTATCGACACCGGCAGTAATAAAGCCGACCGCATCGCCTAGAGCAACGCCAGGAACTGTTACGTCAACAGAAGCAAACGTGCCAGAACCTACTGCCGCATCACCAAAATCAACAGTTTCCTTGACGAGCCACATTTCACTGAATGCGCCCTGGAATTGTTGAGTACCTTGAGTAACAGTAGCCATGATGTTTCCTTTCTTTAAGTTAGAAAGCGGGGGATTTCTCCCCCACTATCATTAGGCCGGAACGATCACGGCTTTTGCGAATGCATCACGCAGTTCTTTCACGCCATACACGGTGTCCGAAGTCACCAAAGTACCAAGATACTCTTGTTTGTATTGCGATTGGGTACGGATGGATTGCTGTTCAGCCAGAACCATGGCGTCCTTATGAAGCATCAGACATGCACGATACTTGGTATCGGTCGGGCTTGAAGTGTTCCAGTCAACAACCAGACCAAATTCGTCTGCGAACGATGCACCAGTCGGAGCCGTAGACGAGAACGTCACGGATTGAGTGGAAGTCACGCTATTGACGTGAATCCACGGACAGTTGGTAGACGTAAAGACTTCCACGCCGTACAGATTGCCCAGCATGCCGGTTTTCAGTGCATTACCATCGCCACGGAAAGCCTGTTCAGTGAAACGGGCGATACCGCGCAGCACCTTCGCCTCGACAGGAGGAATAACGAATTTCAGTTCAGAACTGTCAATATCGCTATCTTCCAGAGCCTGGATCACAGTACGGATACCAATGTCGGTCAGAGCCGTACCATTACCGGGAGTGGCACCACTGAAAGCAGTAGAACCATCACCACCGATCACGGCAGTCTCGTACAGATCGGTAGCACCAGCAATGGAACCGGCATTGAAGCCAGCGCCCAGCAGGTGAAGATCGCGGTCAACACGCTTTGCCAGAGCATAACCACCATCATCGGTGTAGAACTTCCGCATGGACGCAAGAGCCTGCATTTCTGCAATATCTTCGTACAGCTTCGAGTACTCGAAGTGCTTGTTGATCAGCACGTCAACCACCGAGGCGGTATCAGCGACAATCGTCACTTGAGTATTCGCGGCCTTTGCAGAAGCATCGCCACGCGCCGGAACCGGCAGGTGCAGAGTATCACCCTTTTTGCCCTTGAAGGACATGCGAGTGACGAGATTACCAAGAACGAGTTTCTGTTTATAGGCCGCAATGACCTCATCACTCCACTGTTCAGGGATAAAGTTCGCGGCAGTCGTAATTGTCGCGTGATTGGAACCAAGAGCCATGATATTTCCTTAAAAGTTGTTTACCTGACACGTCCCTCTCGGTAGGCGGCATCAATTTCGTCTTGACGCGCAGCAAACGCTTGAGGGTCTTTCAATTTAAGCTGGATAAGATCGGCCCTACGGTAAATCTTCTTGGAACTCTCTCCGCTACCACCAGTTTCAACTGAAACATTCTTGAGCGTCTTTTCACGAGCTGCTTTCTCAACATCGCTAATCTGACTAACTTTCGACTGCTTCAATTCCTTGAAGGTTGTCAGCAAATCATCAGCAGCGTCAACATCGTAGTTATCAGCACGCTGGAACAGTTCCATGCGGGTTTTCTTGGCTTTTACAAAGTTCAAGAAGTCCTCGCTTTTGACAATATCGCTACTGTCAGGATGCAACTGATTCAACTTCTGTTTAGCCGCTTCCATCCGTGCAAACTGAGCGTACTCTTTAGCTTGCTTTACTTCAGGATTCGACTCAACTGCGCGTCGAACTGCCTCTTCCGGGTTCTCAAAAAAATCTACTTGAGGCTTTTCTTCCTCTGACTTCGGTTTCAGTTGCGATTTGATAAGTTCATCAGCCAAACGTCGAACTTCGCCTACTTCCTGAGATTGACGCGCAATCAGCTTTTCAGCCTCTTGGTGCATCTTTGCAATTTCTTTTGCCGATTTACCTCGATAACGTGGATCAAGATCGTCATCAGATTCTTGCTTCTCAGGCTCTTGAGCAATTCCTTGCTCTACAGCCTCCAGTTCGCCAATTTCGCCGGTATCTTCCAAATCCTGAATATCAGCCATATACACTCCTGCCCAAATGGGTTCCCAGGTTAAACAACCTCTGCCTTGCGGTTATCAGAGGACTAATTGCAATATACACACATTCTACAAAGTTAGCAAGTACACACTTCAAATAATGTGAACGCTCACTTCAAACCAGTTCAAATTTTTTTAAGGCTCGGCATAACTACGTTTTGCCTTGATTCTGGCATTTTCTTCCCGAATCCTTGCCCAGCGGTCATACTCACCAGGAAAATCACCGCTAGTGCCGTCCAATTTGACTGTAGGCATGCTGATCTGCCGTTTAGACCGGCCTCCGCAGAAGCATTCAATCTCACGTTTGTTAGTGTCCACTAACTTTTCAGTTACTTCGCCACAGTCATCACATAGGAAATCAAACATTCTCATTTTTCAGCCCTTCATAAGCCTTTTCGCACATTTCCTTACGGTTCAAAACAAGATTGATAATAGAAAGTTCTCCGCGTCTGAAATGGAGTTTCTTTTCGTCGTCAATACCATTCAAAGTATCTGAGGCTTTCCGCATTTCCTCAAAATCCTCCATGAGATACTTCCATCCTTCGGAACCCATCATGTCGAACATGGCATCGTAGTATTTTTGCAGTTCAGGAGTCATAGATTCGGATGGTATCCAAAGAACCCAATAGAGATTTTTATTGCCCCACCAGATACGTTTGTAACTCTCAATAGATAGGAGGTTGATTTAGCCATGATGATTTCGTTGGCGAATCCAAAAGAGCCTCCTCCTCCAGTATGTTTGTCGCCTCCAGGAAGGAATATAGTACCGTTCAACTGAGTACCAGTTCCAGTAACTGTAGGGGTATGAACTACAGTCAGGTCGGATACCTTGCTTGATACCCTGTTGTGGTTCGACATTGTTACAGGAGTACCGCCTGACGTTGTAGGCCCAGAGAAAATCTGCATGGTGCAATTACCAGAGATTGAAACCAGAAACTGGCCATGAAAGACGTTGCTTGAGCTGGTAGTTACCAGAAAATCCTGGTTTGCGGTATCTGCTAGAGAAGAGTTGTAATAACCTCCAGAGAAATACCTTCCTTCATGGGTTTTGTCATGAGTGAAGTCAATAACGGTCGTAGGGCCGTTGTAGAACTGCTGGATCATTGCAGCTTACCTGCCATCTGCATCTTGGCGATTTCCTGATTGCTGTCAATGTCCTTTTCCTTCAACATCAAATCAGCGATCTTCACACGGCGGTCAAACTCACGGTTGGCTGCTGCATCTTCGTCAGGGAGATTCCTAGAGATAGCGGAAAGAACTTTGGCCTTCGTCTCATCAGGAGCCAGTTGAGCCTCGATCATGTTCTTGACGATCTGGGATTCTTTCAGGTTCGTAGAAGCCACTGCATCAGCGATCTGGGCGTCGATCAACTGGACTTGTTTCTGCATCTGTTCTTGCTCGGCGGGGTTAGGTTGGGCAAGTTCAAGCATCTTCATGGCGATCTCTTCACGGTCCGTCATTGAGGTATGACGTACAACAGCCGCCATCAGGATGGGAGTCAGAGGAGACTCTTTTCCAAGAGTCTGAATCAGAAAAGCCAGTTGTTTCTGTTCGTATTCCCTTGCAACGATACCTAGAGTAGCTGTTGGAATGAAATTCACGTCTACCGAAGGATACCTTTCAGGATCGAACTGCATGTATCTCCATGTCGCCTTTTGAACGAATGGAATAATGAAATCTTCCTGGCGGTTGACGAGAGCCCTCTTGTTCTTCTTAATCATCGTGGCGGTCGCCATATCGATGCCGCCAGAATCACGGGCTACTTGAGTAACCTGACCATTGGAGTCGATGGTATTCGTAGCCATCAAAAGCATCCGCTCGAACTCTTTTGAAGTCGTCATGGACATTCCATCGGTCATACCGAACTTCATTGGGGAAAGAATCTCGGCGGGGTTACCGTTGGTCATCACGGTTTTGCCAGGAATGACCTCGAACTTCATTCCTCGGGGGATACGAGTAGCGTCTACACCCATCATAGGAGCTGTAGTAAGGGCCATGGAGTCCATATGCGACCTCATAGATCCGTCGATAGCCATTTGCATGTTGTAGGCTTTCTCGACTGTCCCTCGACCCAAGAGACGACCCGGAACCGTATCATCCTGGAAGGCAATGATCGGTCGGTCCTGCATCATGTAGGGGTTTTCGCTGTACTTTAAAAGGATTCCACCGTTAGCTATGACGACGATGGCCTCAACCATGTCCTGGTAATCTTCCAATTCCTCGGAGATTTCAGGAATTTCTTCTACGTCCTCTTCAGCGAGATATTCGCGCGGAACAAGACCATAATAGGTCATAAGAAGCACTTTTTCGTCCTGGAAATTGGCTGATTCCTGACTTGCTTCCAGTCGATCATCCTTATAACAGGAGCTAATGTCTACATTCAGGTACTTTCCTGACTTGATGCCTTCGACGATCTTGTGAATCGAGACGTATCTCTCTACAGCGACGCCCATACAGTCGTCTACAGACGTTCCGTTAGGGTCAAACAAGAAGTTTTTCGGGTTTACAGGGACTAACTGGACCGAGATTCTGTCTCTTTGGGATGTTCCGTAAGCCATTTGCATTCCATCGAGCGGAACCATCGCTGGATAGAACTCTTTCTTTTTGCTAACAGTGATTTCGCCAATACCTGTACCATAAATCTCAGCTAGAAGTTCAATCTGATCAGCACTTTTGCGAATCTTGTCCCTAGCAAAGTCCTCCATGAGCTGGTTCTTGATCTTGTTTACATCCAGTTGGTTCTGATCTTCCAGATCGTCCTTGATGTCGAACCATTCCCCTTGACCGAAAATAGCCTCCATCATCTCGGCATGACGGGTTTCTACGGCCTGTTGGGTAGCGGGAGAGATTACACGAGACCTTTCAGAGCCACGGGTCTTATCCTCTTCCTTCCATTTACCTCGAAAGATTCGTTCGTACCGATCCCACTCTTCAATGTAATTCTGGTCACGGTATTCGCGCCAGCGGTCGGTATGGTCAACGACGAAAGAGGTTAGTTCTTTCTCGTTCTCAGTAGGTTCATGGAATACAGACTTTTCCTCTTCAGGATCAATCACTTGGCCTGTATTCTGAAAGTTGATTTCAGCCATTTTTCTTCTTCGGTTTTGACTTTCCAGCGTGACTGAAAGCGATAGCAATAGCCTGCTTTTGAGGTTTGCCTGCTTTGACTTCGCGCCGGATATTCTCGGCAATGACCTTTTTACTTGAGCCAGGTTTGAGAGGCATGATGTACTCCGTTAGTGAGTGCTCACATTGTATGTCAGATTCCTAGATATTTGTCCATGGTTTTATTGCTTTTTCTTACATTCCATGTAGAAGGAACGACTTGTACATTAAAAGCATTGTGAAGACCTGATGCATTTTTGTGATGTAACGGAATAATATGATCGACATGCCATGAGCATTTCAACAATTCACATCTAAGTTCGCGAAGAGAAAAAGATTCTGATATTACGAAATCATCAAATTCACCAAGAATATTTGAAATTTTCATCCTTCTTTTTTGAGAATGTTTTGATGCAATTTCATTTCTTGTTTTCTTATTTTTGCTACGTTTTTCCATATATTCATTCCAGGACATTGATCCTTTTCTTTTTGCAAATTTTGAATATTCTTTTTTTCGTACATCAGGATTTTTCGACCTATATTCTTTTACATACTCATAATGACATGTTTTGCATTTATTTAAATGCCCATCTGACATTGCTTTATGTTTATGGAATTTATCGATGTCTTTTAATTTGTTGCAAACATAACAAGTTTTCATACTAGATCCCACTTATAAGGTCCAAAGGTTGATATTCATAGTCGTCATCATCGCCAACGTAGGTTGTAACAGACAGTTGGGCAATCATGGAAAGCGAGTCAATCAGGTCGTCATGGACGTTTGGAGTAGGGAACATCAGGTATTCATCCTTGAACTCGTCCCAATCCCAATCGCTATTCAGGATGATCCGTCCATGTTCGAACATACCCTGTAAAGCCCAAATAACACGGTCATTCTTGTTCTGATTCCCGTGAGTAAGAGGTTCTACGTGGGCATACAGGTTATTTTTCCTCATCAAATCAGTCAGATAAGGCATAACAGCATTGAATAATGACCCTCGTTCTATGCCAATCATGTTAGGTTTGAACTCACGGATGTTCTTCAGTATACGTACTGCTGTTTCCCGAATATCCCATCGTCCAAACTCTATTTTCTTTACAAACCACTTGCCTTCATCGGTTACTTTGACGATTGAGATAGCAGTCTGGTCTAGTCGTTTTTTTGCTTTTCCAGCAGATTGGCCTACAGCCTCAAAGCCTGCAAGGTCAACTGCCATGAAAAAACTGCCTTGTTTAGGCTCTTCTCCATACTTCAACCATTCCTCACGGAAGATATTCGTACCGGCGTTGTCGAATGAGGCAAGATACTCCTGATTGAAGGAGAAAGTAGATAGAGTCCGCTTAGCAGCAGCGATTTCAGAAGCCTCGATCAGTTCATTGTCAGCAGTTTTGAACAGCCAGGACTTCCATTCAGGATCATCTTCGCCCTGACCAAGTTGGTACAAATCATAGAAGTGATTCCGGCCTTTAGGGGTCCCAATGAACATCGCACCACCTTTATGTCTGGAAAGGGAGGCGCGGATAACCTGCTCCCAGACGACAGGTTTCATGTCGGCATATTCATCCAGTACGACAAACCATAGATCAGCACCACGAAGGGTATCCGGCCTATCAGCACCTCGTATGTAGATTACTGTACCGTTTACAAGAGTAATCTCGGCATTATTGACATGGGAGGAAGTGATGATTTCATGCCCAATCTCATGGATCAAGTCCCAGATAATCACCCGAGCCTGCCCCTGAGTAGGAGCGACATACATCACTCCTGAGCCTTTAGGACACTTCAACCCCTCAATCAACAGCCTTACAGCAGCTAGTCGAGACTTCCCAGAACGCCGCCCAGCAACAACAACCTTGAACCGAGTCTCGTCCTGGAGAACTTCTCTCTGCCATTTGAGAAGCTGAAAATTGAGGTTAGCCATGTAAGTTAGTCATCACTTACATCACCAGTGTCATTGTCGATAGTAATAGGAGCCTCACCAATACCTGTGATATTGATCTGCACAGCAGTCCTATTTCCACCCTTCTTAGGCTCAAACAGGCTTACAGGAACCATGCGTGCCAGCATTTCTTTCAACATAGTGGCTTGCCCAGGATGATCGTCATTCATGGCAATCTCCATGGATTTCCTGAGAACCTTAGCCCCATTAACATCAGTCAGGAGCATTTCCTTGAACTCCTGCATCCTCTGCTTATTACCCTTAGGCGTCCCAATAGGCTCCTTGGCAACCATCACAGGATGGAGATTCCTCTGCTTCCAAGCCTCCTTGTTCAGAAGCTTCTTCTCTTTCCTCGTAAGAGACTTCTTTGGCTGACTGATCAAGTCAATCAACTCGTCATTCGTTACTTCAGGATTTTCAGGAGTTTCGTTCATTATTATGAAACCATCCAAGATGGTGACCATATCTGATTAATTTTCTTTCTTCATCAGACATTGGAGAACATGCTAAATCCCATAATTCCCAACTAGAAAGCCATTCTTTCATATCGTTATTTAAATTTTTTCTAGATAATTCAACTATATTTTTCCAATCCGAATAGTCACTAGTTAGTTGAGAATAATTAAATCCAATAACAACATCATTATCCATACCGTACCTTTCATAGTATTGCCGGTAACTCATTGTCTCTGATTTCTCTTTTCGTGTACAGAGTCTAAATTCTCTTTTTCATGTACGGAGGAGGGTTCATCCTACTTCACTCATCCTTCAAACCCCTCCCCCCCCTATGTAAGTACTCACTATCACCGAAGTGAGTACTAACTTACGTACCTACTGGTTAACATAACATCCGTTCTATCTAGTAGTGTAACAATAGAGTTAGTGTTCACTTACTTTGAATGGTTAGCGTCTGATCGTTCAGGATATTTGAAGGAGAGTCGAGGATGCACCCTATCTACCGTCTATCATCAATCTACTGGCTATCTGTCCCTATCCTATCTACCCTGTCTATCCTGGTGCTGTTAGTGATTACTAACTATATCGCGTGCGCGCGCGTGAGCATTATACGTTAGTGGTTACTAACATTGTCAAGTGGTTATCGTTACTACCATAGTTCAATCCCCTGAGCTGTGCAGGGTTCTATGACTTGGGTAGGCTTGCAGGCGTTACCCGTGGGCTATCTCGTTTATCGTCTGTTCCGGTTGATCTGGTGCCTCGCTGGGCACAATCTGTTGGCTCCGTGCCCTCGTTGGTTTCCCTGGGCAATCTCATGGCTGAGTGACGTTTAATCCCATTGGCCTAGCCTAGCCGTTGGAGGTGCGGGACTCACACCCGTGGTGTAGTTATATTGTAGTTGTTAGCAGACACTAACACTATTCATCCGACGAACGGTAGCGATTATCCGACAGACGGTAGTGACAAAATGCCATATCATGACGATACTTAAGTCACCAACTAGGAGGTAATCATGCAATACCAATCAGAAGCATCCCGCAAATGTGCTGTTCTGGCAGCGCTTCAAGCTCGCAATACTTCCCATCAGCTCCGCCGCGCTGGCTATTCAGACGCAGCTGACAAGGCTTGGAAGTTGGTTCAAATTCACCTTTCGCGCTCTGCCAAAATGTACAAGATCATTGACAGAAAGACAGGCCAACAGGTCGGCGCTCTGTATTCCTTCAGAACTCGGGCCAGGTCCCGTGCCGACAAGCTGGATAACGAGTACGGCGCATACCGCTATTCAGTCGTACCAGCTTAACCCATTCATTCACTAGGAGAAATCACCATGAAAACCACTGTCACCCTGCACGATTTCCGCGAAGCCTTCCGCACCATGGGCCGCTCGGATCAGTTCACCTACGAGGGCCAGGAAGTCCTGTTCGACTTCCTGGAAGAGATAGAGCAGTCCACCGGGGAAGAAATGGAGCTATCCATGACCACAATCCTCCCAATGATCGTGACGGTCCTCCTGATCGTCTTGGGTTTCTTTGCCTAAGGAGTACACCATGAATCAACCACTTGAATACATGCGCCATTGCGCCCGATGCGCCTCTATCGGCGTCGAACCTTTGACCTATCACCAGTTCCTCAAGCTTTTGGAAGGGATCGGGCTGTGAGCACGACAATCAACCTCTTTATGTTGCTGGCCTTGACCATGTTTGGCGGGCTGTGTCTCTATGTGCTTTGCAAGTGCCTATGCGGCATTTGGGACGTTTTGACAGGCTAGGCTATGTCACCATCAACCATCAAGGAAAAACGCCTGGAAGCCGGTTTAACGCAGGCTCAGGCCGCTAGAGTGGTCTATGTCCACGTCCGCACATGGATACGCTGGGAAACCGGGGATATTCCTATGCCTCGCATGGCCTGGGAGTTGTTCACACTTCGGACCGGAACATCAGATTAAATCGACTCCTGACCTGTAAGGACGATTAGACTGAAAAAATTGGGAGCCTAATGCCCCCTTTGTTTTTGGTGTGGTGGCCGGTGCTGCGTTTCCGGCTTATGCAGAATCTCCTGGATGGGATTTAGTCTGCATTGCTGGGATTCGCTGCGGATCAGCACTCCGCATTCACCCCGTAATTGTTGACCGTCTTTCCGGTCTGTCAGATGGCTATCTGGCCTAGAACTGGTTTACACCGCAAGCCGTCCGCCCCCAGAAAGGCCAGAAACGTCGGCTTCACCATCACGGCTGCGTACCCTACGGACTTGCACCGCCATCCTATTGAGCCGTCCTATACGGTCAGATACGCATGCGTGATAGTTGATGGCTGGACGCCGCTCTCATTCGTCCACATTTCGCCCGGAATACGTCCAAGTTAGCGGTAAGTGACTTGGCAGTTACTTGGCACTCGACACTGATCGAATGGCCTAAGTACCCACATGCCTGCGGGCCTGTTCACTGTTGCTCACACCATCAAGAAAGCGGACTGGCTGGTCAGGCCAACAAAAATCAGGGAAGAACCACCACCCCCGACAATGCCTATGTGATCCGCTTACTTCATGGCCTCCCGATATTTCTCCACTGTTCCGTGGATTCGCCTCGGGAGAACAGCGCTATCTTATCTGCTCCTTATGTGTGTTGCAATGGTTATCCTACCGTGTATGTCGTATGCGGCGCAACATGCGAAATAAGCTTTTCAAAAACATCTTCGCTGATCTTGTAATGGTCGCCTTCTTTCTTAGCAGCAACCATAGCCCATCTATACTTTCCTCGATACCAGATCGAGACAATGATGTGCTTGAATTGTCGTTCTTGAGGTTGTTTCATTTTTCTCTCCTATTTACTGATCTACCGCGCAAACCTACTGTCACTAGGCTTGCTGCTGTGGATTAAGCGTCAGTATTGAGAACCATCCAGATCAGAAATGATTGGAATTGCTCGTCGTCTTTGGAAATATCGAATACGTTTCCAGAGTGCTGCTCAACACGCAGAGCGCCGCTTTCCAGTTTTGTTACAGTCTTGACGCGGTTCTGCTGTGACACAGGGATGATTCGAGCCTGGGCGTAGAGTCGATCAGAGAGTGTGTTCATGCTTCTATCTCCTATTTGCGTTGCTGATGTTTGAATTATCGTCCCTGCCTAGCAAAAAACAACTAGGATAAACCCTAGGTGTCTATCCGTACAGTGGCGGAAGGTGTAGGAATCGAACCCACTCCACGTTACCATGCGATCTGCTTTCAAAGCAGCGGCCTTACCATTCGGCCAACCTTCCTATCTGGCGCGCCCGGAAGGACTCGAACCCTCAACCAGGAACCTAGAAAATTATTTCCAATGATGTATTCTGTGACAATTTGCACAAAGCAAAATACATTTATCTAATTCAGCATACATTGCTTTTTTTGGTAATTGTCTCATTTTTGGCCAAGGAAATTCTTTTTCCGATGGATCAATATGATGAAAATCAAAAACACAATCTGGATATGCAATTTCACAATGAGCACAAATTCCGCCCTTTGATTTTACTGCTTCAGATTTCCTGGCAGACCATCTATCCATGCAATACTTGTTGTAGCATTTTTTGCACAGCGATTGGAGTTTTCCATTTTTCCCCATTCCATAAAATTCAGAAAACGGCTTTTTTTGAAGACACTTTGCGCATGATTTATTCATGCCATGATTATACTAGAATTTTCCAATCTAATCCATTGAGCTACAGGCGCTTGGAGCGGACTGCGAGAATCGAACTCGCTTACACTGCTTGGAAGGCAGTGTGCCTAACCTTTCGGCCAAGCCCGCGTTATTTGGTGCTGGCGGCGCGAATCGAACACGCGACCGGCTGATTACGAGTCAGTTGCTCTACCATCTGAGCTACACCAGCGTTATACTTAATCATCAAGCAATAGCTAAGGCATGCCCCCTAGGAACCTTGAAGCCTGACGCCTTGGCATGACCGCCACCTCCGTACAGTTTCGCCACCTCTGAAACGTCAATTCCATCGTCGGTCGCGCGCAAGCCGAAAACGCGGCCATCGGTCGTGTCCCAGTAACAGGCAGCGAACGGCTCGCCCTGTGCCATCAGGTGCGCAGCATCGCTCACACGAACACGGTTGAGGGCTTCTTCTCGGTGTTCAAGCGCGGTCTGATCGGTACCTTCCACCACGTTGCCCCGAAGCACCTGCAGCGCTACAGCGAGGAATTCAGTTTCCGCTACAACACCCGCACGGCGCTTGGCTACAGCGATACGGACCGCGCTAATCTGGCTCTTAAGGGGATCGCTGGCAAGCGTCTGACCTATCGGCGGACTGCTGGGGAGTAAGTTCCCAACAGCCGAACAAGTTATCTCTCTGCTACTTAAAAACGACAAAGGGCATGGTCAAACCATGCCCTAGGTGCTAAAATTGTCGGGCTCCTAGTGCGCAACGCTAGGAACAATGGAAGCTAGGCTTAACCGGTGTTCGTTGATGGCGCGGCTTGTCAGTTCCGGCCATTACACGTCAGCGATAGCGTGCGGCATAGCGGCTCCTTTCTTAAAGTTCGTCCTCGTCGGACTTTGTTGCACTCGAAGCAGCAAACGGACGGCCATCCGTTTGCGCTTCACCCCTCAAAGACCAGCCCTTGGTCTTGTGTCCCTTGTACCAGCCTGTACCAGACAAGATGCGCGTAATTCTCGCTGGCTCAACTGTCATTCCGTCAGCCGCCAGTGACCTGGCTATTTCGTCTGTAGGCACAGATACGCCAGGCAAGATCATGGCCTTAGCTTTTGCCTTTACAGCAGTAGCGACTGGCATATTTTCTTGAGGCTCGGATGCCAAGTGAGCCAAGACCAGTCCAGACTGAAACTCAATGCCGTTTACTTGGAATTCTGTGTGATGTGGCTCATATCCGAGGAGTCAGGTACATCGATAGAAAAGACATTCGCAATGATTGCAGGAAACGGCATCCACAGCTGGTTGGATATTCTCAAACGCCTTCTACTAGCCAACGGGAAAGAGTGGCTATGGGATGAGTTCAAGAAACTCAAGCTTCAACAAAGCATTGATGATGCCCATACTGCACGGAATGCAATCGTTCATGCTGCCTGGAATTCGCCTACAAGAGACACCAAGTTGCTTGAATTGGCAAGCCCCATAACAAAACCGCCAATGGTTGCGGAGGGCATTGGCTTTAAGAAAAAGGGGTCTCAGATTGCAATATCAGTCAAATACAGTGCGGCAGAAATGCGAGAAGTTGCTAAGAAGACCCAAGCAATTCGCAAAGAATTGCTTTTGTGGTCGGCGATGCCTTCGCCAGAGCAGAAGAAACAATTGCGCGCACAAGCACTTCTGACTTCTCGTCGTAAGCGTCGTACTCCCTCAAGGCAATGAATCCCCAATAAATAGCCTCTTGGTCTAGAGCTTCCGAGATTTGCTTCTCTAAATCATGGTTTGTTAAGTACATAAGTCTCAACAAATGTTGGATCAGGCAGAGGCGGCAGTTTGTATTTCATCATTCACTCCCGTAACTCTCTTGCGATCTTTGGCAAGAACTCAGAAACAACTGTATTAGCAATCTCTTTTGCTACGGCATCACGAATGCCAATAATCCGAGAATCCTTGTCGTCCCATTCCTTGGCGATGTGCTCGGCCATAAACTTCTTGCCATTCAGCTTAAAAATACACCGATAACTAGTCGTGCAATCCATGATGTTCCGCATTACATGAATGACGCCATCAAATTCAGTATTTTGGAGCCTGATTGATTTGATCACCTCGTCTTGCGCTTTTTGCTCCATTTCACGCAGCAACCTTACAGATTCATCTGTAGGCGCACGTTTTTCAGTTACGTTGTGCGTGTGATAGTG
>SCLI03000551.1_pt1 | contig 20715 bp, 21 predicted proteins | sample 7268041 | NCBI WGS metagenome assembly SCLI03 (sample SAMN10721081, study PRJNA514188) | viral metagenome | isolation source: depth-stratified mine tailings core A | place: China: Fankou Pb/Zn Mine tailings | collected 2017-10 | reverse complement strand
GTGATAACCAGTGGGTCGTTTACCTGGAGCATCGCCTGGGCGGAGTATGTGCCATCAGTCATCTCGACTATCCGGTTGCCGTTCCGGGCATTGTCGGGAATGGTGAACGACGCCGTGACTCGCCCGGCCGCATCCGCGTGAACATCGCTTGCGACTACTATCCCATCGCATCGAATGGTAATGCTCGTGGCGGAGGGAGTGAAGTTCGATCCGATGACGGCGATGCCGGTCTGGCCCCTGCGGCCGATGTTGGGAGTGACTTCGACCGCCGCCGGAGGTTTGTCGAATACGGCGTAGGGGTTGATGTTCTTTTCTTCCGACCAATCAAGCTGTTCGACGAGCACGCGTTCAGTTGCGGGAAGCAGCGCGAGGCTGCCGGTAAAGAGCGCATTGCTATGCGCCTGGTCGATCTGGAGAACGCGGGGAGCCGCGACCCGAGCGGGGGCCACGAACTTGCGAACACCATCGACACGAGCACTCCAGTCCGGGCGGAACACGTCCGACTGGGCATCGTTGGAGAAATCATCGGAGTAGATGCCCTTCTTTGTCTGGGCGTCGCGATTCTGCAAGTTGTTGTTCATCTGATACTGCGCGTCATTATATTTGAGGTCTTCCACATCCTGCATCACCTGGTGGATTTGGGCCATTGTGATACGGGTGAGGCCAAAGTTGCGAACAATCACGGCGACTGAGTTAGGGGGACAGTCCACACCGCACAGAGCCAGAGTCCCCTCCGGCACTATCGGGAGCTTGGGAAAGTCGGAGGGAGCGCCCTCGATTCGCTTGAGTTCCCTGGCGGTCGCGCAGATAATGTCTCTTCGTCCGAGGAAATAGTCGTAGTCTATGCTGCAGTTGGAGCCGTTCACAGGATCGCTGCCGACACCCGTCCTTCCGAAGTTCACTATGCTGGCGTTGCCGGGCGAAACAGTCGGTTCCGGTTCTGTAAGGCCGCTTGTATTCGATGCCGGAGGGTTGGTCGCCGTTGTCTGGTCGGCACCGTCATCGGCGTATGACGTCACCCCAGCGGCCACCTCAATGAGCCTGGCAAAGCCGGTTCTCGCGGGCCCCGTGCCTGAGCGATAGACTCGATACCCCGTGGCTCCAGCAATAGGTCGCCACGAGATCAGGTTCACGTCACCAGCCCCTGTTTGCCTGTAGACGATCATATCGGCGGCGTATTGGGTTTCACCGGACGCCGACAGCGTCGTGACTATATAATGATATGTGCCCAACTCGGGATACCCCGGCTGGCCGAACCAGCCCCCGTCGACATAATCCGTGCCCCTGACCATCTGCTTTACATAGGTCCAACGGACTGTGTATGTCGTCCCGATTGCAGGCTCATTGCCTGTGCCCGTCCAGTCGACATAGTTGCCTGATTGCTGCCAATCGACACCCTCGGCAAATATCGTCGCACCTTGACTTACCTCGATGATGTCCACCACGGGGTTCGGGACCAGCAAATCCTCACCGCCTCCAACAGAGCCGCGAGTGATGTTCGAGGTTTTCTCGACTATCGCTTCGACCTGAGTGGTTTCCTTCAGAGGCACGCAGTTCAGGGCATACCGGCGCTGGCCAGTGACATACGTCTTCTGCTCTCCTCGCACGGATTTCGTAGCGACGGACTTGGAGACAAGCGTGGTGGTCGGCAGGTCTTTCTGCAGACGGAACCCCTGGATGTAAGCACGACCGGCGTTGGTGATGACCTCGACGTTTTCCCCATCATTCGAGCCTATGAAGCTGTCGAATCCGCGCACCAAGTAACTGCCCGCCTGGTCATAAGTTCGTTCGGCCAGGTTGTGCAGCAGCGAGTTCAGGCCCTCGGCCGCCGCGAATGATAGCTGGTCCTCGGTGATGGATGCGACCGTTATCCGGTCACCCGGCAGCGTGCCGAGGAAGTCGTGAAGATAGATATTGGACTTCTCAAGAACAGTCGGGCTCACCTCGCCGATTGCGCGGTCGAACTTGAATATTGGGACGACTTTTCGCTCGGTGACGTTATTGGGCAGGCTCTCGCCAGTCGTATCCCGTTCCTTGAGAGAGAGCACCCACTTCTCACGCTCGGCTGTCGGCTCGCCAGTCGCCGGATTGATAAGCGCTGCGTCCTGGTTGTGGCCGTAGTTGTACTTCAATAGCTCGACATACACATAGTCGACACCGGAGGTCTTCGCGGGATCGTAAGTGAGCACGGCCCCGGGCACGGTCTCGATATGCCCGTCGATGTAGATGACACCCATGGACAGGGTCAGAACGTTGTTGGCGAGCTGGACCACCAGCCCGCCGATGATCGCTCCCTCCCGAAAGAGCAGATCAGCAATCTTCTTTCGTTCGTGGATTGCCATATCCTGCTGCTCGTTGAGTTCCGAGTCCAGCAGGTCCCTGTCCTGGTGGTATCGCACCCGCTTGTAGTTTTTGGCGGGGTCAAATGTATCTCTGGATATGGACATGATCGCCTCCTATATTTTTATGACCCCAACAAGTTCCACACGCGTGTCAGAGGTCTTGTTAAAATCGGGGATATTCTTCACTTCGTAGAGATAGCCCGAGTTGAGCACTTGGCCATCCGGATTGGTTGCCGGGTGATACACGCCTCCCTCGGCGTAATCGGAAGCCAGCCCATCGACATACTCGACGTTTCCGCCCAAGAAACCGTATTCTCGAATGGTGATTCCGTTGGCCTCGGCCTCATCGAATCGAAAGAACACCCCTATGATCTGAGTCTCGAGGCCGGTCTCCGAATAACGGATGCCGTTTACCTCCAGAACGCCATCGGGGTCCTCGGCGAGAAACGCTATTTTGAAGCACCGCTTCCTGGCGCGCTCGTGGATAAGCCCCACCTGCTCGACGTTCACATCCGGCGGGTTCATCGGATCGATGAAGCTGTCGTCGCCATCACCTATGGCGCAGTGGGTGATCCCGTCGATGGGGTCGCCTTTCAGAAGCCGGGCCGTAAGCACCCGGCCGCTTCGTGTTATGAGTCCAAGAGACATGTTCTCTCCTTTCAAACCTGGATTGGGTGACTCTCCTCTATAAGGAGCGCGTATACGACTTGAGCCGTGCCGATGTCGGGCGCAAGGCGGCACAGCACGAACAGGTCGGTATCAGTCGGAAACTCGACGGGTCTAACCACAGTCACGACGACGTCGCTGTTGGCAAGCCCTGCGTCCGTTATATCCAGCAGCACATCGACCTGGGCCGTGCGCCATATTCGCACCGTCAATACGGCATCAGCCTCACGCTGGCGAAAGCCGAACACGGCGACACGGGCATCGGCAAGCCGCTGGAATGCATTGGCGATGGCTATCGCCGAGTCGCAGTCCGCGACAAGGGATACACTTATCAGCAGCGACGCATCATGCTCGATCAGGAGTTGCCCACTCACTCGTACCGCCAAGTCGTTCTCGAACTGCAACGCACGCGTGATAGAGAGGCACGAATCGACTGCCCGCTCGAACGCACTAGAGACAAGCATGCCACTGTCCATATCCGCGCTGAGGGCTGCGGCAACTCGCAGTGCTGTGTCGGCCTGGATGTTCACCAACCTTGTCTCGACATCAGGACCGAGCAGTTCCCAGGCAATGCCAGTGTTTCTCGGGCCGAGAGCGTGGTTTCGAGGCAGGACCGTGCCCGGTCTTGTAGCCACGGTATGCTTGTTGCCGCTACGGACTACCACGCTTCACCTTGCCCTTAAGCGCGATCCCCTTGCCGACTGTCACGAACACCTTGTTCTGGGGCAGGACTATGCTTGTCTTCGTCACAACAGGCTTGTTCTTGCCGGGCCTTACGACCATCGATTACTCCTTCACCGCGCACCAACCGGCCGTCAGTATATTGAACATCTTGTAGGTGCTCGTTCCGAGGTCAATCACGTCCTCCGAGTCACCCGCGCCCACGCCGATTGAGTAGACCTCTATGAGTTCGCCCCGTAGTTCATCAAAGCCCACGCTGGTGCACGCCACAAGCCATGGAAACATCGTCACCAGGCCATACCTTATGTCAGGATCGCAGGAGCCCGAGAACCCTCCATTGGCTGCCCCGCAAGTCATCGTCTGACCGGTAGCGCCCGGGTAGCCGTTGTATCTGTTCAATCCGTAGCAGCTGCCCGGCATGATATTCTTGCCGATAATCACCGGCTGGGGGTCTTCGCCAATCTTCGACCCCGCCGCATAGCCACTGACCAAAGCGGATATTGTAACCGTGTTGGGTGTAGAAACCGTGTCCCGCGCCGTAACCAGCACCCGCTCGATGTTGGCGTCATCCTTTATAATGTAGCTCTTGTTGACGGCAAGGAGCGATGCGTCATCCACCTGCACAACTACGTTGCTGCCGGCTGTTACAGCGCCCTGGGATATTGCTGTTTGAGCTGACCAAAACCGCTTGATGACGCCGCTGTAGTGGGCGTAGTAGGTCGCCACGATCTTCGTGACAACAAACACGTGGTCGCGGTCACCATACAGCCAATAGAGAAAGCTGGCCCCATCCTTGGTGGTAAAGAGCGTGTTGCCGCTGGAGAAGATGCCCTTCACACCCGTATGGGTGGCGGCGATCCAGTAGAGATAGCCCTTGACCGAGATGCAATCGGCATTGGCGGTGTCGTTGATGAACTGGATGTAGATATCCTCATTGCCCGATTCGCCGACTGATTTCAGTACGTAGTAAGGCTCGGCCTGGGCGGAGCCGTCGTCGTGAAGAGTCCAGCCGCAGGTCGTCACCAGGAAGTCCTTGAGCTTTACAAGCATGTCCGCCGTATTTGTGGCGGTGCCGGATGTTGAATGATATGCCATGATTCCCTCCTGCCTACACCGGGGCCTCGGTACCCATAATCCTGAGCTTCAAATCAGTCTTGTTCTGGACCGGTGTGCCCACGGGCACCGTGAACCGTCTCCAGAACGAGAGAGTGATATCATGAGTCTTATCGCCCAACGTGAGTTCCGCGCCGGGAGTCGCCGTATCGAGATCAGCCTGTGTAAGAGCAAGTTTGCACCAGCCCGATTCATCGGTGCCGGAGCTATCCACCGGCTTGACCTTCAGCGTCGTGTAACTCAGGGCCGAGTAGACCGCCGCGCCGCTTGTATGCGCAGCCTTGGCCGTTCCATTCTGGCCGCGCTGCACTGTGAGACTTGTCGTGCTTCCACCCGCTGTTATTATCATCTGCTCGGCACCGACGATGATTGTGTCTCCATTGGCAAATTGCGCTGAGGCGAGAGTGATACCGGTCTGGTTGCTGTTGATATCTGCCGCCAGGGTGCTCTGCTCGTTTGCGAGATAGAGATGGCGGTCTTTCGATTCCCCATCGGTGCCATTGTAGGTGTCCGAATCCGGGCTTACGAGCGTTCCCTCGGAGACCTGCTGCGTAAGAGCGGAATCTCGAAACAGGTGTATCGACATCATTTTCTCCTTGTATACTGCAGTTAGCCAGTATTGTTCTGGCTGTAGTAGAATCTCTCGTAGAAGTCGAGGCCGACGTTTTTCTCCTTGAGGTTTAGCCTCGTTGCATAGACTGTTGCCTCGGTTCTACGAGAGGTTTCGTATAAGCAGGTTGTTGCATTGGCTTCGCATCACCCACAAGGCTGAGAGACTCGTAGGACACCGGGGACGCCTCACTTCATATTGCGAGAGGAATCGCTTATGTTCTACTGTGGAATTGATGTTGCCAAAGCAAAGCACACTGCCGTAGTTATCGATGATGCGGGAGCCATCGTTGTCCCTGCATTCAATTTTGAAAACAGTCGGGACGGCTTCACTGAGTTTGACGCTCGACTTGCCGGACTCGACGGAGATGTAACTGTTGGCGTCGAGGCCACAGGCCACTACTGGCTTGCTCTCTACGAGCATGTCGGGAGGAGCCGCCAGTTGATGGTCTTGAATCCGCTGCAGGTAGCTACTTACCGTAAGAACGGCATCAGGAAGTGCAAGACCGACAAGACCGATGCCGTCTGGATCGCCGATCTTATGCGCATCGGTCACGTTACGCCCGCTGCCGTGCCGATGGATACCATCCTGCAAATGCGAGAGATGACCCGATTCCGACATCATCTGACGGAAGTAATCAGTGACTGCAAGCGCAAGGTGCTCTCTGTACTCGACCGGGTGTTCCCGGAATACGAATCGTTGTTTTCTAATGTCTTTGTAGCTGCGTCTCGCAAATTGCTTTCTATGACAGCAGACCCGCAGGAGCTTGCCGAGTTCGACCTTACTGAACTCAGCAATGTTCTCAAGAAGGCCAGCCGTGGGCGCATGAGTAAAACCAAGGCCCAGGAGATTCAGGATGCGGCGCGCACCTCTATTGGTGTGGGTTTTCTTGCTGACGCCGCAAGAATCGAGATTGGATGCCTGATTGCGCAAATCGAGCTGCTGCTTGAACAGCGGACGTTGGTTGATGCGAAGATCGAAGAGTTCATGGAAACTTTCTCGACGCACATTACCACAATCAGCGGGATCGGCAATGTCACAGGCGCCAAGATCCTGGCGGAGATCGGCGATGTCAACAGGTTTGAGAGCCTTGAACAGCTGGTTGCTTACGCAGGCATCGATGCCTCGGTCTACCAGACCGGCCAGTTCACGGCAACAAGAGCGCACGTGAGCAAGCGTGGCTCGCCATATCTTCGTCATGCTCTTTGGCTTGCTGCATCGATGTCGGTGCTCTCCGACCCGGAGATGAAAGCCTATTATGCCAAGCGAAGAGCCGAAGGTAAGGCCCACGGTACCACAATAGGAGCCGTATGCCGAAAGATGCTTGCACGCATCTATGTCGTGCTCAGAGAAGATCGTCCGTATGAAGTTAGAGCTTCGTAATCTCATTGCTCGGCCTATTGACTTCTAATAGCAGGTCTATCCACCCGGCCAGCGGGTGACTCTGTAAAGATTGGTGGCCATGTCAATGCTGGCATGTGCCTCTGAGTGGAAGTCATTCTGCCTGAAGACAAACCGGCATGACCGGCTCGAATGCGCCAGTTTCGAGTGATTCAGATGCTCGCGGGCAAACCGGACTACGACCGGCCCCACGCGAGGCTCCGTGGTCTCGACAATGCAGGTCAACGCCAAACGTCGCTCGGAAAGCTCGACTTTGAGCAGCCGCTGAGCATTCAGGCTCATACCGTTAAGCTTCGCGCTGGAAGTCCGGCCGTGCCAACGATTGATGATTACACCCGCGCGCTCAAAGCCCTGGGTGAGGGTCGTCTGGCTTGTGATTTGCCAGTGCGCCCAGGTGGTCTGCTTCTTCGTGAGACGATAATCCGAGTTCAAGAGCCTGCGGCCGACAACGAATACATCATGTATGCGGCCCGTCGAATGCAGCGACACGGTTCTCCGCAGTGCCGCCTGAAAAGCATCCTCCATGGATTCTCGAGAGAATAGCCACTGTAGAAAGAAGACCTTCATTCCCGCCGGGTGATGCTCCGCCAGCGCGGCCCGGACACCGGGAACGAGGTTTCGGCACTCGACACGGTAGACACCCAGGCTGTGGATACGCCCAGGCAGCTTGGCATGGTTGGCGACCGACCGCTTATTGAGCCGAAGAGCTTTCCTGAATGTCTCCTCTATCTCTCCCTTCCAGCCGATGTCAACAAGCGCGCGCCGGATCGCGGGGATCGTGCTTTTGCGCCGATATTGCTCGACGACTTCGCGAATCTCCCGGCGCTGCACGTCAGGGTCGCTGGTCGGATCGAAGCTGTAACCGACGATGGCCGACAATATCGGTAGGAACCTCGCATCGCACGCGTCCACGTCCCAGATGCCCGGCAGGCGCTCGATTAGCCCCTTTGTCTCGTCAAGAGTCGCGGCGGGGATAGCCAGGAATGCGCGCAGATCACCATTGACGTCGCTCTCCCGATAGATCGGCGGAAGCAAATCGAGGAGTTTGTCGTGAAAATAGCCGCTCATAATGTCGCAATCCTCATATCCAGATGGATCTCACCCAGCGACGCGATCTGCCCCGGGCGTACCTCAATATCCGACTGCGGCGAGAACATCGTCACATGACTCACGCCCCGGACCCCGTCGATTAGTGAGACGATATCAGAGAAATACACCGATTGCCCGAAGACCAGTTTGTCGAACGAAAAGAACTCCCGCAGAGCCTCCTCAATCCGCCCACGCACAGTGTCGGGATCCTCGGTCGGATAGATGAACACTTCCGCGTCCACCGGAACCGGACGGTAGCATGGATCGAAGAGGTTCACCTCGACTGTTATCACTTTTCGAGACTCTATGAATTCCGCCAGCTCCCGCTTCAGAAGAGGCGACGGCAGGCCGCCCCCATCCGGCGCGACAGCCATATTGACCTGGTAGTAGCGGATGTTGGCGCAGTCATTGGCATCCAGCACCTGAGCTTTCGAAATGCCGGGAAAGCCTTCGGCGAGAGCCTTGTAGTCGGCCTTGGTCACGGCTTTCCAAAGCGATCTGAGTTCAGCGGGGGCTTGGAGCTTCGCGTGTTCAAGTGTCTCCCTATCCGAGCCGTTTGTCGCGGAGATTACGTTATTAACACCCAGTGGCACCATTGCGCCGTTGTAGTAGACGGGAGTCACTACTTCGGTCACAAGATTGCGGCCAAGGTTGCCACGCGAGCCGAGCGTTTCGAGATACTCGACAGTCACTGTCTCCCCCACGGCGGGAACGGCCCCGTGAATCCCATCGTCGAAGATGATACTCGTGACATCCAGCCCGTCAGTCTCGATCTGAAAGCACCGGGAGTCCGACCCGCTCTCAAGGAAGAAATGAGTCTCCTCCCACCACGCGCCGCCGACATGGACTCTGACCGAGCCATGCGCAATGCTCGTGCTGGTCAGAGCAAACCTCTGGCTTCGCTCTCCCGTTCCGGTGAACTCTTCGGTCTTGCGCACACCCTGTCGCGCTCCGACCTCCGCCCATAGCTCGCCCCGATGAATCGTGGACTCTTCGACAGTCTCGAACTCGACATCGCCATCATCCAAACTCGCTTTGCAGACCACGCCAGCGGGAATCGCGAGATCGGCATCGAGTGCGGACGACACGCTGAATTGCAGAGTGGTGGTGGCCGCCACAGGCGTATCGAGCCTATAGTTTATGAGCTTGCACAGGTTGATAACGTTCTGGCGCTGCCTGGCGGTGGGCAGGAACGCCTCCGCCGCCTGCACATCAAGGTAATACGCGAGCATATCCCCGATGCCACAGAAGAGTTCAAGCAGCACAATCCCCAGATCCGATTCGTTGAAGTCGGTCCAGCGGTCGGTGAGCTGGGGAATGCGCGCAAGAAGCTCCTGGCGCAGGGATTCGTAATCCTTATTGCTATATGTGATGCTTGATCTACCCATGTTTGAGTCCTCAGTTGTCAGTTGACAGTTGGCAGTTATTGGCCAGACAGCTCTTCTCGGCAAAACGGGAACACCAAATTCCCCTGCACCTGCGTATCTATCACCCTGTACGAAACGCGTATATATAATGTATGGTCGTCGATTGCCTCCGACGAGTCGTCGAACCAAACATCGGTGACAACAACACGCTTCTCCCAACGCTCAATTGCATCGGTGATGTAGTGCCGGAGAAGTCCACCAAGCACGTGATCATTTGGCTCGAAAACCAGATCACGGACGTGTGCACCGAACTCCGGGTTCATGAACCGCTCGCCGGGCCGGGTCGAGAGTATCTGGATGATGCTCTCGTGGATATGTGCATGGTCCATCGACGTGACTGTCGAGACCTGCGCGCCACCGGAGCGTTTGGCAAATCCGAACGGGAACCGCAGTCCCTTGCCGAGAAAGTCCGTGTTCATCAGTCTGGCTCCACGCAGTTGAAGCATACGGCCCCGGAAGTCTCATCGCCGCCGGGAAATGTTTCCGGGAACCGGATCACCAGGTCGAGTCCACCCGAGAGGGACAGATGGATGGTGCCATCCACCTCTATCATTCCGGCATGACTGCTCTCCAGGGCACGGAAGCTTTTCGACCCGCCCGAGAGGCTTCGCCCCTGCACTTCCTCGCCGATGCCATAGATACGGGAGATTCCCAGCACGTCAATCGTGCCGCTCGTGTTTATGACCGCAATGGCTCTCTCATTCTGATACACATCAAGCCTCGTCCCATCGGGCAGCACGACGCTGTATCTGCCCGGCGAAGCCAGCACCGGCTCTGTCGCCTCGGGCAGCCCTTCGATACCCGCCGCCTCGTGTGTCACCTTGATCGCATCGGGAACAAGCATAAGCTCACGGCCATCCGGCAGCGTCACCTTGCCGCCGACAGGCGGCGGCACCGGTACCGCTGTCCCGCCCTCATCGATGAAACTCATTTGCCTGTCGGCAAACACCCGCAGGAATGCGCCATCTGTGAAGCCGAAGAGCCTGCCGCCGTCCGGCAGATTGCGCACACTTGTTCCGGCAGGCATCGACATGAACGGGTAGTAGTCCATGGCAGCAGGCTCATCCACTTGATGCAGATATTCCTGGGCACTCTGGGCGTGCGCTTCCAGCACCTGTTGGACCTCCTGCCGTATGCTCTCGGTCGCAGTATGGCTCTGCTCCATCAGCGTCCGTATCGCGTGCAGCTCTCCGGCGATCTCGGCAAGTTGGAGATCAGTTCCGCCTGAACCACCCGAGCCGACACCCGTCAGGGACTGTATTGCCTGAACAAGCGCCATTAGCTCATAATGATGCTCCGAGGAACTGGTCTGCTCTATCAGTGGTTGTGGTGTTGGATTATTGTCTGCCATATCATGTCTCCCAGGGTGGAATCAGCTTTATGTTGCCGACATACCAGCCGTCAAACATCTGGTACAAAGCGTCCTGCGTGTCCCAAACAAAGCGCACCGTAACGCTCCGCCCGATATACTCCCAAAGGTCTATCCACTCGCTGCGCCTGGCTATGACGCAGGGCTGGTTCCAGGCCGGATAGAGCACTGGAGACGGATTGAAGTTGCGTTTCCACTGATCATTGAAGTACAGGTCCAGAGTGTCATGATTATGCGCCGCCATACTCTCTATCTCGCCCCAGACATCGAAGTGGAGCCGGTAGTGCTTATCGAGGTCGAGTGTGATCGCAAGCTCGCCCTGCACACGGATATTAGAGCCCCACTCATCGAACCAGTCCGTAAAGTACTTGAAGTGCCAGACCCCGTCCGGGAGTTCCTCGACATAGCCGCTGGGCACAATCTCTCGGATGGGAGGCGGCGCAGGCGGCAGCTCCCGCTGCGTTCCAACCTCAACTTGGACATATCGACGGGATACCGCGATCCCGTCTCTTACGGACTCAGCCACTATCACAGCCGCGCCCGCCTCCGCGCCGTAGGTCAGCACTCCGTTTGATACCGCAGCCACGGTCGGCTCAGTTGTTGTGAACTCAACCTCCCCGTCAGGGTTGCCTATAATCACAAGCGGCACCGATTTTGCCACCTGATCGAAAGGCCCCGCGATATGCCTCGGCCGGACATCCCAATATCCAAATGTAAATGGGCTCTCAGGCATCACCCCACCGCCGCTGCAACGCTGATCACTTCGACCTGCACGTAGCGCACACTCGTGCGGTCCTCACTGTCATAGACCGCGAGGACCGTGGCCCCCACGTTGTAGCCGAGCGAAACTACGCCCGCTTCGCTCACGGTGGCTATGGCCCAGTTTGAAGAGTCGAAGCACGCCGTCCCTCTGGGGTTGCCGCGGATTGACAGCGGCACGGTTACGTTAAGCGACCCATGCGAGACCTTTATGGACTTCGGGAATACATCCCAGTATGGAACCTGAATGTCAGTCATAGTTTTGTTAATCCACCATAGTGTTCTGACTGCCCGCCACAATCGTCGCGCCGCAGCCGGTAATATCTCCCATCCTGGCATTGGGCCTGCCGTCGGTTGTTGTCTTGAGACTACCAGTGACGATGGGCGTTATGCCGTGGCCTGGAATCGGACAAACATGCTTATCACCCATACGGGCGACCGGCTTGCCGTTGACCATGGTTGTAAGCGAGCCGGTGATGATCGTTCCGCCGTGGCTGGAGCTGTCTCCTAGCCTTGCCTGCGGTCTTGCCATAAGTCACTTCCTCGCGAAGTAGTTGATAACCGCGCTGATAACGCCGCTTATGATTCCACCGACGGCGACCACCAGCCCCACAGCTTTCCACATGGTCTCGACGCCGACCTTGCCCTCAAGAGATGTATGCAGCCCCTTTATCTCCTCGGCATGCTGGCGTAGGTCCTCATTGATTCCCCGGACAACAAGGTCCACGTTCTCCTTGTCGGACTTCTTCTCGATTTCTCTTTCGATCCGCTCAAGCCGACCCTGGATGTCGCGCCGGTGCTCTTCGAGTATCGAGCGAAACTCAGAGCGCCACGCATCGAACGTCTTCGCAAGAAGCCTCTCACTTTCCACCCAGCCGCACTTTGTCGGGCCCTGGCACTCGTTTTCAACCATCGCAATCTCTCCTTATCACGGATTTATCAGGACCTTTCCAGTCGAGCGTACAATTACATGCCCCATCGCCCCGTCCATCGTGAGCTTGCTTCCAGCCTTGTCCGTCAATTGAATCCGCTCCCTGCCGGATACCGAAGAAAGCACAAACACCTGTCCGGCCTTGTCCACGAGCCGGACCTCCTCCTTGCCTGCCGTGGAACAGATCTGTATCTCCTGCGTGCCGCCAAGACCCCAGATACAGATGCTCTCGCGGCCTTTGGTGGTGTCGATGAGTATCTTCTGCCAGCGGGAACGGGTCTTGTCCGAGGAGGAGATGTGAATCTTCTCTTTGTCCTGCCAGGCTTCGAGCCGGACGAACTGTCGGCAGGCGTCGGTCACCTGAACAAACGCTTTGCCGCCTTTGATATCGCGCGCGATATCGATTTGTTTGCTTCCTTGACCAGCACTTTCTTCGCTGTTTGCTGGGCTTGCCTCAAAATCGTGCGTCCCACGCCGCCGAGTATTTTCACTTTGGACCTCCGCTTTCACCGGACAATACATGTGCAGAACCTGCCCCGCCCGGTCGATTATCTTGAGAAACTCCTGCTCATCGCGATCATCCATCACGATGGTATGGCCGGTCTCGGTCTTCACGAGCACTTTCCTGCGGGGGCAGTAGTAAGGCGGGTGAGCATGGTATTTGCGATGCTCAAGATTGTCCGCCGCATCGGGCTGGTGCTCAGCCCTATCTTCGCAATCCCGGCATGTGGCGGATGAGCACAGCCGCTTGGATTCCTCCGGCTGCTCGCCCGGGTTGCTCATCGCAAGCCACACACCCGTCCAGATAGGATACTGCACCTCGCCTCCCTCAAACTCCGCCCATACTGACGCGCCCTCTTCGGGCACGAGGAACATGCCGATATCGTCATTGCCGCCGTAAGGAAAGCATGGCCACGCCCAGTCCGACCAGTTCTCCACGCCGACCCCGAGCACTGCAGGTATCTCAAGGCGACATCTGCCCAGTCGCTCGGGATCGTTGTTGTCGCGCACGAAGGCCCGGTACTTGCCATACCACTTATCCTTGTAGCGCTCTTCGTGCTGTTGGTCCTGAAAATCGAGCATGGCCCACTCCTGCTAGAGCCCGCGAAAGACTTCGCGCAGAACACGCAAGATAATGGCTTTCGGAGTCTTCTTCGGATCGGCCTTGGCGACGGAGTCAGTGATGGCATCCTTTGCGGCATCACCCAATCGCTTCTGAGTGCCGGCCACACCGGTCTTCACGTCCACCGCTCCAAGCCGCTCTACAACGCCTATCACGGCATCAAGCGCCGCAGCCTGAGCTCGGCCCCAAGCTGTGAGTCTGATAATCATAAGCAGCGACACGAGGAATGTGACAAAAAGCTCCTTGTGCCCCAAGATGAATGTTGTGATCTGATCGATTTGCACGTGTAATTGCCTCCTTGCCCCGATCATTCGGGGCCAGTTACTTATTGAGAATGCGCCCCGTATTGGCGTCGATTTGAACCATCTTCGGCTTCGATTTGACCGGACGGGCTGACCCCGATTGCTTGGCTGCCGCCGAGCGTTTTGCCCGACTAGTTGCCTGTCGCCTCGGATGTCGGGGCGCTTCCTGCTCGTTGCGCTTGCCCTTGACCTCGGACGACTTGCTTCCCGCGCCCTTGCCGAGTGCATTTCGCTTGAGTTTGAGTTCGCACGAGTAGCCGTCGCCAAAGATATGCCGCACCGAAGTGCAGTAATACGTGCCAGAGAATTTCTTGCCTACCCCCCGGATTTCTATGTTTTGCTTGGCGACGAGAGTCGGGATGCCGATGGTCGTGGCGGTCGCTTCGACCTGTCTCATTTCGGCATTCTTGAAATGGCTCTCGGCCTTATCCTGAGCGGGCTCCTGACGCGGCTGTTCATGGAAGCCCTCCGAGCGCTCGAAGCTCGCCACTACCTTGCCCGACTCCTGTTTTCGCAACTTGCCCTCGCCGGTGTTGCCATCCACCAGATACGTTTTCTTCCCCAGAGATGACCGCTCGGGTGTCGTGGCGTTGTTCGCCTTATGCTCGATATGCTTTTTCTTCCGGGGGTCCACCCCCACGGCTTTAGTTTCAGTTCCGGCACCCTTGACAGCCTGCGACTGGGTGGACGGCTTGAACGAGCGAAGCACCCCCTCGCGGTCGGTGAAATACTCCAGGATCAGGGCGGGCCTCGCGTCGAGCTTCCTCGGGTGAAAGTGCAACTCGTCGTCCTGAACATAGAACACATAGCCACTCACTCCTTTTCCGTCATTGTCTCTGGACTTCCCGGCCAGACCTTTAAGAAACTGCGCGTCAGAAGCATTGCCTTGCGCGACCCGCAGGTGCCGACCGACCGTTTTTGTCACAACTGGCGTCAGTCCGTGCTCAGCCGCAATCTTCTCGGCGATCTCCGAATAGAGAATTCCGGGAGCACTCTTCTGCCACACCCTTTGGATCTGTCTGCCCGCAAGCCGATGGCCCTTGTCGTAAGCCTTTATTTGCATGGTGGGCTCGCCACTATCCGGGAAGTCGTAGTCAATCTCCTTGATGACGGCGGCTTTCCTTACAGACAGGTCTCCGGTGTAGCCGAAGCGCGCGACGATCTCATTGCCCTCCTGGAAGAGCGGATCGTCGACGAGCTGCAAGTTGCGGTCGGTGATGGTGACATCCATCACGTCCATCTCCTCCTCGTTATCCTCAAAGACGAACGAGGTTATCTCATGCGTGATGTCTTTGGAGAGCCGCCTGCCCTCTATCTCTATCACGAAGGCAGGTTGGTAGACATCCAGTTGCATTGCCCGCTATCCCAGTATCCTCATCTCGACGTGTTCGATTGAGGGCAGCCTGAGAGCCATTCCCGGCTCCAACTCCAGCGGAAAGAAGATATCGTTGTAGTCGCAGATCACCCACCACAGTTCCGCCCGGCCAAGGTATCGATAGGCAATGAGATCGATCCGGTCGCCCTCGACAACAACGTGAAACACATCATCAGGTCGGGGCGTGGTTTCGATGCGCTGCCTTGTCCCAACAAACTCCTGGCTGCCATCGACATAGAGCACGCATGCCGCATATCTGGAATCCGGTCCTATCATCGCCTGATCTCCGTGTAATCAACCGATCTGCCCACGATCTCCTCAAGCGCCAAGTCGACCTCCGCGTGTTGCGGAAGCAAGCTATCCCTGTCGAACATGTGAAAGTAGCGGCTCCTGACCTGCCGCACGATGCATATGACACCCGGATACAGATCGCCCAGGAAGAATAGCACCTTGTGCGGCGCATTTTTCAGCATCGTCTTTTCATGCTGCGGATACAGCAGCGACTGGAGCCAGGCCACTTTCTGCTTCACCGGTCCCTTGAAGAGCACCAGCTTGAACGATATCTTCCGGGCCTCCCCCGAGACATACTGATAGCGCGGGTGGCTCATTCCGGGCACCTTTATCGTGGCAAAGTCCGTGCTCTTTTCGTCGGTTATCTCGTCCGGGTTGTATTGGAACTCCAGTGACTCCCGAGTTACGACGTCCACTATGTAGCCAGTCGTCTTCTTCAGGTCAGCGCGCAAAGGCGGACCTCCCGGAGTATGACCACGGGACCTTCGACTACGCTCAGGACAGGCTTGCCAAGGCTCCGCGCATGCTCCAGCTCTCGCCGCATGCCGTCCGATATACCGTCACCAACATAGACCCACACCAGATCACAGCTATCCATAAAGCGCAGTCCCAGCGATATGCCCAGTTCGCGCTGAGCCGGGTCGGAATCATCCAGAAACTGAGTGTAAAGCAGATGCGGAGCGAACGGCGCAAGTCCCGCCTCCACGGCCACGCGACAGAGCGCCAGCGCAACCATGACATTGTGCTCGATGTCGCCCACATACCTGCTGCAGATGAAGACCCGTTTCTGCTCAGGCTGACTCATAATTCCTGGTCTTTCTCTCCCGCATATCCTTGTAGACAGCCTGGGCAATCTTCCGGCCGTCGAGCGTGGTCGTAACCGAAACATCCATGGGCCGATCACCCAACGCATCCAGCTTTGTCAGGATCGCCTCAAGTATCGAGCGCACGTCCTGTGGCTGCCCTCCAGCCTCCGATACTTGGCCGCTAGCGAGTGCTCCACGCGTAACCGACAGCAATCTGGATTGCTCGGTTTGCCTGACTTCCACTGTATCCGGCATCGCACCCGCAATCGCGGGAGTAAGAGCCAGCGTTCCAGCCACCGCTGTCGGCAGTGCCATCGATTTCGCGAGTCCGAAAGCCTGCCTCAGCGCCTGTGATGGCAGCTTCGATGCTCCGGCAATGCCCGAACTGAACGCCTCCAGCATCGCCGCGCCGCTGCGAGTGAGTGATGAGAGCGGGCCTTCCTTGGCATCTGAGAACGGCAGCAACCGCCTGAGCCTGGAGAACACCGATCTCGCCGCCTCATAGGGGGCAGACATCGCGGATCGGATGCCGGAGGCTATAGTGGTCATCATAGAGCGTCCGCTTTGGAATGCGCTCGCCACAAGAGACCGCGCGCCCGAAAGTATCGAGGAGAACGCGCTCGATGCCGCACTGCGAATGTTCGACCATGCCGACGATGCAAAGCTCACCAGGCTCGCAAACGGCGATCTCAACCAGCCAATCGACGATGACGCCATGGAACACATGCCTGACCACGCGGATGATGCAAAGCCGGTGACCCGTGACCAAGCGGATCCCGCGACCCCCGCAACCCATCTGAAAGGAGCGGAGACAAGCGAGTAAGCCGAGGAGCCGATGGATATGACACCGTTCCAACCCGACGACACTATGCCAGTGATTCCGTTCCAGGCCGAACCCGCCGTCTGCACGCCGCTCGAAAGAGCGCTGGATAGCGTCGAGACAACCTGCGAGCCAATGGACTTCAGACCATCCCAGACCGACCCGATGCCTTCCAGCATTCGCCGAAAAACGTAACTCAGAACCTGCGCCGGAAGTGTGACTACCGTAAGCATGCCCTGCGCGAGAGTCCGCAGTATCGCCGCACCGGATGCAGTGAGGCTGGAGAGCGGACCCTCCGGAGCATCCGAAAATGGCAGCAACCTGCGAAGCCAGCCCAGCGCGCGCTTGAGTACGTTGAACGGATAAGTCGCAGTAGACCAGATGCCTTGAGCGAGCGTGATGAGTATCCTCTTTCCGGCCTCCGCGAAACTCAACTTACCTGACAGAAATGCCCGGACTGTCCCGAACACGCGTGACAGGGTACTTATGATAGGCAGGTTGAGAAATGCCGAGACGATTACGTTTGCAGCAGATCGGAAGAATCCACCTATGGCCGAAAACAGTCCCCGCAGGAAGCCCCATGTCACCGACGCCACATCTCGAACCCAGATGAACGGTGTGGCAAGGTAATGATAGATCGCGCTGCCGATGGACTTCAGCCCATCGACCACCGACACTTGGCCAGTTATCATCTGCCATACGGTATAAGCGACACGCCCGACCATCAGGAGTCCCTGGACCAGCATGCGAAGCGGCAGGAAGAACTTGTAGACATAGGGAGCCGCCGCAACGAACGCTCCAACTATGATGTGTCCGAGCCAGACCACAGCCCTCACAACCATCGCCACAACGCGGATGGTGAACACAAGGTTGTAGATAACAAACTTGAGCAGGTGTGCCCCGACCTGTGCGATCACACCGAGCACCTTGCCGAGGGTTTGCCCCAGGCTTTTGAACGAAGCTGAATCGACTGATGTCGCGGTCTTTCCGAAGGTACCGAATACTGAAAGCAGCGCCTTTCCAAGTTCCGCGAACGCGCCCATGATCGCTCGGATCGGAGGCTCAAGGATTGCGCGAATCTTTCCGAAAGCCGACGAGAATGCCTGCCACAGCTCGGTGAGGAACTGCCGCACGCGGTAGTAGACCTGGAACACAGTCGTGACGAACTTCATCAGCCCCGCGGCTTCGAGCTTCTTCGCAAGCTCCGCGGACATCTGGCCGCTGCCGCCGGAAAGTGAACCGAAGAGGGCCCGGATGCCCTGGAACGCAAGAGAGACCTTGTTCCACACGCCGAGCAACGCGTCACGTATACCGCCGAAGTTGGTCTCCCACACTTTCCTGAGTGCGATAATGGCGATGACCACTGCGGCGATCACGGCAACCACCGGCCAGAAGTAGGCCGATACTGCCGATCCCACTCCGGCAAGCATCGGGCCGAGCGCAGCGATACCTGCCTTGACAGCGGGAAGCAGAATGCCGACTGTTCCGAGCGCGGCCGTAACACTGCCCACCACAACGAGCACCGCTCCCAACGCGGCGCAAAGTGTAAGTATCACTCTTGTGACTCCCGGTGCTGACTTCGCGACGCCCTGCAGGTAAAGGATGAAGTGGGAAACCGCCTGAAAGACTGGGATCACGATGGGCAGCAGTGTTCGACCCAGTATTTCCGCAAGGTTGGCGACCTGCTGTTTCACAAGGCCATACTGCGAACCGATGTCCTGGTTCATGGCTTTGGCCATCATCTCAGTCGTCACGGTGCCGGATTTCATTGCCTGCTCGACGCTGTTGATGTTGCCTTCGAGCTGGTCAATGCCCATGGACATCTGCAGAAGAAACCGTACAGCCTCGTCCGAGCCGAAAGCCTTCTTGAGCTTTACCTGCGCGGCGGCTTGCGAGAGATCAGGGAAGCCACGCTTGAGTTCCTGTAGGATCGGCAAGATTCCCTTGAGCCTGCCGCTCGCATCCACGAATGACAGCCCCAACTCATCACCGGCCTCGGCAACTTTCATCATGAATGCCTTATATAACGTGCCCGCTTCTGAGCCGGGCATCGTCGTCTGAAGCTGGCCGAGGATCGCCATCTGCTCCTGAAGCGGCACGTTGGACGCGGCGGCGATAGCGCCGATGTTCTTTATGGCCTCTGCCATCTGTGGACCTGTTGTCTTGAACACGCCAACCGTCTGGGAGAGAGCGCCCGAGAACATCTTCGCCCACTCGACATCGGACATGTCCTTTGCGAGCGGCTTGAATATGCCGTAGGCCGTGGTAAATGTCTCGACCATCTCCTGGGTGGTTGCTTTTGTTGCCTTGGCGGTGAGTGCAGCCATTGAAGCGAACGTGCCAACGGCCTCGTCGCTGAGGTTCGCCAGAGCGGATTTCACATCATAGGCGGCACCGATGAACTCGGCTTTGCACGTGCCAGCCCAGGTATTGGTGAACGACTCGGCGGCATCTTCCATCGCACGGAAGTCTTTCACGCCGACTGACGCGACTTCTCCGAGCGCCTTTTGCGTCGCCGCAGTTGATGCAACCAGCGCGGTAGGCAGCGCAAGGAGCGCAAGACCCGCGCCGACCATCATCGTGCCTTTTTCGATCAGTCCAAGATTGCGTGTCATATTCTCACTTGCCTTGCCCACCGATGAGTCGAGAGACTCCATCGAGGACTGGATGCGCGTCGCGTTCTGAGTGAATGCGTCCTTCAGACTCACCATTATGCCGAGACCCAGATCACTCATCATCGCTTGCTCTTCTCCAGGCCCAAGTTGGGCTTCCCGTCATGACTCGGACCCAGCTTCCGTTGTTGTCGTACTGCTCTCTCAACTACGTTAGCCTCAGTGTTTCTTCTCAAGCTCGCTTTTCTCATAGTCAAGCTGCTTCTCCAGCGCCTCGACGAACTGCTGCCTGGTCCGAAGTGGAAGCCTCGCAACCTCCGCATACCCCCAGTGCAGTCCGCCGTAGGCAAGAAAGAATGCGTCCTTTACAACCGAACTCCGGGGAATAAAAAAGAGGGTTCGGCCTCCAGGCGTGTGCGGATTCTCGTTCCGCAGGAGTCACAGTCGAGTTCGACGGCAGTGTCGATGCCAGCGTCGACTCGAAGCATCTCCTGCCGGAGCGCGCTGCGATCCCGCATCGACATCTCATTGAGCGCCTTCTTGGACGGCGCGCTGCCATTGATGTCCAGAATGCGGATCATCATTGCTGCGGAAATGGACGGCTCCTGCATCTGCGCGAGCCGCTTCTCCTTGTGGCCGTCTAGATAGCCGAACCTGACCTTGGATCCCGACGACGGAAGAGTTAACACGAACTCGCGGTCCTCGCTGTAAGCAGTCACGGGCAGATCATCGAGATTGATCGTTGTCCGATTCTTTGCCCTGCACGCGGTGTTGGGGCAGGTAAGCTCCAACTCGACCTCATCTCCCAGTGATATCTGTCGAAGCTTCACAAGAGTGAAAAGCCTGTCGCCAGATAGCATGTCCATTACAACCTTGGCGCCGACATCATCACTTTCGCCTATCCGCAGTATGCAGTTGGCAAGCACCTGATTCACAGCATCACCTGATCTGATGAGGCGCTGGTTTGTCAGAAGTTCCTCTTCAGCCCCGGTCATCTC
>SCLI03000550.1_pt1 | contig 20726 bp, 18 predicted proteins | sample 7268041 | NCBI WGS metagenome assembly SCLI03 (sample SAMN10721081, study PRJNA514188) | viral metagenome | isolation source: depth-stratified mine tailings core A | place: China: Fankou Pb/Zn Mine tailings | collected 2017-10 | reverse complement strand
GACGACCCCACCAAAAATGCGCCCCTTGCTTGGATGTCCGCCGTCACCCGCACGGGAAACGGATTCGACAGTACCTCGTTTGTGGGGGTGAGTTGAGTGGTGCTGACCGTAGCTGACACTGTGGCCGGATAGACAAACCCGAATGTCTGTGACACTGTAATTGTCTGTGTGCTGGTAGTAGTGATTGTACACCACCCATTACCGTTGGACGTGGCGTTAGGGCTTTTGCACGCCTGTGGCTTATTGCTGGTTGTGGTGTGGGTGGTGGTTTGTGTCTGTGGCTGCGTCCCCGTAAAAGTGGTCGTTCCCTGCGTTCCGCTGACAGACGCATTTATCGAAAAATAATTATAAAACCAACCTGCCTGCATCTTTCCATTTAATTGCAACTGTAGAGGTGCCCCCGCTACGGTCGGCTCGTGTATCTCGAAGTCCACAATTTCCTTGGCGGGGACCGCCGGATGTGTCCAATTTATAGGGGGATTGGCACCCGAAGCCCACCCAGAAGCCAGATACCATCCTGACCATCCATAGTTGCTGCTGGTGGCGGCAGGTGTGTTGCAGTAGGGGTGATTGCCGGACACACAAGGACCTGATCCCGCTGACCACGACGAAAAATGCAGATTCCACGCTGGCAACCACGTTCCAAACATGTCATGTAGGTGCCCGTAGTACGAGCTATTCGCTACACTTGCAGTACCACCCTCCCAGCGAAGATACGGATCTACACCCACTGACGACACACTCGGCGGAAGTTGTATCTTGAAGCCGAAGACATAGTGATGGACAGACCCATCGGCCGCCAGATACAGCCCATTTTGCACTGTTCCACCATATGGATTCGTACCTACTACCACCGGTTGCCCGCCCGCAATCCCGTTACCTGCGTTAAGCTGGTTTAGTGCATACTTAGTCGCGTAGCTTTTACCTTGATAGATAGGACATGGTGGCACCGTAACCGTCTGCGTGTATGGCCCCAGGAGCCACCCCGATCCATCGTGATAAGATGCCCCCCCGCCTGACGTTGAGGTACTAGGGGGCCAACCAGCAACGGCCCAGCCAGACGGGGGAGAAATTGTGGGCAACTGCAACCAATATTGCACTGTCGCGGTAGTGGGAGTGTTAGCACCTTGGCAACTTTGACGGAAGTAATTGGCGGGCATCGAAAGAGAGGCCGAGCACCCCGCAGGCGCAGTACTATACGACTGCCCAGCGTATGTCACTAACCACTTACTAACACACACATTGCCTGGATTAGCTGAATACCCATATTGCTCACTCCACGATGTCGTCGTCCCACCCACGGGACAATCAACAGCGGTGGCAGAACCACCCCCAACGGCGAGGCCAACACCGACCCCAGGTGGAACAGTACAAGGTGCAGACGGTGTAGCGCATGCTACCTTTCCGCCAACACCAGCTTGGACACAGGCCGAAGAGCATTGTTCGGTATATAAAGTACCTGGCGCTCCGCTCGGCATTGAACTGCCACCAGACCCGCCAGAGCTGACAAACGAGCACGACGGTGGATTAGGCAACGGTGCCGGACAATTATTCGTACACCCCGACGGTGGCGTGCCACTATGTCCCGATTTTTGACCGTGCCCGTGTTGGCCGCTACCATATTTCAAGTTAGCTGAAGCAGTAGCACCACTAAAACCAACCATTGTAATCACCATTACTACAATTATCGCTATTTGTATAATTGTATGTTTACGCATTACTACACGACCAGTTACCGTAGACATATGAAGATGATGAACCTGGACCCCACTTCTTTCCAGTCCAACGGGACAGCACCCCAAATGCATAGAATGGCCCTGGCTGGTGATCGCCTGGCGGAGCTGGCTCTGTTTTTACCGCTGCGTGTCCATCGAACATCACTATCTTGCCATTTTTCTTTATTGGCACTTCTATCGGAGTTCCTGCCGGAATAGCAGGACCAAGCGTTGGACCAGGCTGGAAATAGTGCGTAGAGTTGTTTGATATACCTTGTTCGCACACCTTTAGGATAATATCACCCTTTCTGCGTCCACTCATAATAGTAAACACACTAGGCGCAGGCATGAGGTGCCACCATGAGGCATCGGCAAATACTTGTTGCTTACTCAAACCCTTAATCGCTTGGGATGAGAACATATGAGGGTCTACCCCGTCCACCACCGAATAATTCAGGAACGTAGTCGGCACACCCGTATAGGGTGTCGGGCTAATATTGTCCTGGCGGTTTGCCTGAGAAATAGATTGTGCAAGTGTTAGTTGAGGGTTCCCACCGCTACACGCGGCCAGCACCATCCCTAATACTACTATTACTATTGTTGCTGCTACTGTCTTTTTCATGTTGTACCTCCTTAGTACCTCAATACCCATTATACACCATTTAAGGCAAATTTGCAAGTAGGTAACATATTTTCACCCAAACAGAACAGCCTGCTCTTGGACAGGGGGTGTCGTATCGAGTATGGTTTCATCATCGGCCATCCTAATCGGCCATACATACTCACCCGATGTTAAGGGTGGTTGGCCGTTGGCCTTACGCCAATTGGAATACCCCTCTGCCCATTCCCTGTGCCACAACTTCTGCTGCTCATGCAACTCCGTTATTGGTGTCTGAGCAATTTCTGGATAGCGCCCCATCATAGAACCTAATACGTTAGCTGTAGTAATAACATCACCAAGGGCGTTATGAGCATCAGTAGATTCAACCTTATAGTGCTCAGCCAGAGATGTTAGATTTCGCTTACCTTTACGATATTTGTCGAAGTGCTTATCCAAGACAAGTACATCAAAGACCGCCAACGAATTTGGCAACCTCTTATGAGTATTCAACATTGTAAGGTCATACGATACATTCATCCCCGTTATAGGACCATCATACAAAACGATAGATTTATGTATACGCTCTATTGCCTCATTAAGAGGCACTCCCTCCTTCCTGGCCTGTTCTGTCGTAATACCATGTATCGCAGTCGCTTCGGGGGGAATCGAACGTCCAGGGTTAATAAGGAAATAGGTCTCACTCTCTTCAACTATAGAACACGATGCTAAATCAAATTCTACAAATCCAACCGACACGGGTGTGTCGGTCAACGGATCGACCCCTGTCGTCTCAAAATCAAATACTAATGTCTGCATACGCCAATATTATCGTCATCCATCGAGTATTGCAAGTATTTTCCTCTTATCTTGACACACGAAGCCCGTAAGCGGGCGTAACCACCGTAGACCACAGAACCAAACGTGACCCGCCTAGCGCTTGTCTTACGTACAAAGCCCGTAAGCGGGCACTACCACTGTTCTCATCATCATAGCACACCTACGAGCTTATAGTACATTTCTATATTTTAACCAAAATGCGCCACCCATGAAAGTGAGATAGCTACACTAGTGTGAATGATGAAAACAACCAAAAGGGTAATTGATTTATTTGCTGGATGTGGGGGACTCGGCTTGGGATTTCAAAATGCTGGATTTCAAATTGTTGCAGCCGTAGACACTTGGGAACCGGCGTTGGCTGTTTACCAAAAGAACTTTAGTCACGATGTTCACAACTTGGACTTGTCTGACGTTGATAAGGCGTGTAGCACCCTTAAAGGATATAGAGCGGACATGATAGTAGGTGGCCCGCCATGCCAGGACTTTTCACTGGCCGGTAATAGAAACGAAGATGGAGAAAGAGGTAATTTGACTGTTGCCTTTGCGGAAATAGTATCACAATTACGACCAAGTTTTTTCGCCATGGAAAATGTGAACCAGCTTACCAAAACAAGGAAATTCCGTATAGCGCATGAAATCCTAAAAAGAGCTGGCTATGGCGGAACAATTCGACTCATCTGTGCAAGTTCCTGTGGCGTACCACAGTATCGTAAGCGATACTTTGTAGTGGGCGAGCTTGGTGGTGAAGATGACTTTCTTGAAAAATACCTTGACCAAGGATTGTCACCCAATCCAGTAACTGTTCGGGCGTACTTTGGCGACAACTTAGATACGGATTACTATTACCGCCATCCTCGAAGCTATCAAAGGCGTGCCATCTACAGCGTAGACGAGCTAAGTCCGACTATTCGCGGGGTGAATAGGCCGATCCCCCTTACCTACAATCCTCATCCACTGGACGCTACTTACGACCTAAGCCTAGTGAGGCCACTTACCACGATGGAGCGTGCAAGCATCCAAACATTCCCAGACGACTTTCATTGGACAGGTACCAAAACCCAAATGGAGCAAATGATAGGTAACGCCGTACCTGTAAAACTGGCAGAGCACGTTGCAACTCGCCTGTTAGCGCACATAGCTGATACGAACGACAGGTAGCAAATCCGCCATCTTGTGGTTTTGAGTGAACCTCAACGAAAGTAAAAAATGATCCAAGTAATATTTGTATAATACCAGCTAAAGGCATACTACAAAATTGAATTTTACTAAAAATACACCCAAAAACCACTTACCGTGTAGTAGGTGCCACAGTATGCTATATTACTTTATCAACGAAAATAAAAAGTGATCCAGGAGACATTTATATAATACCTGATAGAGGTATATGTATTTTTTTACTTGGATCACTTGGATCACTTCCAAAAATGAAGTGATCCACGTTTTTTTCTACCTTTAGCAGGTATTATTACTTATCTGGATCACTTGGATCACTTCTAAGAAGTAAAGACTCTCGCGCGCGACCCCTTTATTTTTTTTATATATAAAAAAAAACGCGCGCGTATACCCCTTGAAAAATAACTCTTATCTCCGAAAAGTGATCCAAGTGATCCAAGTGATCCAATTAGCAGGTCAGGGTAGCTATTTTTGTGGATCACTTGGAAAATAAAGTGATCCAATTTGACCCCAAAAGTGATCCAGGCGCACATATCTACACCGATTTCCTCTAAAATATAGGTTATTCACCCCACCCGAAACCAATTTAAGGCGCAGGTATAATCAAAATGGTATACTACATTGCTTTATCACATAATAGAAAAGTAGTCCCAGCATATCACGATACGCAGCAGGTCAACAATACGATATTTATGTCATGGGACTAGTGGGACTGGTTCCAGAAAGTAGAGACTCGCTCGCGCGACCCCCTGCGCGCATTTTTATACACATACGTCTTACAAACGAAGCCTGTAAGCGGGCATAACTACCCGTGGCTGGACACTAGACAACTAGCGGATTATCGTCTTACATATGAAGCCTGTAAGCGGGCATAACTACATATTCCACGCCCCAGAATAGGGTATCGTCGGTACGTCTTACAAACGAAGCCCGTAAGCGGGCATCACTTTGAAAGACAGGAGTGATAACACCACTCGCATCACGAGTCTTGTGTACTAAGCTCACAAGCAAGCATCATTAATATATGGGATATTATCTTCCTTACTCCCTTTATGTCTCATACATCAAGCCTATGAGCAGGCACTATGACAACTCTTATTATAGCACACTTACAGCCATCTAGTGATAACACTCCCATTCTTACCCATACTCCCCTACGCATCCACAGTAGAGAACCAGGTGCGACGTCTCACGTACCAAGCCCGCAAGCGGGCATTATCACCATAAAATTCTGGACTCCCCACCGCACAGGAACAATCGTCTTACGTACCAAGCCCGCAAGCGGGCATAACCACACCATTCACCTGCTCCCACCCCAAATGGGTATACACCGTGTCTTACGTACTAAGCCCGCAAGCGGGCATAACCACAGCTCTCATTATTATAGCACATCTACGAGCGCCTTTATTGCACTATTCGAGCGCTCCAATTATCAGTTCCAGCCTACACATAAACCGTTCAACACGCCATACCACTCATATATATAGGGTCTTGTGTATTAAGCTCACAAGCAAGCACTATCACGCCAATTAACTAGCGTGTGTAGACGTATTGGTTAGCGTCTTACGTACCAAGCCCGCAAGCGGGCATAACCACTTTCCGGCCAAACGTAGGGCACCCACCACGGACGGAGTCTTACATACGAAGCCCGTAAGCGGGCATTGTCACCTTGTCCGTCCTCATCAAGGCATCCAAGGCGTGCTCGTCTTACGTACCAAGCCCGTAAGCGGGCATCAATGATATAGGGGATACCATCTTTCCTTACCCTATATATGTCTCATACATTAAGCCTATGAGCAGGCACTATGACAACTCTTATTATAGCACACTTACAGCCATCTAGTGATAACACTCCCATTCTTACCCATACTCCCCTACGCATCCACAGTAGAGAACCAGGTGCGACGTCTCACGTACCAAGCCCGCAAGCGGGCATAACTACGTTGATGCTATCGACCGCTTGGTCACAGTCCAAAAGGTCTTGCGTACCAAGCCCGCAAGCGGGCATAACCCTGATCTATCCGAGTACGGTATCACTGTGACGCCGTCTTACATACGAAGCCTGTAAGCGGGCATAACCACTGCTCTCATTATTATAGCGCATCTACGAGCACTTCTGGCGCACCTAGCTCTTTGGATATTTGGCATACTAAGCCTACGTCTTACGTACCAAGCCCGCAAGCGGGCGCTATCACTCAAGCAGTCCCACGTCTTACATACGAAGCCTGTAAGCGGGCACAACCACGCCGACGGATATTGGTGTTGAAAAGCACAACATTACTGTCTTACGCACTAAGCCCGTAAGCGGGCATAACTACTGCCTCGTCTGTGGCAGCCCTGCGTAGGTCGTCGTGGTCTTGCGTACCAAGCCCGCAAGCGGGCATAACCACTTCGATCTCGCAGGTCACCCGATCGGGTGTCCACTCTGGTCTTGCGTACCAAGCCCGCAAGCGGGCATAACCACCGGAAATCCTGGCGCAGCTCGCCAAGAGCGAGAAACCGGTCTTGCGTACCAAGCCCGCAAGCGGGCATAACCACAGCTCTCATTATTATAGCACATCTACGAGCGCCTTTATTGCACTATTCGAGCGCTCCAATAATTACCAACTCCGACCTGCGCATAAAATCATCAAACGGAGCCAGATTGTACGTCTCACCTGCTTGCGAGCGCTCACCAGCATTTGACCGGCCGCCCGACCTCTCGCACCTGTGATTTGCAAATTTAGGTATATTCTCACGCTCCATGTTAACTACTTCACCACATAGATAAGGATTTTTGCCTAAAATCAAGTGAAAACATCCATTGGAAGTATCCAAACCCACACACGTTTCTTATTCACTGTCTTGCGAACAGCATATTGACGTCCTTCATTCTTGGGAAGTATTCCACTCCTTACTAAATCTGTCGCTATAGAACGAGGACTGGCGGCTAAGGATTGCCCCTCCTTTCTCGCTTGCTCCTTTACCACAGCAATAGCCGTACCAGGGTCTATCCACATCTCTTGGTCTGATATCCACCCCACAGATGTCTTTCCTCTTTCTACCGCCTCAGTCCATCCCGCCATATTGGGAGTGATGGTACCAAGTGGTGTAATCCCCACTACGCCCGCATTTAAGGCGGATGTCAGTAGCCGAATAAACCGCTCGCTAATACTAGCCTCGTTAACATGTTGCTTTTGGACTGCCGCTAGGTGGTCGATTGCGTCCACCACCCTATCAAATAATGTCACCCTCTCGCTCCCCTCAATGGCGTTAAATCGAGTTACCCAATCCAACCACAACAACCATACATGACCAATGTCGTCAAGATTATGCGATGACCGGTCGTGACCCGTATTCCACCCAAAGCGTGGCATACCATCTATCTGTTGTCGTATCTCAGTAGGTGTCTGACTAGCTATATACGAGATCCAGGAAGCCATCATAGAGGCGTAAGTACCCATATTGGCCTGTTTTTGGCACATATTAAGGGCACTTGAGACTGGCACATCCCCTGGCTCTATATCAACCATGACTGTTCGCGCGCGTAAACTCTCCCCATCTATATCCTGCTCCCCCGTAATAACCACTAGTGACTTTGGTGGTCTATCCGGCCTGAGCGTGCCATCTGGCCTCATCCTACTCCTACTACTATGGTTTGACGCCCCCCTCAAGACACGCTCAGCAGCAGCACTATAGCGCGCCTGCTCTCCATCTGTTCCTCTGGGGGTATATTCATCTACGACCAGCAATGTATCGGCGGCCAGAAATTCCAAATCAGCTATGCTATTTGCAGTGCCCATAAAACTACAGGGCAAATTATCGTACCTCGCACTCGGCATCCAAAATGCCTGCGCCAGCGCCGCTAAGGTACTCTTCCTTACCCCTGTGTGTCCCGACAACGCGAGCGACCAATCCACTCCACCGATTGGTGCTCGAAACACCGCCCCCAAGAGAGGCACCATTACATGGTCAGGCGCTACATTTAGTAGTTCTAATACTGCCCGAATTGCAGGTACGGGATCATCAGGTGGTGGCAACAATCTAAACCCTCTTAACACGGACGGCGCCTCCACACACACATCATCATTTACTCCGTTAGCATCAATAGCCACCCCCGATGAAAGATACACAGGCGCACCATCTATCTGCTCCCACCCCAAATGAGTATACACAATAATATCTGCGATAGGCGAAAGCGTTGAAAAGCGAGAAACGGCCTCGCCTAAGAGCTTTGGCGGGACTCTTGACATAGTAATTGCCCCAGGTCCAAGCGCATCGCGCGCAACCCTATCAGGGTGTTCCAGCATGTCTACCCCATCAGCATCTACCGTAGCTACGCAATCGCCCAATCGCCACTCTACTCGCTCCTGGTGTCGTACTTCCGCCCCATCATTACGTGTTATAGACCCTATGATGCGGCCAGAAAAATTTGCCAGCGGAGTTAAAATGGTTGTGACACCTTCCACGGGGTCATCAATCTCTTTCTGTATCCACATGCCGTCTCTACGGGCTATCCAGTGCCCCGACTCATCCTCAACCTCTCCCAAAATCTGGTTATCAGCGTCTGGTGCGCCGAGAGTACGAGGATCGGGTGGAAGTTTATTACGTGCAAAATCCAACAGGGCATCGGTATTATAGTTGTTCCTTACCAGCCAATCATCCAACCCACACTTACTCCCATCTTCTAGTGACGGCAAAATAAGATATGACACGCGAGCATGCTTTGAATGCAAGAATCTTCCAAGGCGATAAGCCGCCAACCATACTCCTGCCTTAATGGTTACATCAGAATCGAACGCAATATATATTTGTCTATCATCATTTAGGGCAATAGATTCCCAATCTGGCAAGGCCGTCTTCCCCCCCACCTCATTAGTTCCGCGCCAATTCCACACACCAGCTAAGTCGATACAAGTCAATCCGGCACTGACCGCAGCGTCAGCTTTCTTCGCTCCCTCAGTAATAAATAACGGAACACTTGGATCAGATATTTTATCGCGGCATCCCACTGGCACATCAAGTATCTGCCGAGACGAGGGTGGAAATTCGTATTTGCGAGCTTTACCCGACTTTGAGTCGATACGAGGTGAATCAGGTCGGGCGACATATCCGTTTATTTCACCAAAAACATCTCGCAAAGGAATGAGCAATACATTACCTGCTTGCGCCGTGGCCGTCTGCGCGGTTGAAAAACCAAGTGCTGCCATCTCGCTACGCTTAACAAGCGTGCGATATCCTCTCTCTTTTATGACTTTTTGACTAATACCAGAAGAACGTAGCGCATCAAAATGTGACTGTGCTAGTTCTTGGCGAGCTACCACATTTTGACGCTTCGGTTTATTACTATCTGTGATATCTGTAATTGTCATGTCTATTCTTTCTGTCATGTCTTGCAGGCGCGTAGGCAGCGGACATGACTACGCTGCCTACGCTCATCTTACTGACATTATAACGTATTTTTTTGGGTGGCGCAACGATTCTCGATTCGTTGCCACCTCACAGCGTCTTCCCAGCGCTCTTGTGCGCCTGGTGCCACATATTTGTTTATTATTCTTTGCAGTTTTACAATTTCCTCTTGCTCTCGATCTAGGCTTACTAGACATCCAGCAATCGTTAGAGCTATTCCCCAAGGGATAGCATCTCGTGTCATCAAAACAGCGTAACCTCGCAATCCGTCCAATATTCCACGACACAACATCTGATATGAGGGAGAATAGGAGCACGCTGTATGCGGTAGGGGCAAGTGCCCCTGTTTGGTCATTACATCAAAACTATAATTATCGGACAATCTTGTGTCGCCATATATATATAGGTGGCGTTGATATCCAATCCAACCAGTACCCATAGTACAAGTTGCGCGTAACTCTTGCCCGTACATACTTGACGGCGGGAGATCGCTGGGATTATTTGCTATCGCTACAAAAATCGGATTAGCGTTGGCAGCCATTTTTATTACTTCCGTGGTTTGATCAATGTCCATAACAATAACACTTGGATTGGATACATATTGATTTATGAGAGGATATCTCGGACTTCGGTACGCCCACGCCTGTGCGGAAGACAAAAACTCCCGATATTGAACAGCGCAAGCTGTCGCGACTCTCCCTGAGATATGATCACGTGCTACCATCGAGGGCAATCCAGGTACGTGCTTCCACTGTGCGCGTCTAGCGTCTGACCGCTTCGATATTCCCTCTGACACATCCTTACGAGGACGAGTAAGCGAAAGCCGTTGGGGTGCTACTGGCGTATACGGTATATTGTCAAGACGAAAAGACTGTAAGCTCTCAGAGCGATGAAGTAATTCTTGAGCAGCGTATTCCTTAATTTGATTACATCCATTTTTTTCAAGTTGTACTATTACCATAGTTGACAACAAATATTTTTCTGCTTGGAATTGCGCAAGTTGATCTTTGTCGTCGAGTGTGAGGTACCAATCAACGATATTCTGATCGTAGGGTGCTATAGGTGGGGTCTTATCCAGTGAAGTATCTGTAGTTATCCCCGTTGCTAACTCGTGAGCATGCTTTTTAGCCCACCGTAATTCTTGAGTAGCTATTTTCCATTCCCTTGCTGTACTCTCTTCGGTAGCCTCTAGGGTAGAAAGCAGGGAACCCAAATTATCGCTACTGGATTGGTGGGGTGGAATATTTAAGATTGCTGTAGCCAAGCGATCTAGTGTAGAGTTATCAGGACGATTATATACCAGCAATTCATCTAAGTGACGAAATACTGTAGGTGTGAGTGACGAAGCAGAGGATCGCTTCCTGGGCTTCTTTGCTTCCTGCTCTGGTTTTTCCTGGGCTGCTAACATGTTGATATCCTATCACACCGGTATAACTCAGTAGCGGACAATTTCCTGGGTTAAATTCGTTGTGGTGTCCACACTTGCTATTCTCTTACCAGCGTGGAGTGAAGCGATATGATGGGCGTTACCCTTGAGCTTAGATAAAGAGCCGTCATTGATGACTATCTCATCCCATTGTGTCCATGTCTCTAATTGCGTCTCTGAGACATGCATATTTACGGGGCCTACGCCTGGTCGCTCGACCCGTACTAATGTAGCACCTAACGATAATAATTTTTGTGCTTCGTTGTAATAGCGTAAATCTGAGATCACCCACAAGTGGCTAGTATCAATACGCTGAACAAGGGTGTCTACCCAAATATCTGCGCCAAAAACCCTACGACAAGTCTCACCCGTAAGTTGTAGGGCATTACGTACATCCACGGTATTTTGCGTTGACAAATCTTTTGCACGCTCCCACCCCACAGCGTCAACTACTTCGGCAATCGAGGGATTCAAAGTGTATACCATTTCTTTCAATGGATCTGCAAACGCAATGCGTTTAGCATTAGGAACTATCTCACATAGATAATCTGCCAGCGTGTCCTTTCCACTACGAGCGTAGCCACTAATTCCTATGATGCTCATTTAGCTCACCACCTTTCTTCTTCTTGTTACACAATATCATTACTTTTATCCTACATACTGTTGCATCGTATCACGCTAGGTACGACAAATCTATCCACCCGACTAATCCGACATTGTACAAATTCACTTTTATCTTTACTCATGCCACCTATAACATCAGGTGGCGTGGATGGATTGCAGACCACCTCACCCCTCACATACTCATTCACGTCGTGCGCCAGGCTCGCCAATATCTCCGGTGGGGTATTTGGGTTCCCCGCAGGTCCCATACGCACTCTCGCATCCTCATCATAAGATAGATCTACAAGGACATCCGGTGGCGTATTAAGGTTCCTGCCAACCTCCCATCGAACTCCTTGTACTTTATCTTCAGCCAGTAATCCAAGGATATCCGGCGGGGTATTGGGGTGACAAGCAACACCGCAGCGCACCCCTTTATGCTTAATTCCAGACAGTACGACAAGGGCTTCTGGTGGGGTATTCGGATTGGCGGGCAACCTTATTAAGACATCCACATACTCCGAAAAAGCGAGAGAGTACAGTACGGTCGCTGGTGTATTTTCATTCCATGCTTTTAACATCTGCTCTTTACGTATTCGCCTGTCTTCTTTCCACGGGTCGTCCCTTTTCCTCATCTTTTTCCTCAACCTATGTCCATTGAGAAACTTTCACGAGCGTCTGAGAGCGAGGACGCTTCCATTGAGTGATTAAGAACTACAGCGCTTTCCGCCAACTTATCAATAGAATCTTTCCACGACAGATATCCTTTGGCGATTGTCCACTTGTCGGCTGGATTTTGGTTTCCTGGTATGTGTGTGACATGCAAAACTACACCAAGACGTTGAGCGCTTTCCGCCAAAGCGCGCGCCTTACCGCCACGATAATCTTCTGTGTGATTTGACCAACACAACCACTGAGCGTCTACGCGTAACTCAAGCTCGACCACACCGCCAATTTTCTCGGCCACCTTGGAAGCTAACCAGACCGCCTTTTTAGCGGCCGCCATCTCACCGCTAGACTGCTCGCCGTCGTAATCTTTATCGCGAAAGAACATACCATGCCACACAGGTTCCCTATCAGGCCCACAAATACCAAACCTGTCTCTACTCGCCTTGGCATCACTATATAAAACGAGTTTGTGAGTAACGCTATCTGCCAACTCTACACGTTTTGCCGAACGGTTGGTGTTTCGTAGGGCATCGAAATCTACACCAATGCCCGTTAGTGCTTCCTTATATTTACCCCACGCCGCTCTATTATTGATATCGTGCTCCGCAGCCCAAGCAAGTAATTCCTGGTACGAACAAGATACAAGACGTTCGCTATCTTCTACCACCCGATCTTTAATCGTAGGCTTTCCACTCATATCAATATTCCCGATTCGAGTGTTTTAGTGGTTTCTGTTAGCACATCGGTTGGCGTGGATTCATTTTTCTTAGCCTCAAACCGTACTATCGCGTTCTCATCGGTACTCAATTCAATTAAGACATCGGGGGGGGTGTGGGGGTTGTGCGCCACCCAGAAGCGCACATGCATATACTCATCTTTGGCTAAGTATTCCAAAGTTTTAGGTGGAGTATTGGTATTAATTGCAATCGCCCTGCGCACCTGCCAACTCTCATCATTATCTAATGCTACCAAGAGGTTCGTTGGGGCAGATGGATTACCCGCCACTGCCTCACGCACTCGCCAATCTTCATCATAGGCCAATCGCAATAAGGCTTCCGGCACGGTGGCTGGATTATGCGCCATCGCCCACCGCACATAGATATCCTTGTCGTTGGCGAGCCTATCTAGGGCATCGGATAATGTACTGGAACTTCTATCTTTGTCCATTGTCATTTGCTCCTTTCACTCTATCTCCATGGTGCTCGGTTGCGCCAGTTCTGTTGCGCTAACCGTTGGCATATCAACTTCCTGGTCGAGATTGGTAGGCGTATGAAGATTTACCCTTGTAGCCTCGCGCACACGCCAACTCTCATCCTTAGCTAACTTCCTAAGGACTTCGGGCGGAGTATTTGGGTTGGATGCTACGCCACGGCGGACCTGCTCGTCTGTATCCCTAGCAAGCGACTCCAAGGCGTTAATTGGCGCGCTCTCATTTCCACCCACACCCCAACGTACCTGCCAACTCTTATCGTGGGCGAGTTGCGCAAGGACACTAGGTGGGGCGGACACATTTCGTGCTACCCCGCTACGCACCCAGAAACTTTCATCTGTGGCGAGCTTTTTAAGGATGTCAATAGATACAGATGGGTTTTCTGTCAGCATCTCTCGTACCTCCCACTTCTCGTCTTTGACCAATACCGTCAAGAGATTTGACGGAATAGACGGATTGCCAGCCACTGCTCTACGGACATCTGCGTCCTCATCTGTGGCGAGCCTAGTAAGAACCTTTGGTGTCACAGAGGGGTTCTTTCCTACACTAAAACGTATATTGACAGAACCACTTCTACTAAGTGCTCCTAATGCCCTTACCGGAGTATTCTCATTTTTTGCTACGCCACAACACACCTCATAATTACTATCCTTAGCAAGATCAGTAAGGACATTAGGTGGGGTGGCACTATTGGATGCCACCGCCAGACGCACACTCCAATCCTCATCTGTGGCGAGCTTAACTAATACCTCTGGCGGAACAAACCGATGATACACAACCTTTCCACGAACTCGTTCATTTACATCTAGCGCCAGCACACTTAATACCCTTGCTGGGGTATTCGGATTGTCGGTCACACCACTTCGTACCTCCCATTCCTTATCGTAAGCGAGTTGCTCAAGTGCTTCGGGTGGAGTATTTTCATTTTGGGCCACCGTCCATCGTACAGTTGAGCTATCATCTTTTACCAACGATGCCAACACCTGAGGTGAAATATCAGGTCTGGCCGCTAAGGTTGAGCGAACAAAGTGATCTTTGGCGAGTTTTACCAATAGGTCAGGTGGTGCAGCCGGATTAACCTTTATCCACTCACTTAAATCCTCATCTCCACTCTCGGCAACTTCATACAGCACCTTAAGAGGCATAGACGGGTTGGCAACCACAAAGTGACGTACATAGGGATTTGTGTCTTGCATCAGTGCCACCAGTACATTCGGTGGCGTATTTTTGTTTTGGGCGACCGCTTGTCGCACAATTATATTTGTGTCGTTGGCGAGGTCAGTAAGGACATCAGGTGGGGTGGCCTCATCGCTCACATCATCCCTGCGAACACGCCACTCATCATCATCAACGATTTCAATTGAGGTGTTATGCACTACGGACGATCTTTCATCTACAGGTCTGCGAGCCATAATTACAACAATATCCTTATCCTTATTCTATGTCCAGCATACTTATTTGTGTTGATGTATCAATTTCGAGAGGACGACCCTCAATCGGTGTTAACGGGTTATCCAATGCTGCTTCACGGACATACATATCCTTATCATGAGCCAACTGCTCTAATATTTCGGGTGGAACGTCTTGGCGATGAGCCACATTCCACCGCACATTTGCGTCTCCGTCTGTCGCTAAGTTCACCAAAGTACTTAACGGTGTACTAAGGTTGTCCGCTACCGCCTCACGAACACCTTCATCTATATCCTTGCCAAGCTCGGCCAAGGTATCAGGTGAGGCGCTTTTGTTTTGTCCTACGCAATATCGTACTCTCACATCTAAGTCTCTAGCTAATATCGCCAAGGCTTCTGGTGGTGTAGATCTATTGTGCGCCACGGCTTCGCGGACCTGCCAATTCTCGTCTATCGCCATCCCTTTCAAAGTTTCGGGTGGGGTGGCATGCGTAAAAGCTACAGCCGAGCGCACTAACGCACTTCTGTCATCTGATAACAATTCAAATACCTCAGGTGGAACATTAGGATTAAACACTACACTATGACGTACATTCCAATCTTCATCCATAGCAAGCTCAGTCAAAGTTTTGACAGGGGTGGACGGATTTTTCGCCACATTCCACCGCACAACATTGTTCTTCTCCTTAGCGAGTAAACCAAGTACATCAGGTGGGGTATTGGGGTTGCCTGCAATCGCCTCACGTACCTCCCAATTCTTATCCGAAGCCAACTCTACCAATAATTCATATACGGAAGACTGGTTTTTTGCAACCGCACACCGCACGCCCCAATCCCCACTCTTGGCGAGCCTGGCAAGAATGCTAGGTGGGGTGGACGGGTTCAACGCCACCCTTTGACGTACCTGCCACGCCCTATCTTTACTAAGTGTGGCTAGGACACCAGGTGGGGTGTGAGGATTGCGTGCCACCCAACAACGAACATCTTCATCATTATCTATAGCCAACTGAGCAAGAACCTTGGGCGAAGCGAACGAATTGTACGCTACCGCCATGCGGACATCCTTTTTCCCATCTTTAGCGAGCTGCTCTAAGGTATCCGGTGATGTATCGGGATTTTTGGCTTGCTCTATCTCGATGTATGTATCCATTTTTCTATCCCTTCCTTAACCGATCTCTAAACCGTCTGTGAGCTTCGGAAACTCCATCGCCATTTTTTCCCTTGGCGTAACCGGTGTATTGGGGTTGGTAAACGCACCTCTACACACAGACGCATTTTCATCATTTGTCAATCTTACAAGAACGTCCGGCGGCGCGGACGGGTTCTCAGCCACATTCCGTCGAACGTCAATATTATTATCTTCCGCCAATTTTTCCAAAACATCAGACGGCGCAGACGGGTTGCCCGCCACGGCCTTACGAATGTACGTGTCCCTATCTTTAGACAACTGCGTTAATGTCTCTGGTGATGTATTTAGATTAGTGGCTACTATCCAACTCATGTCATCATCTCTTGCCAAGCTCGCCAATACTTTAGGTGGTGTAGAGGGGTTCCATGCCGTGATCCAGCGAACTACAAAATCCTTATCCTTAGCTAGTTGTGCTAATGTCTCCGGTGGGGTATTTGGGTTGGATGCTACACCACGGCGCACTTTTTCATCCCCACTCTTTCCTAACTCTACCAGCACAGCCGGTGAGGTATCCGCTAACCATGCTTGCCACCGTTGATTATGATCTTCCATCTCTCTCCTAACCTAAATCTATCAATAGGTTATCACTACCGCCCAAAGAAGATGGTGGTGTATCGCCAACCGATGATTCGAGCATTCTCATTATTACCGTCGAATATACATCCTCTTCCGTGTCATTTATTAGCTCGTCCAAGATATCGGGCGAGGTACTTTTATTGGCTGCCACGGCCCATCGCACATGCATACACCCATCATTGGCGAGCTTTGCCAGCACCCCATTAGGTGTAGTTTCATTTCCGGCCACAGCCTCACGCACCTCGTCATCCTTGTCCGAAGCCAGCGCCGCCAAGGTGTCGAGCGGGGTGGTTGGGCAGTCTGCCACACAACTGCGAACATATTCTTCCTCGTCGTAAGCCAACTGCGCCAAGGCTTCCGGTGGGGTACTCTCATTATATGCCACACTCTTACGCACCTCTGCACTCTTATCAGAAGCGAGCCACGAAAGGATATCGGATGGGGTGTGGGGATTGCCCGCCACGGCCTCACGCACCTGCCAACTCTCATCATGAGCGAGCAACGTTAAGACACTAGGCGAAACAGAAAGACTATTTGCCACCGCTTCGCGCACATCCCAACCATTATAATAGGCGAGCCGCTCTAGCCTGTCGGGTGGGGTGTCAGGGTTTTTTGCTTCCTCTATCTTATTTTCCATTATTACTTATTTCCTTTCTTTAACCAATTTCCCAATCATTAACAGGGTTCGGGTATTCTACGGTTGCCCGTCCGCCCTGCATATCAGTTAATGCCATGAAGTCGCTGGCCCTATTGTTGTTGCGTGTCGCTTCCTCGCGCACCTCATCATCTTTATCCGAAGCCAGCACCGCCAAGATGTTGGGCGGGGTGCTTCGATTACGTGCCACCTCTAAACGTACACTCTTGTCCTTGTCTTGGGCTAGCTCTGCCAGGGTGTCGGGTGGGGTGTTTTTATTCCACGCCACTGCGTCACGTACTAGCCAATCTTTATGCTTTGCCAACCGTGTTAATATGTCGGGTGGGGTAGATGGGTTCAACGCCACATACCAGCGAACCGACAGATTTTCTTCTGAGGTAAGGTGGGCCAATTGAGCTAATACATCCGGCGGGCTGCTCTCATTGGCGGCCACCCCACGGCGAACGCCAACATCCTCATCTAAAGCCAATCGTGCTAAGATTTTTGGTGGGCTGCTCTCATTGGCGGCCACACTATGACGGACATATTCGTCCTTATCGTTGGCAAGTTGGGCGAGGACTTCGGGTGGGGTGTGGGGGTTCCGCGCCACGCTACTACGTACCCAATAACTTTTGTCATTAGCGAGATGCATCAAGATTTTGGGCGGGGTGTTCAGGTTCAAGGCAACGGCCTCACGGACAATTTCTTTCTCGTCTAAGGCCAAGCCAACTAAGGTATTGGGCGGGGTGTGGGGGTTCTGCGCCACCCCTCGCCGGACATCTTTGTCCTCATCCAAGGCCAATTTCGTCAATACCTCAGATAGTGTATTCGGGTTTGCTGCTACATACTCACGCACGCTCCTACTGCTATCCTCAGCTAATTGTGTTAAGATTTCGGTATGTGTAGACGTGTTTCTTCCTATTCTCCAACGCACGTGCTCGCTTTTATCTTTAGCGAGCTGCGCCAGGGCTTCGGGCGGGGTGGACGGATTGTCGGCTACTCCATACCGGACTCTCTCATTCACATCATTAGCGAGTTGGGCCAAGGTGTTAGGCGGGGTAGAGAGGTCATAAGTGATGTCTATTTTTGCCGACACTGCGTCCTCTCTTCTTGACGCTTCAGCCCACCTTTCTATTATGTCTATCACCTTTTCCATTATTCAATCCTTTCTTCAACTAATATCTGCTGTGGGTGGCTGCGGTAGCTCTGTTGCGCTAATTGTTGGCGCATTCATTCCTTGATCGAGTTCAAGGGGCGCACTAGGATTTTCCCTTGCCGCCCACCGTACATTTGCGTTCTTATCTCTGGTAAGTATAGCTAGCACATCGGGCGGGGTAAATAAGTTCTTTGCCACGGCTTCACGCACACGCCAGTCCTCGTTCTTAGCGAGTTGCGCCAAGATTTTAGGCGACGTGTGAGGATTTTCCTTTGCCTCACGGCGTACCCTTTGCTCCCCCTCTTCCACCAACTTCGCCAATCTACTTAGCGAAACGAGGGGATCACCCACTACTCTTTCCTTCTTATACCTATTAACTCGATCTATTTCCATCACATCACCTATTACTACTCTTTCAACCGATTTCTGCACTGACTTGCCACTTCTTGTCTACTGCGAGCACCGCCAAGTTATCACTAGAAATATACTGATCTGTCGCTGCATCTATCATGTCTTGCATTTTCGCCCCCCTCAAATTACGACAGTTCTAATCCTGGTGATACATCTATATGTACATCGCGTGTTGTTGATTGGGTTATCGTATTTGCTACGGGTCCCTCCTTTTCTATCCTATTATCTAGGTCATAACACAATTTTGTTGCTACCCTACGAATCGTCTCAGCACTTCGTAACATCGTATCCGTGTTGTTTGCCCAGCCCGCCACGTATCCAAAAGAATATTCTCCGGCATCAATACCAAGATGATTCATAACCAAATACGCTATACTTTCCGCTTCCGTCTCGCTACGACTATCAGAGTGGTCATGTTCGAGGACAATATGTGTGAGTTCGTGCGCAAGCGTCTTCGCTTGTGCCGCTGGACTTAAACTGTTCCTAATTTCCACTGTTCGGATTTTCGGAGTTGTGCGACCATTCATACTCGGCGTCCAATCCTCTCCGTCAACAAACTTCACTTCATATCCCGTAGCCTTAATTTCTGTTACTAAGGCGTTAAATATGCCTTGATCACACTGACCAACGATGGGAGTTACCCTCACTGGATTTTTTGGTAATGTTTCAGGTGGACCATCAGTTTGCGACAGATCAAAAACAGTTGCTAACGTAAATCCACGTACTTCGGATTCTGTAGTTTTAGACGGATCAGCTATATTTCCCGATAATTTCATAGCTCCTATATTTCTTTGATCTGCTTCTATCTCTAGCTCGGATTTTTCGTGTTGATACACAATGGGTGCCAAGACACGAAACCCGTGTTCTCCCCGTTTAACGGTTCGCCCCTGTTTTTTCCAAGTACCAAAGCTGGCAAACACACTTACTTCCATATTACGTTCCCTGGCTTGCGCCTGTAACCATAATGTATTACGAGCAGAGTACTTATTAAAACGACTTTGAAAATCCAAGTATTTACGCCAGTCATCACTTGTAATTATCTTTTCTACTGCCGAATTTAATTCATTAAAAGCGGCTTCAAGCCTTTTAGTGCGTTCTTCTTTAGTAAGACGATATTTATTACTTTTAGCTGCGGGTGGTAACGGTTTTGGATCTGGCGGACTTATCCTCTCTCCTTCCGTACTTTGAGTTGCGTTAATAGTTGTTTCTGACATTCTAATCATTCCTTTCTATCGTATTAACATTTATCAGTTATCGTGCCCCAGCCACCCCGTCCGTAAGGACGGGGAATTGACTAACCCATTTATTGTACTCTCAGGTGTTGATACTGTATCGTAATGCTGCTTTGGTACTCTATTACGTGCAAGTGTCCTCACATCATGGTCCTCGTCTGAGGCCAATTTAACCAACACCTCAGGTGGTGTACCCTGGTTGGCGACCACCCAATATCGCACATGCCAATCTATATCCTCGCCAAGCTCGGCTAAAACATCCGGCGGGGCGCTTGGATTCTGCGCCACGAAAAGGCGTAGTGGTGGCTCTTTAACCAACTGCGCTAGGACTTCGGGCGGAGTATTTTTGTTATCTGCCACTCTTTGACGTACCTCCCACTGCTCATCATTAGCAAGTTGGGCAAGGGTTTCCGCTGCAACAAATCTACTACACGCTACAGCATAGCGGACATCCCATCCTTCGTCCTTAGCAAGTTGCGCAAGGACATCCGGTGGAG
>SCLI03000549.1_pt1 | contig 20790 bp, 31 predicted proteins | sample 7268041 | NCBI WGS metagenome assembly SCLI03 (sample SAMN10721081, study PRJNA514188) | viral metagenome | isolation source: depth-stratified mine tailings core A | place: China: Fankou Pb/Zn Mine tailings | collected 2017-10 | reverse complement strand
GTCTAGTCTTGCATCTTGACAGAGTGTCCTAAAATAGTTACTATCGGGTGCGGGACATCGCCCGCGTACGTCGCCGGTCGCCCCTGTCGAAAGATGGGGGCGACTTTTTTCGTACCCTTATTGACTTCCACGCGGAAGGATTGTAGACTAGGCACAGTTGCCTTCCCCTTCACTCGGAGTCACGCCACATGACACCCTCAGTCCTTGGTAACCGGCTCGTCGTGGACATCGAAACGATTCCGCTGCGCGCCTCGCTCCTCGCCCCGTACAACCCGCTCGAGTTCCCCCCGCCGGCGAACTATAAGACGCCCGAAGCGATCGCTGGGCATCACGAACGCGCGGAACGTGACTGGCGCGCGAAGCTCGGCAAGACGGCCTCGGTCAATCCGCGTCTCGGGCGCGTGCTGTGCGTCGGCACGAACCACGGCGTCTACTACGCGAAGGACGAAGCCGAGGAGCCGCGTATCCTGCTCGACTTCTGGGCCGAAGTCGCCAGCGCCAGCGGGCAGGTCGTCGGCTGGAATAGCGCATGGGATCTGCGCTTCCTGCTCGTCCGCTCGATGGTGCACGGCGTCATGCCCTCCGTCAGCGGGAACACCGTGCAGATGTGGTTCAAGCGGTATCTCTACGCCCCGCACTTCGACTGCAAGGCCGTCCTAACGAACTGGGACAACAAGGTCGCAGGGGAAGGGCTGGACGAGTGGGCGAAGGCGCTGGGCATCGCGGGCAAGATGGCCGACGTGGACGGCGGCGATGTCTCGTGGATGTATGACGAGGGCCAGCACCAACTCATCCAGGACTACTGCGCGCAGGACGTGGCGACCACGCAGGCGATCTTCGAGCGCATTGCGCCCTTCTACGGGGTGGTCTGATGCTCCAGTTCTCCGAATCCCACGGAGCGGTGACGCTCGCCCTCCTCGCGGTGCAGCGGGAAGTGCAGCCGGTGGTGAAAGACCGCCAGAACCCGCTGTTGCACTCCAAGTACGCGACGCTGGACGCCATCACGGACTACGTGCGGCCATTGCTGGCCAAGAACGACCTGACGCTGCTGCAAAGCGTTTCGCTGTCGGATAAGGCGACTATCCTCGTGGAGTCGGTGCTGATGCACGTCTCCGGCGAGTGGATCAAGAACACCGTGCCGGTCCCCCTGAGCGCGGGAAACAAGGGCACGTCAGAGCAACAGGCGGCAGGGTCCACGATCACCTACGGGCGCCGGTACGGACTGTCGGCGTTGCTGGCCCTGACGACTGACGAGGATGACGACGGCAACGGACGGGGCGAGACGGCCCAGCGTCGCGCCGCCAAGCGCGCCCCCCGCGGCATCGTAGCCGAGACGAACGCGAGCAACGCCACGACGGTAGGCGACATCCCGTTTCCCGCCGTGGCGGGCTGTGAGGCGCACCGCGGCAAGCCCCTGAAGGACGTTCCGACCGACGCCCTGACGACCTGCTACCATCGGACGAAGGATCGCACCGAGAAGCGCGCCAAGATGGTCGCTGAGGCCGTGGCCTCGATCCTCGAGGAGCGCCGGCTGGCCAACGATTTCGAAACCCCGCACCCCGCGCTGGCCGATGACTGACCCCTACGTCCGCACCTTCCCCGCCCAACACCAGGGATGGATGCGCGCGGAAATCGATCGGCTGATCCAGTCCATGCCCGATCAGCCGGCGTGGGCCACCGACCCGCTACGCACCGGCGAGTGCATGGTGATCATCAAGCTCGTTTCGCCCCCCACTACCCCTTCCCCGTCCTCCTCCAATGACCTTCCCTGAGGGCCTAGACATGGCAACGATAGACGATACCCCCGAGTCCCTTCCCCCCACACCGAAGAAGCGGCGCACAACCCACTGGAAAGCGGTGGCGAAGGAAAACGAGGCGAGACACACAGCCCTCTGGGGCGATTGGATCAAGGCCATCTCGGAACGCGATGACGCCCGCAAGGTTGCCGCGATGTGGCAGACGACCAACACCCTCAACTACCGGCTGTTCAAGGCGGCGGTCGGCGTCGCGGTGGCGGGGTGGCTGGTGGTGCTCTGGCTGGTGGTCCGGTGAACGACTACAGTGCTTTCCTCGATGCCAAGTCGCAACTCGGTGGGCGCCACGGATTCTCTCCCGAGTTCATGCCCGGATTTCTGTTCGACTTTCAGCGGTCGCTGGTGACGTGGGCGGTGGAGAAAGGGCGCGCGGCAATCTTTGCTGATTGCGGACTCGGGAAGACTCCCATGCAGCTCGTATGGGCGGAGAACATCGTCCGTCACACCGGCAAGCCCGTCCTGATCGTGACGCCCCTCGCGGTGTCGCATCAGACGTTGGCTGAAGCGGAGAAGTTCGATATTGGCGCACGGCGATCGCTGACCGGCGAGGCGTTCCCTGGTATCGTGGTCACGAACTACGAGCGGCTACACCACTTCAACCCGGCCGACTTCGCGGGGATGGTCTGCGATGAATCCAGCATCCTCAAATCGTTCAACGGTGTGCGGCGTGGAGAGATCACGACGTTCATGCGGAAGATGAAGTACCGGCTGCTCTGCACCGCGACAGCCGCCCCGAATGATTACGTCGAACTCGGGACCAGCAGCGAGGCGTTGGGCTATCTCGGGCACACGGATATGCTCGCGCGCTTCTTCAAGAACGACCAGAATACCAACGTCGCCAGCGGCAACCGGAAGTACGGCGATATGGTCAAGTGGCGATTCAAGGGACACGCCGAAGTGCCCTTCTGGCGGTGGGTCTGCTCGTGGGCGCGCGCCATCCGTCGGCCGTCCGATCTTGGCTTTCCCGATGAGCGATTCATTCTCCCGCCGTTGGTCGAGCGCGAGCATTTCGTCGAACTCGACACGCCGCCCGATGGGATGCTGTTCGCATTGCCGGCTGTCGGACTCAAAGAGCAGCGCGAGGAACGGCGCCGGTCTATCGGCGAGCGGTGCGAACAGGTGGCGAGTCTGGTCAACGGAACTGGCCAACCGGCGCTCGTCTGGTGCCACCTGAACGACGAGGGCGACTTGCTCAACGAACTCATCCCTGACGCGCATCAGGTCAGCGGCGATGACTCAGACGAGGAGAAGGAAGCGGCGTTCCTCGCGTTCGCCCACGGGGAAACCCGCGTGCTCGTGACCAAGCCGAAGATTGGCGCGTGGGGGCTCAACTTCCAGCATTGCGCCCATGTCTCGTTTTTCCCCTCGCACTCCTTTGAGCAGTACTACCAGGGGGTGCGCCGGTGCTGGCGGTTCGGGCAGTCGCGGCCCGTCATGGTGGATGTCATCACCACGGAAGGCGAGCGCGGTGTCGTCAAGAACCTTCAACGGAAGGCGGCGCAAGCCGATCAGATGTTCACCCATCTCGTGCGCGAAATGAACAACGTGCTGCACATCGACCGCGCGGCCGACTTCACCACTCCCGAGGAGATTCCGTCATGGCTGTAGCCGCCCAACATCTCAGCGACCATTACGCCCTCTACAACGGGGACTGTATTGACGTGATGCGCGCGATGCCCGACAAGTCGGTGCATCTCTCCATCTACTCGCCGCCGTTCGGCGGACTGTACCACTACTCCTCGAATGACCGCGACCTGTCGAACTGCACCGACTACACGCAGTTTTTCGAGCACTACACGTTCGTCGTGCGGGAACTCGCGCGGCTGGCGTTGCCGGGCCGAATGACGGCGGTGCATTGCATGGACGTGCCCTCTGGCAACTGCGGGATAGACAACCTGACGGACTTTCCGGGCGACATCATCCGGCTGCATGAGCGGGAGGGGTGGCGCTACATCGCACGATACGCCATCTGGAAGGAACCGCTGGCGGTGCGCAATCGCACGATGGCCAAGAACCTCGCGCATAAGACCATCGTGGACGACTCGTCGCGGTGCTCCGTGGCGAGTGCCGACTACCTCTTGGTGTTCCGACGCGCGGGAACGAACACGGTCCCTATCGCACACCCGCACGGACTGATGGAGTACGCAGGCGAGCGGCTGATGCCGGCCGAGCTGCACAAGTTCAAGGGCTGGAAGGGGAACCAGATCGAAAACCGCTATTCGCACTGGATTTGGAGGCAGTACGCCTCTGCCTTCTGGGATGACATTCGGATCGGGCGCGTGTTGCCCTTCCGTGCGGCCCGCGACGAAGAAGACGAGAAGCACGTTCACCCGCTGCAACTGGACGTGATTGACCGTGTGATTACGCTCTGGTCGAACCCCGGTGAAGTCGTCTTCACTCCGTTCATGGGTGTCGGAAGCGAGGTCTACGGCGCCGTGTGCGCTGGCCGCAAGGGAATCGGGGCGGAGCTGAAGGCGAGCTACTACCGTCAGGCGGTCAAAAACGTTGGCGCCATCGAGCAGGGCTGGCGCGACAAGGTGGAGCAGGAGGGCTTCGACTTCGCGGCCGCACAGAGCGCGACAGAAGCATCCAGCGATGCCGACTGACGCCCTCTCCTCCGACGGCCTCACGCCCTCCCCAGCACGCCCCAAGGCGCGACGGATGGACGTGAGAAGCCCTGAGCTGTCCCTGTTCGACTTCCCGCTACGCCAAGCGGCTGAGGCCAAGCGGGACGCCGAGTTCGTGGCCCCGGTCCTTGCCACGCCCACGGCGGACCTGCGGGGGATGGTGCGCGGGGAAGGGAGCATCGAAAGCCAGCGGGCGGCTACCGACGTGCGGCCGTCGTGCGCAGCCATCCGAGCGCGCATCCTCAAGATCCTCGAGACCGAAGGGCCGCAGACGGCGGGGGAGCTTGAGCGTCGTGCGGAGTTCGCGCATTGCGGGGTGTGTACCGTCCGCAAACGTGTGACCGAAAGCAAGCAGGCGGGCCAGATTGTCCAAGTCGGCCGGCGGGATGGGATGGCCGTGTGGGATATTCGCCATGAGTGACATCCCCTGGTATCTCTTCGAGCGTCGGAAGATGCCCCCCAGCGCCTACACCGTCGAACGGGCACGGTCAAATCTCGTGGCCGTCCCGAAGACGCACTACCCCGCCGAACGCATTGGCACGGTCTACGCTCCTGACCGAGAGGACGCTATGCGTCAGGCGCGGGAGGTGCAGCCCGACCCGAAGGTCAAGGTAGACGTGGTGGCCAGAGCCTCGTGGCTCGCCCTGACGCGGATCGAGCGGGAGGTGTTCTTGGGGACGTTCGAGCCCCCCGTCGAGCGCAGGGTGGTCGTGGAGGTTCCCAGCGGCGGCGTCTGCCGGACCTGTGGCTGCGAGATTCCGCGAGGGCGCACCGGCCGGCCACGGACCTACTGCGACCGTCACGTCCCGCCTGAACTGGAACGCTCTCGCAGGTATCAGGCCATGCAGCAGGGCCGTCTTGACGGGACGGGGAAGTAGGGTAAGTTGGGGAGTCCGCGTTCGACAGCGTGGGCATGATTGGCAGTCACAGGCCCGTGCGTGTTCTTGGTGCCTCTCCTCGCTTTGCGGGGGTGAGGATGTCGCCCAAGGGACGCACGGGCCTCTGCGTTGAGGATGGTCGTATGGCGAAGGCACCACGGAAAAGGAATCCCTCCGAGCCGCTCCCGTACTTCAAGTGGTACCCGTTGTCCTACCGCGCCAGTCATCGCGTGCGCGCCCTGTCTGCACTTCAGCGCGGGCTCTACCGCGAGCTGCTTGACGAGTGCTGGCTGAAGGGCGGAATCCCCGATGATCCTCCGCAGTTGGCCCGCGTGTGTGGCGTCAAACCGTCGGTTTTCGTGGAAAACTGGCCGAAGATTCGGGAACTGTTCATTGAGGTTCCGAACACCGACGGCCATTTTCTCACCAGCGAGCGACTGGAAGGCGAACGGACACAACAGGATACGGTGCGTGTGGCACGTTCTATTGCTGGCACCAAACGTCAGCAAGTTGCAAACAATGCTAGCAAACGCCAGCAAGTGCCATATAGCAGGAGCATGAGCATAAGCACGAGTACGGAACCGCCTCTCACTGGAACCGATGAACCGCCAACGGAACCAGCGACCGCAACGCCCCAACTGTCGGCCGTCCTCGCCTCCCTGAAAGCTGACCGGACCTGACCCCCTTGACTTCCACGCGGAAAACGCTTACCGTCTAGCCATGTCCACACCCAAACGTTGTAGTAAGTGCCGCCGCCGCCCACGGCGAGACGAGTCGAACTCGTACTGCCGCGAGTGCCATGCGAAGGAATCCAGAGCGTTCCGCAAGAAGCAGCGGGAGCAGATGGACGCCCTCCGCGACCTCGCCAAACGGTTCGGGGAGACGGTCGGCCCATGAAGTACCGCTGGGATCTGCTCGTCCTGATTGTCGGCTTCCTGCCGTTCGTTCCCGGCTTCATCCGCGAGTGCCGTTTAGCGTTGCGCGGGTGGAGACGGTCCCTGTAACCGAGGAGTCTGCCCCATGCCCGCCACGGCTTATCGCATCAAGCACATTGCGACCGGCACCCTCTCCCAGATGGCCTACACGTCCATGACGGCCGCCACGCTGGCTATCTTCGACGCGGCGCCCCACAGCCAGAGCGAGTTCGATGTCGTACTGGTGACGGTGGACGACGAGCCCTTGAAGGGCGACCATCGTTGCGGGGAGTGCGACACCCTCCTGCTCGACGTGGGGACGTTCCTGTTCTGCCCCAAGCCCTCCTGCTCGATGTACGAGCGGGATCAGGCGGACGAGGCGAGGGCGCGGTGATGCCCCAGCGTGACGTGCATCCCGCCGAACTCGAGGACTTGGACCGCTGCGGCATGGAAACGATGTCCTGCGAGGAGTTCGCCCGTCGGGCTGACGCCTTGCGGGAAGTCATCCGTGAGCGGTGGGTCTCGGAAGCGAACGTCGCGGCTATGCAGATGCAGCGGTTGCGGGAAGCCAACGACCGTCGCGCCTCCCGTCTGGTGGCGTATTTCTTCTTGACGTGCGTGGCCTTCGCGGGTCTGGCGTGGTATCTGGCGAGTATCGGGCAATGACCGGCGAACGCCTGACCGTCATCCTGAACGTCGGCGACCGGATTGCCCTCTGGCTCCTCGTGCTCGTGGGAGCGCTGACCCTCCGGACGCTGGCGCTTCGGGCCGACCGTGACCCGCCCTCCCTGATCGCGCCGGCCTGCATCAGCATCCCCTCGAAGGCCAAGCCGTGAAGCGCACCCCCCTGACTCGCAAGACGCCGTTGAAGCGGTCGGCCATCGCCCGCGGGAAGGGGGGGCGTCCTTGCGCCGGACGCCGCTCCGGAAGGTCAACCCGAAGCGCCAGGCCAAGCGGCTGCAGGCGTACCGCAAGGTCATGGCGTCGGACTTCCACAAGCGACTACGCTATCAGGCGTTTCTGAGAAGCGGGGGGCTGTGTGAGTGTGAGTCGTGCACGAACCTTCGCGCCTTTCGCCAGATCCCCGATGGCCTCCTGACGGCGGATGCGTTGCGGGCCTTCATGCCAATCCCCGTCTGGTTCACCAAGCGCGGCGCCGAGCCGTGGCAGCGGTTCCGCTCCACGGACGGCGAGATCCACCACGTCAGCTACGCCATGATGGGCGATGAGAACCCCGACGAGCTCCGGCTGGTCCGGTGGGTGTGGAAGAGTTGCCATGAACGGATTGAACGCGAGCACTCGACCCGCCGGCGGTACCTGGCGACCGGCAAGTAAGCCTACTACGCCCCCAGAGGGGGAGGGAGACAAGTGAAGCGCAAATACGAGCAGGGCGGCGGCGTGGTGCCGACCGACTGGAAGCGCGGCGAAGTGCCGTCGAGCGCGGAGTTCGGTGTAGTGCTTCGCGAAGTCTGGGCCCTCGCGTGGGACTGGCGCGGGGTGCCGGAAGTGACGGCGCGTATCGGGGCGTACAAGTGGGACAACGACGAGAAGCGGTGGCGGGGCATCTATGGCGAAATGACGGGCCGCTGCGTGCGCTGGCTCCGCGTCGGCTCCTCGCGTTCGGCCGATCTCACCCTAACGCTTGCGGAGTGGCCCAATGGCTAACCCCGTGACCCCTGACACCCCGACGAGAGAAATGACGCTGGCCGAGTGGATGGCCCAGCTTCCCGTCTTCCACCGCGCCCACCGCGAGTACGTCGAGCTTTTGCAGGATCGCGCCCTTCCCCCCGCGCGTCCCGCAGAGCCGACCAGCGAGGAGTCTGACGAGGAGTGGGCGAACCGCGACAATCGCGAGACGCTGGAGAAGATCGCCGCCGAGTGCTTCGCGGCTGGATTCTCTACGCCTGACGGTACGGTGCTGGCGCTTGTGCGGCGCGTGATTGAGGCCGCGAAGTCCGCTCCTCTCCCCTCAGGGGAGCCGACCAGCGAGGCGGTGGCGTGGCATCAGCATCCTTCGGTGACGGAGGTGGCGCGGCAACTCCACAGACACCTCGCAACGGCCAATCGCAGCGCCCAATGGCTAAACGAGGCATACGAACTATGCCAACGGCTCGGTGATTCCGTCGCCGCCATTTCCACCCACCCCGCTCCCCTGCCGAGCGCCGACGTGGAAGCGGCAATACAGGACTACGGCAATCGGCTGTTGGTGTTCCAATCACTCGGCGGTATCGGCAACGCCCGTGCGCTTGATGATGCCCGTGCCGCCCTTCTCGCCCTCTATCGCGCTCCTGTGCAGTCCCCAAGTCGCGAGGTTGATGCCGCCGTCACTGACTTAGTGAATGGCATCGAAGATGCGGCAAACGCCTGCCACGATGCGACAGTTTGGCGTGATGAGGGTACGTGGGACGCCCACATACAGCCCCATATTGCCCGCCTTCTCGCCCCCTTTCGCGCTCCCGTGCAGACGAGCGGGGCACAAGAGACACGAAGCGGCCTGTCCGGTGTCAACGCTCGCAACCGCACCCCCGCCACCTCTCCCGAGGGAGCAGACCACAATGGCTAAGCGGGTCCGTGCGGCGGACATCGCGCCGATGCGCTTTGTGTATGCGGGCATCATCAACGCCGAGAAGTGCATTGGCTATCTGCGGATGATCGGCGTTGAACTGGACGACGCGACGGCGGACAGTTGGCTCGACTCTCAGGCGGTGCACCGCTTCTTGAAGCGGATGAAGGGGCGCGCGTTGACGGTCGAGCGGTGGACGTGTCGGTGCGGCGAGATGGAGGGCTTCGCGTTGCGCGGCGAGAAGGCTCCGCGCCGGAAGCCGAAGGATCGCCAGAAGCCGGACATCTGCGAGGAGTGCGGCGGGCGCTTTAGCCATATGGGGACGTGGTATACCGTAAGCCGCGACGGTACCGAGAAGGACTACCGGCCAGAGATGGAGCGATTCTCGCCATTCGACTGGCGCGAACTGCTGGAAGAACACCGCAACCGAGGGAGCAGACCGTGAGCCGTGACTTGACCAAGATGGTGTGGCCAAAGATTTGCACAGTGGTGCGCGAAACCGCCGCGCCGGAATCTCCGATTTCCCACGTCGTAATCGGACGCGACCAGCCTGATTCTTGGGAGTGGCCCCCCGCCTCCCGGACGATCTGTACGCTCGTGGTACCGTCGGAATACGCGAACCCGTCCGTGGACGCCCCACGCGCCGCGCAGGGGGACGGGATGACGCCTGCGAAGTTCATGGCCGCGTTCTGCGATAAGACCGGCGCTCATCTGAGCGTGTGCGGAGCCACGAAGCCGTTGTCGTGGGAGGCCGCGCTAGAGATCATCGCGTTCGGCTACAAGCTCGTCGGCAAGCCGCGCGAGGACGCCGCCGCCCCTCCACCGAGCGGGAGCGTGCCGGAAGTTACTGCGGCTGATGTCGCTTACTTGCAAGGGCTCTTGGCAGAATCGGAGCGGACGCAAGGGGCGCGGGTGTTGGATCGCACGATGTACGCCATCGAACGCGCCTGCCTATCGCGTATTCTTGCCGCCGTCTCCGCGTGGCAGGGGAGGACGAAGTGACACGGCGCACCGGAAACACTCTGATTATCGAGCCTGAGCCGGCGTCGTTTGATGATCGCTGCGAACTCTGCGGCGCAGTGGAGGAAACTCGCCCGTATGGGCCGCATGACGAGCGAGTGTGCTTCGCGTGCGGGATGAAGGATGAGCCAGCCATGCTACGGGCATTTTACAGGCGTCTTTTCCCCGAGGTTCTCGATGACCCCCGCTAACCCATCGGACGGAGGGATGATGGCGCAGACGATGACGGCGGAAGACGCATTTTATATCCGAAGTTGGATGAAGGTAACATCTCCACCAGAACTACCCGAGTGGTATGGGCGCATCCTCGCTACCTACCACGCCCTCGCCGAGAAGGCGGCAGAGTGCGAGCGGCTGCGGGAGCAGGTACGCCTTGCGAACATCGACGTCGCGACCACCGAAGCCGAGGCCAACGATCTGCGCGCCACCCTGCTCTTCCGATCTCTCGCACGGCCATCACCGAGACAAGAGAGTCGCTGGATGTCGCCAAGAATATTGGCAACGACGCGCTCACCGCTCTCGCCGAGAAAACGGCAGAGTGCGAGCGGCTCCGGCAGGAGAACATGGCGCTGGGCACGGAGAACCGGATGCTCTGGGGCGATGTGGAGCGGCTGCGACGCGAGAACGCTCTGCTGCGGGCTGGCGCTCCATTGCCACCCCCCGCACCAACCACGCTGACCGCTGACACTGACTACGCCGCCCGTCGGGACTCAGGAGAGGCCCACAATGCGTAAGGTATGGCACTGGCTTCGGCACGAGTCGGGGATTCGGCTTCACGGCGTCAGCTATGTGTTGGCTCTTGTCTGCGCCGTAACTGGCGACTGGAGCACCGCGACGTTTGCGATGGCACTGGCCGTTTACTGGCTCATCTACGACACGCCGCGCGCCACAATCACAATCCACGCACACGACTGCCTCGGCGGAAAGCTAACGGTGGTTGGTCGGGACTCAGGGGAGGGGGAAGGATGAGCGATAGAGCCGCAGGCCCGCCGGACGCGGTGGACAGGGCCATCGGCGTACTCATCGTCGCCGTCCGCGCGCAGGCGTTCGCGGAGGTGCGGGGCGTGGTGGTGGATTCAACGTCGTGCTGTGGATCGTGCGGAGATGTTGGCGAGAAGATTCTTCGCGCCCTCGACGCCTTGGAGGGGAAGTGACCCGCCACCTACTCGCCCTCATCGCCTGCACCGCCCTCATCGCCTGCGGCGCCCCGGACGACCAGCACGCCGAGCGGCGCGTCGAAGCGGTCGGGACGTACACGCAGGGGTACCTATTCGCGGCGCCGGAGGTTCGTCAGTTCGCGCGCTCTGGACGCTGGCTCTGCTTCGGCGCGTCCGGCGAGACGTTCCGGGTGGGGTGGACGACGACCTGCCCGAATGGGGCGTGGGTGTCGCAATGAGCAAGGGCAGTAGGCGCCGAGACGCCCAGATCCCCGACCATGAGCTCGAGGACCGCTGGGCCAAGACCTTCGGCCCTCGCACCCGCGAAGTGCCGATGCAGCAGGCGCCAGGTCATTTGCACCGTGCCTTCGACTGCTTCCCGTCTGGCGTGCTTGAAGTGACGCCGACCGAGACCGTACCTCACCCTCTCTAGGAATCCACCCATCCCGCATAACCTCTACTCCGTGCGTCTGGCCTGTGGCGGGACAGCGCACACCTGTGGAGGGAGCGAAAGGCACCGACGGGTCGGTCTCTACGGGGCCGGCCCGTTGCCCGTATCCGCCATTCAACCCGAGACGCTGATGGCCCTCAATCTCCGGCAGCAACGCTTCGTCGCGGAGTACCTCAAAGACCCCAACGCGACACAGGCTGCTATCAGGGCCGGCTACTCGAAGAATGGCGCTGAAGTCACCGGGTGCAAACTGCTAAAGGTTGCTAAGGTCCGAGACGCCATCGCGAAGGTGCAAGCGCAAGCCGCTGAAAAGGCGGGAGTTACGGCAGAGCGCATCGTGCAGGAGTACGCGCATATCGCTTTCTCTGACTTCCGGAAGTTCGCAAAATGGGGGCCGGATGGCGTACGGCTGGTGGGAAGCGAGGAACTGACGGACGACGAAGCCCGCTGCATCGCCGAAGTGTCGGAAACGACCACGAAAGACGGCGGGACCATCCGGTTCAAGCTCCACGACAAGAAGGGCGCCCTCGACTCGCTGGCGAAGCATCTGGGGATGTTCGTTGAGCGCGTGGACCTGACCAGCAAGGGCAAGCCCATCCCGATTCGCGTCCTCCGTGACGAGCCCTAGTCCCGAAATCATTGTCCGGTTGCCACGGCTTCACGCCGGGCAGCTGAGGCGCCGGGAACGCATCGCCCAGACCAGTGTCCGCTTTGCCGTGACGATGTGTGGGCGCCGGTGGGGCAAGTCCACCGACGGCATCGAGTGGCTGATGGACGGGGCGCTCTCGGGCCTGTCGTGTGGCCTCGTCGCCCCGACCTTCAAGTACCTCGGGGATCTGTGGCGCGAGATTGTTGGCCGGCTACGTCCGCTGGCAAACGTCGGGGCGAAGTTCTCGGAACAGGACAAGCGCATCGAGCTCCCGAACGGGGGGATCATCGAGTGCTGGTCTGCCGACACCCCGAACCCTGGCCGCGGCCGGAAGTATCACCGGCTCATGGTAGACGAGGCCGGTATCATTCGCGGCCTGATGGACATGTGGCAGCAGTCGCTCCGGCCCACGCTGGTGGACTACAAAGGCTCGGCGTGGTTCTACGGCACCCCCAAGGGCAGGACGCACGACTTTGTGGTCCTGTTTGCCAAGGGGGACAGCGGAGACCCTGACTGGATGTCCTTCCGGGCGCCGACGCGCGAGAACCCCTACATCCCGCCTGAAGAGATCGAGGCCGCCCGTCGGGACATGCCCGAAGGAGCGTTCCTGCAAGAGTTTGAGGGCATCCCGGCGGACGATGGAGCCAACCCGTTTGGCCTCTCCGCAATTGCTGCGTGTGTCGGTCCCCTTTCCCGCAAGCCTCCGATTGTCTGGGGATGGGACTTCGCCCGGGCACAGGACTGGACGGTCGGCATCGGGATCGACGAGGATGGGAAGGTCTGCAAGTTCGAGCGATGGCAGGGCGTCCCGTGGGGGGAGACCGAAAACCGCGTGGTCTTTGCTACCGGTCGGCAAATCATCGCCTACGGAGACTCCACCGGACTTGGGGACGTGGTAGTCGAAGGGGTGCAACGGGCTGGCGTCCGGATGCAGGGGGTCCACTTCAGCCGCCCTGAGAAACAGCGGCTCATGGAGCGCCTGGTCTCGGCCATTCAGCGGCAACGCATCACGTTCCCAGACGGCCCGATCCGGCAAGAGCTCGACACCTTCGAGTATCAGTACACGGCCTTTGGCGTGCGGTATGAGGCGCCCCAAGGGCTGCACGACGATTGTGTTATGGCGCTCGCGCTGGCCGTACAGGGGCTCCCTGAGCCCATGCCGATGCCTGAGCGTCCTGACATCCCCGTCAAGCGGGACGACCGCGCCGTCCGGTGGGACCATGGGAAGAAACAGCCCATCGAAGTGAGCCCCGAAGAGGCGTTCCAACGCGAGATGGGCTTGGGCGGTCCCCAGCACCGCAACGGGGAATGGAGTCCGGGCGACCCGAACTGGTAGGCTCTTGCACTACGGGCTCTTGCGTTATACCATTCCGCGAAGTGTGGCGTTTTGCAATGACTGACGCAGGGTGGCGCAGAGGTAGCGCGCTGGGCTCATAACCCGGAGGTCGCCGGTTCGAATCCGGTCCCTGCAATCGCCTTTCCACGTGAAACATTTCGGTGAGGATGCCCGATGAGATTGTGGTGGATCAGTCGCGCGGCCCATGACGAGATTGTCGCTCTCTACCGAGAGCGCGCGGAAGCCGCCGAGTCCGCCAGGAATACCGCCGAAGCCCGGCACGACATCGCCTTCAACGACCTCCTGACCCGCTACCAATCGCTGGTCGAGCGCACCGCCAAGGCGGAAGGCGTCCCTACAAAGCTGGAAACCGTCGAGCCTGAAGTGGATTTTGTCCTTCAGGCCGCGCATGAGCGGTGGGGGAACGACCCCATGTCGCTCCAGTTCTGCAACCGCTTCATCTCCGACCAGCGCGCCAAGGCCAGACGGGGCGACCCGGACGCGATGGACGAAAGCGCGCTCCTCGACGTCGTGATTCGTGGCGTTTCCCAGAGTGACGGAACCGAGTTCTAATGGCGACCGCCCGCACGATTGCCGCTCCCCCCGCCGGCCGGGATGCCGAGCTCATGGGGCTCAACATCAGCGCCCCCGTGCGCGGTGGGGTGCAGGACAGCTTCCGAGGGGTGGATAACCCGCCTGTCGCCAAGAAGTCGTCGGGCCTCATGGAGGCCGAGGTAGACGAGGAGACCGGCGCCGAGCCCATCGAAGGGTTCGGGGATCTCTTGGAGCAGTCAGACGCCGAAGTCTACGCGGCCGTTCACAACCTCGTCCTCCGTCAGGAACTGCTCGCCACCAATCGGCTCGAGCAGGACATCCACTGGACGCGGGTCCACGCGGGGATCACGTTCTCGCGCCTCGAGCAGAATCAGGACCAGAGCCGGTATCGGGCGGTCCTTCCGCCTGGCGTGGGCGACCAGATCACCGCAGCCGCGGTCCCGAACAAGGCGCAGGATCTCTGCAACAAGGCCGTCGAGACCCTGATGTCCGACCCCCCGAAGCCGTTGCCGAAGCCGGTCAACGACTCCGAGGAAGCCGAACGCGCGGCGGAGATGTCGAAACGCTGGCTCGAGATCGACGGCGGGGAGGCCGGCACGAACGACAACGCGACGTTCTTCGCCTCCCTGGACGCCTCGACCTACCGCTCGACGGCGTATCAGGAATACTGGGTGGACAAGCAGGGGGGCGGGTACGTCCCGCTCCAGATCAAGGCGCACCCGATGGCGCAAGATCCGGACAACCCGCTGATGGCCATGGATCCGGCCACGGGCCAGCCGCTGCCGACGACGGACTACATCCTCCATCTCGTCACTCCGGCCGACGAGTCGGGACGGCGGCAGTTCACGCAGAACCCGTCCGACGCCGAGCAGGTCTGGCAGCCGCGTATCCGCATCGACGTCCTCTACCGTGAGCACGTCCGGGTCTTCCCCGAAGACAAGGACGTCCACTCCGCAGACGCCTATATACGGCTCGGCTACTGCACCCTCGGTCAGGCCAAGAAGCGGTGGAAGGCGATCGCCGACCTTGAGGAGAAGGACCAGCTGGCTCTCCTCAACTGGCAGCCGCCGCGGTTCCAGGTGCTTTTGCCGCCGGCCCTCCGCAGTCGGTGGAACCTCGGCCTCGGCTCCGACAAGGAAGCCAACCAGAAGGGAGGCTCGAACGACGAGCGCATGGTCTTCTGGTACCGCTGGTGCAAGAAAGCGTGTCCGGACTACGCCCGCGGCGCCTCGGTCTACGTGTCCGGCGCCCTCGGCGGATTCGTCTTCGAGCGGGAAACGCTCTCGGCGGAAGTCACGATCCCTGCGTCCGCGATCCAGGGCAACAGCGCGACGGGCAAGGAGAACGCCAAAGACCTGCGCGAGATGGACTTGCCGATTGTGCAGGTCCGGCTGATTCAGGACACGGAAGCCAGAGACCCGACGGGCAAGCCCCTGATCGGGCGCTTTGCCGGGTCGAGCGAAGTCAAGTCCGTGCTGGTCAACGGCTACGCGAAGATGACCGATCGGAAGCTCAACCGGGCGGGATTCATCTCCGCTACGTCGCCCGTCGCCGGGTTCCAGTTGACGAACTCCCGCGCGACCGGGGACATGATCCCCACGATGCGCCCGGACGACAAGCCGTTCTTCGAGGACGTTCCGAGCCTCCCCGAAAACTTCCTGAACTTCATCACCTATCTGGACAACCAGATGGACTCGGCGGCGTCCTCGAGCAAGCCTGCGCAGGGGGCGTCGGACCAGCAGGAAGTGTCAGGCGTTGCCCGGCAGTTGGCGATCCGGCAGTCGAACATCTCCATGTCTCGCTTCAATCAGGCCCATCTTGAAGCCTACTCGCGGCATTGCCGGATCAAGGTCCAGTTGGCGATGGCCTACTTCACCGCCCCGCAACTCATTCGCTACACGGGCGATGACGGGGCGTACAAGCAGGAGTGGTGGACGGGCGCCGACTTTGCCTTGGTGTCCGATGTGGGCATTCAGCCGGGCACGGGCACGATGCAGAGCGCGCAGGAGAAGGTGAACTATGCCTTCACCGCGACGCAGATGCGGTTCTTGAACGCCGGTGACGCGCAGGACATCGTACGCAACGCCATCGCGTCCTCCCTTGGCGCCCCGGACGACCCCAGCCAGCAGCGGGCCGAGCGCCAGTGTGCGGCATGGCTTCAGGGACCGCCCGAGGGGTGGGTCCAGCAGAAGCAGGCCCAGCAGCAGGCCATCCAAGCGGCCCAGGCGCAGATGGCGCCAGCGATGCAGGCGTGGCAGATGCAGGCCCAGCAGGCACAGGCGATGGGCCAGCCGGTCCCGCCCCAGCCGCAGATGCCACCCGTCCCGCAGGTCTGGAGTCCGTTCGCGCCGTTACCCACGGACACGGAACCGGAAGTCGCGGACCTCCGGCGCCGTCGCATCCGGAAGCTGATCGACTCCGCGAAGTTCGCCGCCGCCGACCCGCTCTGGCAGCAGGAAGCCATCCAAGCGTACACCGTCGCCCGTCAGGCCGCCGCAGCCGCCGCGCAACCCCAGCCGGGCCAGCAACCACAGGGCCAGCCCCAGCCGCCCAAGAGCCCTGAGCCCGCCCCGGGCCAGTCGAAAGGGGAGGTCGCCGCATGATGAACCCCAAGCTGATGGCCGCCCTCAAGGCCAAGCGGAAGCCGACGTCTGAGGCGCCCGCCATGTCGAAAGGCATGGAACCGATGGACGCCAAGCCGACCGACGAGAAAGGCCCCGACTACCACCATGAGCAGGTACGGCGGCATCTGGAAAAGGGCCTGAGCGGCACCCGTCGCGCAGCCAAGATCCACATGAAGATGGCCAAGTATCACCACGACTGCGCCTGCGGGCGTCACGGGTCCAAGTAGATGCCAGCCGTCTCGGGCAAGCAACTGCGGGCGATGCTAGCCGCCAAGGCTGGCAAGTCCACGTTGGGCATCCCCGCGAAGGTCGGCGCCGAGTTCGTGAAGGCCACGCCCCACAAGAAGAAGGTCGCACTCCTGAAGCGCGCCAATACCAGACGGAAGATGCGCGAAAATGCTTAGGGTACCTGATCACGCAAGTTCAACTGTGTCAACGAGGTGCACAATGCGCACCGGTGCACGTCGCTGAATCCATCCCCTAGAGGCTCCCGAAGATGACCACGACCGCTCGCCCTGAATCGACCACTGTGTCAACGCCCGCGTCCCCTGCGTCCACTCCGGCAGCCCCTGCGGACGGTGGCGGATCGGCCGCACCGGCCAGTGCCCCGACGCCCGTCTCGTCGTCCGGGGCGCACATCTCCCCGCGCGTAGAGTCCGAGTTCTGGGAAGGCGGGGAAGACCCGGCAAAAGCTGATCCATTCAGCAGCGCGCCGGTCGAAGATCCGTTCGCGGACGACGAAGCTGCGCCGCCAGCGACGGAGGGCGGCGAAGCAGCGCCGGAGACCCCACTTGGGGAACCCGAGGCCGCCGCGACCGAGACGCCCGAGCCCGAGATCACGCCCATCCCGTTCAAGTACCAGGTGGACGGGCGCGAAGTGGCGTTCGACGGCATCGAAGAGATTCCGGGCGAAGGGGCGCTGGTCAGCCTCGAGGCGTTGCCGCGGCTCAAGGATCGGCTCCAGATGGCCGACCGGCTTGCGCCCCAAGTCCAGCAGTACCAGCAGACGCTGAACCGCTTCCAGAAGGTGGGCGGGTTCGAGCGTATGGAGCAGTTGGAAGCCAACGCCGCCGTGCTTCAGGCCGTGGGGGCCAAGTTCCTCGAAATCTTGGCGGAAGACGGGCCAAAGACCGAGGAAGGGTACGCGGCCTCACTCGCTGAACTCGCGACCGATCCGCGCGCGCGCGCGCTCATGCTCCGCGAACTGGATGTGATTACCCGCGACGCCGAACTCAAGGCCCGGGGCACGTTCAAGGGCCAACTGGCTGGCGTGGAGCAGGCGGGCGCACAGGAAGCGGCCCGCGGCAGCGCCATCAAGGGCGCCGTGAGCGAGATGGCCGCCGCCGTCGCCAAGAACTTCGGCGTCACACTCGCCCCGGAAGACGTGGCCGAAGCCGAAGAGGTCTTCAGCCAGTTCGCCGACAGCATTTACCGGCCTGCCACCGCGGAGGAAGCGGCGACCTTGCGCGTTCCCGTGGGCAGTCCTATCATAGACTATCCGAAGATGCACCCGTGGTTTGTGGCGCGGGCACAGTTCCGTCAGCGTGGGTCCGCCGATGCTTCCAGAGCAACGGCCGCCGCCGCCGAGAACGCCAACCGCCTCGCCGCTGCCACCCCGACGCGACCCGCGACGACACGCGCTGCGACCCAGCGCCCGGGCACCGGGACGAAGACCCCAGCACGTCCTGACCGACCGGAGATCACCGACTGGAAGATGCGGATGCGGATGGGCCTACGCCCGATCCCTGACGCCACTCCAGCCAATCCCTAGCACCAGAGACTTGCCCCACCCGGGCAAGGTGATTTGTGGCAACCGCGCAGAGTGGCACGATTACCACCGTCACGACCCTTGCGGACCTGTACAAGAAGACCAACACCGACGTACAGGTCGCGCTCAAGCGCGTGACGGAAGAGTACAACTGGCTGGACGAGTACCCGGACGAGATGATCGAAGCGAGCGGCAACGAGATGCGGCTCGTCCTCGACATCAACCTCGCCTACGGCGGCTCGTTCATCCCCGACGGCGGGTACGAGGACGCAGGCGCCACCGCGGCGCCCACGCACGGCACGCTGTCGATCTCGCAGTTCAACAAGCGGTTCTTCTACACGGGACTCTCCAAGGCTCTCGACTCGAAGGCCCGCTCCGCGATGATCCAGCGCCAGACGCAGTACCAGGCGATCAAGGCCATCGAGATCCTCGGCAACAAGATCGGCGTGAGCTCGTACGGCTACTCCACCGGCACCGTTGCCGTCGTGGAAGCGACCGGCTCGAGCGGCACCACGCACACGTCGGTCGCCATCAAGAACGCCTTCGGCTCGACGCTGATTGCGGGCGGCACCACGGCACAGGACACGTACCTCTCTGGCCTGTTCCGCGTCGGTGAGGGCATCGCCCTGATTCGCTCGGGCTCCCTGGTGGAGTTCGGCGCCATCACCGCGTCGCCGGGTACCGCAGGCGTTGGCACGGTCGACTTCACGTCGAACGGCACCTGCACCCCGACCGTCGGCGACCTCATCGTCTACGCCAACTCGGTCACGGACGCGACCCTAACGGCCACGGACCAGAACCGGTGGCAGCCGGGCTGGCTGGACATTCTCACGTCCTCGTCCCTGCACGGGCTGGCGACCTCGAGCGCCACGAACTGGCAGGCGGGTCACGCCGGTACGTCGGGCGGCCGCATGACGTGGGCCAAGCAGGAAGCGATGGCCAACGACCTGTGGAACAAGGGTGGCGTGAAGATGAACAAGGCCATCTACTCGCAGGGCGTGAAGCGCGACATCATCGCCGGCGAGCGGGCCGCGATCCGGTGGGAGGGCTCCAGCTTCGACTGGAATGCCGACTTCGGCACGAAGGGCTTCAAGTACATGACGTCGCAGCTGGCGCTGCCCGGGTTCTTCATCGGGTGGAACGACCAGTGCGTCGGCCGCAAGTACCTCTCCGACAAGCCGGACTACGACGCCGGCCCCGGCATCTTCTCCATCGACAAGGTGCAGGACCGCAGCGCGTGGGCGTCGGCGTTCGACTTCTTCTTCATGCGGATCTGCAACAACCGCGCCGGCACCGGCTACGAGTCGGGCCTGACCGAGCAGTAACCCCCATTGTGAGCGCCGGGTGGGCACTTCCGCTCACTCGGCCCTCGCGAACCACTGAGAGGACACCACAATGGGAATCAAGGTCAGCAAGAGCATCGACAATGCCGGGATCATGGGGCCGCCGCAGTCCGGCATCGCCTCGAGCACGACGGCGCCGGCGCTGAATCAGGGCGGGGCGCTCCGTGACCTGCTCATCAACTACAACGCCGAAGTCCTGTTCAATCGCAACCGCACGTTCGAGAACACGGTGTTTGCGATCGACACGAACTTCGACATCAAGAACACCGAGCCCGTGACGTACTACGTCAACGGCTTGGCGTACGCCCTGGCCGACAACACGTCGTTCAACACGGGCACCGCGGCGACCATCACCGCGGACCTGTGGGGCATCGTCATCCTGACGCACAACGGGACGACGGCCACGGTGACGTGGGCGACGACCTCGGCGGCGATGGGGTACGCGACGGAGGCGGCAGCGAAGGCCGCGCTTGGCACCATCACGAGTCTGTGCCCTGCCAGCGGATTCTCCTCGCTGGGCTACGTCACGGTGCAGGCGGGTGCGTCGCTGTGGACCGCGGGGACGGATGCGTTGCAGGGCGGCACCGGGGGCACCCCGTCGGCCGACACGAACTACTACGACGACCCGAGTCTCAACGGGACGTTCGGCGGGTACCAGATCGGCAACGGTGCGGGAACCGTCATCACGCAGTAAGACTGATTCACCCGGAGAGACGATGCCTGATGCCCTGCGGTTGCTGGAATCCCAAGTCCCTCAGCCCGAGGCGTCAGGCATCGGCTCGTCGGTACGCGTCATCGGTTCGCCGCTCGACCGGATCAAGGCCGAGTTGCGTCCGCCCCGTGACTGGGAACGGCGGTTGCGGGCCATCTGGCCCGTGTCCGAAACCCAACAGTGGCTCCATCTCCGGATGTTTCCGGAGTCGATCAGCAAGCAGACCGGCGAGCCCATCTCCGGATCGGCACGCTGGGTGCTCTACACGATGACGCCGCCGAGCCTGATCTTCGACCAGACGCGGCTCGCCATGATGGACGAGCTCCCTTGGTGGGAGTTGCCCGAGGACAAGCAGTTCGGGCGCATGATGATGGTCACT
>SCLI03000547.1_pt1 | contig 20940 bp, 20 predicted proteins | sample 7268041 | NCBI WGS metagenome assembly SCLI03 (sample SAMN10721081, study PRJNA514188) | viral metagenome | isolation source: depth-stratified mine tailings core A | place: China: Fankou Pb/Zn Mine tailings | collected 2017-10 | reverse complement strand
GAGCGGAGGGCATAGGCATGAAGCGAATGCTGTTGATCATGATCGTGGGGCTGCTGCCCGGCGTGGCGGCAAAGGCCCAGTGTCCGCCGGGCGACTTCAACGGCGACTGTCAGGTCGATGAGGCCGGCCTCGCCCTCTTTGCCGGTCAATGGCTGACCACCTCACCAATACCGGAGGATCTCGGTCACGATGGGCGTGTGGACGGCGCCGATCTGGCATTGTTCGGGACTCATTGGCGCCAGAAGAACTGCCCGATCGTTATCAACGAATTGCTCGCCCACGCCCACGGGGAAGCCTCGGACTGGATCGAGCTCTACAACGCCAGCAGCGTTCCGGTCAACGTGGGCGGCTGGTTCCTCAGCGACAGCAGGAACGACCTTATGAAGTACCAGATCGCGGCGGGCACGACCGTTGGGCCGCACGGTTATCTCGTCCTCTACGAGACCCTCCACTTCGCCAATCCCTTCGATCCGGGGCTGCGCAAGCCGTTTGCCTTCACGGAGAACGGCGAGACCGTGTATCTCTCTTCGGATAATGACGCGGTCTTTCCCGGCTATGTGATCGAGCAATCCTTCGGGGCCTCGGAGACTTGGTATTCATTCGGCCGCTACCGGACCAGCCGGGGAACATACGACTTCGTCACGATGAGCGAGCCGACACCGGGGTCGGTCAATGCGTATCCGCGCGTGGGGCCGGTAGTGATCGAGGAGATCATGTACCATCCGGAAACCGGTGCAAACGCGGAATACGTGGAACTCTTGAACATCAGCGGCGCGGCCGTAACGCTGTTCGACCCCATCGCACTGCTGCCGTGGCGGCTGACGGACGATACGGGGGTCAGCGTACGGCTGCCCGTCGATCCGCCGGTGACGCTCCGGCCGGGCGAGCCCCTGCTGCTGATTCGCGATGCGGCCGCCATGAGTTCCTACGACGTGCCCGCCGGCGTGCAGACCATCCCCTGGGGCAGCGGTAGACTCGACAACGCGGGCGGCCGGTTGCGTTTGCTCAAGCCGGGCGACGTAGACGAGGCAGGAACACAATACTGGATCGTGGTTGATACCGTAGACTATAGTGACGGTTCGCACGAGCAACGTTTCCCCGATGGAATCGACCCGTGGCCGATCGAGGCGGATGGGTCCGGTTCTTCCCTGACCCGCCTGATCCCGGCCCGGTACGGCAACGACCCCAACAACTGGCATGCGGCCCTCCCCACCCCCGGTTCCGTCCAGAACTGAGCCCGCAGCGCCGCTGCGCATCGGGGGTGGACAGATCTCGCGCTTCGGCGTATCATAGTCCCCCGGTGTCGCCGATCTCGCATTCGGAGGTTTGCATATGCGCACGTCGAGGCTGATGATTCCGGTGGTTGCGGTTCTCCTGGTTGTTGCAGCGCTGGCGGGCCTCTGTGCGGGGGCGACGGACGAGACCCTGGGCCCCTCCGTCACCCTCAGCCGGGGAGCGATCAACGGCGTGTGCCTCGAATGCGATGGCCACCGGCTCATCGTCTACGGCGATCCCCTGGAGCGCTGGAAGACGGCCGACCTGGTGCTCTTCACCCACAGCCGGCGGGATGTCGTATGGGCGGGCCGGACGCTGGTGGAATCCGGGGCCAGGGCCGTTGTGCCGGCCAAGGAGGTCCCGCAGTTCTCGCAGGTCCAGGAGTTCTGGACGAGTTTCTGGGACAAGCGCTACCACGATTACGCGCAGCAGAGCACCCGGATCCTCGCCGCACCGCTGAAGGTCGATCAGACCGTGCAGGAAGGCACAGAGCTGCCGTGGCAGGACTTGAAGGTCCACGTGCGAGATACGCCCGGATACACACGAGGCGCGGTCTCCTATTTTGTCGAGATTGATGGCCGCAAGTACGGTTTCGTCGGCGATCTGATCTATGGGGATGGCCGCCTGCTCGACTTGTACAGCCTGCAAGATGAGGTGGCGGAGGCGAAGATCGGAGGGTATCACGGCTACGCGGGCCGGATCGGTGATCTGATCGCCAGTCTGCGCAAGGTGGCTGCCGAGAAGGCCGACATCCTGGTGCCGGCGCGAGGTCCCGTCATCCGGGAGCCGGCTGTCGCGATCGACAAGCTGATTGAGCGGCTCCAAGCATCGTATGAAAATTACCTGTCCATCAGTGCAGGGCACTGGTACTTCAAAGAGCGATATGACACCCTCGCCACGCGGGCCCTCGGCCGGACGGATGGCGTGCCCTGGATGCCATACGCCCGCACGATCGAGAAGCGGCCGCCCGAGTGGATCGTGCCCATCCAGAACAGCCGACTGATCCTGTCCCGCGACCGGTCGGGCTTCCTGATCGACTGCGGCTCGCGCGGCATCATCGATCAGATCCGCAAGCTCAAGGACCAGGGCCGCTTGACCTCGCTCGAGGGCCTGTTCATCACGCACTATCACGATGATCATACGGACAAGGTCAACGAGCTTGTGCAGGAGTGGCGTTGCCCGGTTTATACCACGCCGATCCAGGCGGACGTGCTCCGGCACCCCAGCGCATATCGCCTTCCCTGCGAAACGATGAACGCCATCGACCCGCTCGAAGTCGTGCCCGATGGCAGCCGCAAGACCTGGAAGGAATTCATGCTGACCTTCTACGACTTCCCCGGCCAGACGCTCTGCCATGATGCCGTGCTCGTAGAGCGGGACACCGGCGAGAAGATCTTCTTCCTCGGCGATTCCTTCACGCCCTCCGGCATGGACGACTACTGCTTGCAGAACCGCAATTTCCTCCGCCCCGGCACCGGGTACTCCTATTGCCTCGATCTTCTGACGAGCAAGATTCCGCCGGAGGCCCTCCTGATCAACCAGCACGTGCTCGAGCCGTTCCGCTTCGACGCCGACCAGTTGCAGCATCTGAAAAACACCTTCGCCCGGCGCCGAGAGTTATTGCGCGAGCTTTTCCCGTGGGATGAGCCCGACTTCGGGATCGACGAGCAGTGGGCCCGCATCTATCCCTACGGCCAGGAGATCCGGCCGGGGCACTCGGCGCCGCTGACGGTAAAGTTGCTGAACCATTCCCGCGCGTCGAACACCTTCGTCGTCACGATGAACGTGCCGCCCGGCTTCGAGCTCGAGCCGCGCCGGGCATCGGTGACCGCCTCCGCGGGGCAGGAGATACGCGCGCAATTCCGCCTGCGCGCCATGAGCCGGCCCGCGCGGGCGATCCAGGTGGTGACCGCCGATATCCAGGCCGGCCCCTGGGACCTGCGTCAGTGGTGCGAAGCAATCGTCAAAGTACAGCCGTAGGAGCGAATAATCATTCGCCCTTCCGCAACAATCGAGATGCGACCACAAAGGAGGCTGAGCATGAACGCAGGTCGAGGCAATGCCGATGCGACCCCGCGCCGGGAGTTTCTTTCACAGCTTTCGCTGGCCGTGACCGGATCGGCCTTGGCCCTGGGCCGGGCAGCCGGGGCGAAGGAGACCCCGCCGGCCTCCGACGATTCGCCGGGAGCGCCGCTGCCGACGATTCGGTTGGGTGAGCACGAGGTCACCCGACTGATCGCCGGCTCCAATCCTATCAGCGGATACTCCTACATGGGCCCCCTCATGGACCGGCACATGCTGGAGTACTTCACGCCGGAGCGGATCGTGGAGTTCCTCGGCAATTGCGAGCGATCCGGGATCAACACGCACCAATTCAGCGATCCGCAGAAGATGGCTGGACCGATTCGAACCCTGCGGGAGCGGGGCTCGAAGATGAAGTTCATCTGCCTGTACTCCAGCGAGGAGCGCAGCACTCCCATCGATCAGGTCATCCGCGCTACCGAGCCGATTGCCATCGTCCATCACGGTGGAGTCACCGACCGGCTGTTCGGCCGGGGGCAGAGCGAGCAGGTCCGCGATTTCGTGAAACGCGTCCGCGATGCGGGCGTGCTGGCCGGCGTCTCCGCCCATAATCCCGACTGTATCAAGCGGATCGCGGACGAAGGCTGGCCGGTCGATTTCTTCATGACCTGCTTCTACCACCTGATGCGGACGAAGGAGCAATTGGAAAAGATGCCGCCGGTCGTGACGCTCCCAATTGGCTACTCGTTCTTCGCCTCCGATCCGCTGACCATGACGCAGGTGGCGCGGCAGGTCAGCCAGCCGTGCCTGGGCTTCAAGATTCTCGCGGCGGGCCGCAAATGTCACGACAAGGGCACGATCCGGGAGGCGTTCCAGTTCGCCTTCGAGCACCTCAAGCCCACCGACGGCGTGATCGTCGGCATGTACCCCCGCTTCCAGGACCAGGCCCGTGAGAACGCCGAATATGTCAGGCGATTTGGCGCGACGAAGCGCACGTAATAATAAACCCTATTTTCAGGAGAACCAAACCATGAGCAGTAGATTCACAACGTTGCGATGGATTCTGGCAGGTGTGGTGTGTGCCGGCCTGCTGTCGTTTTCCGCCGGCGTCCAGGGCCAGACGGGCAAGGACTGGGCGGGGGAAGTGGCCGCCCTGCACAAGCCGGCGGCCGCGCCCGACTCCAAGGACGGCAAGCTGAGAATCATCTGCTTCGGGGCGCACCCGGATGACAACGAGTTCAGCGCCGGCGGCGTGGCCGCGATGTGGGCGGCCCGCGGTCACCACGTGAAATTCGTCTCCTGCACGAATGGGGACATCGGGCACTGGGGCATGGCCGGTGGACCCCTGGCCCAGCGCCGCACGGAGGAGGTCCAGAAATGCGCCAGAATCTTCGGGATCGAGACGGAGGTGCTCGACATCCATGATGGCGAGCTGATGCCGACCCTGGAGAACCGCAAGACCATCGTGCGGCTGATCCGCCAGTGGCGGGCGAATATCGTCATGTGCCACCGCTCGAACGACTACCATCCGGACCACCGCAACGCCGCCCTGCTGATCCAGGACGCCGGCTACATGGTCACGGTCCCGTTCTTCTGCCCCGACATCCCCTACCTGGAACACAACCCGGTCTTTCTGTACTACGAGGACGGCTTCCAGAGACCCTATCCCTTCACTCCCGACATCGTGGTGGGGATCGATGATGTGCTCGGCAAGAAGCTGGATGCGGCGGTCGCGTTGGAGTCCCAGACCCTCGAGGCCGGCTGCAACGGCTCCGAGAAGTCCTACCCGACGGACCCGCAAGGCAGGCAAGCCCGTATCGAGGCGGTGCGGCGTGGTGCGGAGAGACGGGATGCCGGACTGGCCAACCGGTTCCGCAAGCAACTCACCGAGTGGTACGGCCAGGAGCAAGGCGGCAAGATTCGCTACGCCGAGGCGTTTGAGATCTGCGAGTACGGCCAGCGCCCCTCCAAGAAGGAGATTCAGAAGTTGTTCCCCTTCTTCCCCAACCCGTAGGGGATCGTGGAGTCGTGGTAGCGGCGTCGCCCGTTTGTAGTGTGCTCGTAAGAGCATACAAACGATAACGCCTTACGGCGTCACTACAAACGAGGGATCATTTCTATTGAAGATTGAAGGGCGATTGGGTATGTGCTACAATCGGCGGACAGACAGAGAGTAGACGTGCCACCACCATTTCATTCGTTATCCTTGAAAGGTTTCCCCTTGGCCTTCTGCCCCTTTCGATTCAAAACCAAATGGCGGAACGGCCGGTCGTCTATTAGCGGCTCATGGTATTGGACATGGCCCTTAAACGTGATACGCCAGAAGCCTTTTCCCCTTGCGTCCGTCCCGGCATAGACGAAAATGCCGCTGCCGGTCTGGCCCGGATCGTCCCCGAAGAGGAAATGGAGGAAATGCCGTAGCTCGTCATACGGCGTTTTCTTCCAATCCTTGCCGGTATGTTTCTGTAGTAGCCGGTAGCGCAGGTGGGTGGCTTGACGTGTAACAGATTCAGAATCAGGCATGGCCGTGAGTTTTTCCTGTAGTCCTGCCGAGCGGGTTTCCAATGCCTCCCGCTCGGCCTTTAATTCCCCCTGCATATTTACCAGCAGGGACGGGTCTGCCCCTTTGGCGACGGCTACTGCCAGATTCTCGATTTCCCTGTTTACCTCGGCCAATCGTCGCTCGGCAGCCTTGAGGTCCCTTTGTACGGTCTTCCGGTCGTCGTCGGACGGCAGCCCGGCCTTGACGGCTTTGTCAAACGCGGGCTTGTCCAGAAAGAAGCTGTACAAGTAATTCAATACGCGGGCTTCCAGTAGGTCCGCCGGTATCCCGGCATACGGGCAATCCCGGTCCCTGCTGGCAAGGGAATTCGTGTAATGACGGTAATACATCCTCGTGCGGTTATGACCGGCTACCAAAGCACGTCCGCAATGAGCACATCGGACAAAACCTGTCAGCAGATATTTGGCCTTGCCCAGCTTGTTCCATCGGCGATTGAATACCAGACGCGCCCTTACCCGTGCCTCCAATTCGGGGGTGATGACTTGGGGAATGGCCGGGACTGGGACTTTCAGATTCCTGATACTGATGTCGGGACAATCGAAGCATGCCTGATACGTCCCGGACAGTTGGCTTTCGTGAATGATGCGGCTTATCAGCGCTATGGACTTGAAACCGTATTCGGCCCGTAGTGTCGCCAGCGGTTCGCCGTCTGCATACCGTGTCAATAAGGCTTTCAGGCGATCCCCCTGCTCGTTGACGTACCATTTCCCACTGGTTTTGCTTGTCCGATGGAAACCGCGTCCGGCAGGCAGCTTCGGGGTCCACGGCAAACCTTGCTGTGCCCGCCGTATGCGTCCGCCGATCAGGCGCTCCATGATCCGCAGCCGTTCGTCTTCTGCAACGCCGGCTTGAACAAAATTGCTTAGGGTCCGGCGGTGGTCCCGCGTATCGAATTGTCCCTTGCTATCGACAACGTGAATGCCGAAGTTCGTCTTGAGGTGTTTGGCGCTTTCCACGATGTCACAGCCATCCCGTGCGAACCGAGTCACGTCCCAACACACAATAAGATCGAATACGCCATTGGCCGCATCCCTCATCATACGTTGGAAGTTCTCACGGCCTTCCACCTTGGCACCGCTCAAACATTCGTCTACGTAGTGCCGAAGGAATTGCCACCCCTGCAATTGGATGAATTTCTCGTTGTCGGCTTTCTGCCGGTCTATCGATGTGTTGTCTCGTTGGGGTTCGCCACTGGTGCGGCAGTAGGATACGGCCCTAAGTGGCGTGTCTGCTTTGCTCGTTACCATGTTTCGGCCCTTTCCTCGGCCCAGGTTAATATCATGCGGGGCAGGCGGCCGGGCCGAGCTTGGCACTCGATCCAGGAGCTACCTGAATCGGCCCACCCCGCATCAAAGGAAGCCAATTACAACAGTACTGGGTCCATTATACTACCTTCCCAGGACATGTAAACATGAAAATTGGTCATTCTACCACCCGCACGTTGACGGCTTTCGGCCCCCGGTCGGCCTGCTGCGTTTCAAACGTGACCTTGTCGCCCGTTCGTGGTGTCCAGGCAGGGCCAGACAATCCCCCGCGATGCACAAAGATGTCGTCGCCACTCTCGGAAGTGATAAACCCGTAATTCTTATCGCTTTTGAACCACTTGATCGTACCGTTTTGCATAATGCTCTTATCCTGAAAAATGTGATTAAAATATAGGGGCAGGCTGAGGAGCCCTCCTGCCCCCCTTGGAAGGAAAATAATGACGGGGCCGAGGCGAGGCAGCTCTTGGCCCTTTGCGAAAAGGCACAACTGCCGAGGGAATCTGTCGGCGATTGCGATTGGTTTTCGTGGGACGGAGGAAGGGATCTCCGCCCCGCTATGTAAGCAGCCTCTGGCGTCGGTAGTCCGCACGACGCCAGCCAACTGAGAAAGGTCGAAGTCGGGGCCAATACCGATAAGTCCCCGACCCCTGTAAAGAACGAAGAAAGGTCCAACATGGAGTGCGCCCGTAGCTGCTTCGATATGTCTCTCGGCAAGGCGCTGCAATGGAAAGAAACGAACTCATTACCAAGCTTAGTTTGCATCAGAATGTCGTCGGCAAGGTGTGCATGTAGGTTTCGTCAACCTCGCCGTCCACGGCCTTCTTAGTCTCGGCCTTGGCTTCGGGCTGGTCGAAATTCATAATGGGGAGTTCGAGAATTTCGACGTTCGGGTTTTCGATAAACATTTGCACTGGTTGGTTCTGCATGGGATTCTTCCTAACTTTCAGATAGTCACTCATATAAACCCCCTAAAGTTCTATACTTTCAATTTCAGATATTCTGAGCTGTTTCTTGGCTTCCCGCCGCTCGCGATCCAGTTGGTGTTCGGCTTCTTTGCGGACGGCTTCGGGCAGTTTCAGATACCGGGCGTTTACCACCTCCCATGCCTCAAAACACGCGAACCATCGGTCCCCCAGCTTGGCCAGTTTGGGACTGCCGACGCCATGCATCGCCTCGGCGGCACGATAGACTTGTGCGGCCTCCTCGTTGTCCCAACCTAATTGCTCGCGCTGTGCAAACAGTTTTCTTGCAAAGGCGACTTGTTTCACGTCTGGACCCGGCGGATGTTCCAGCAAGTCGTATTGTCTTGCGGCCTCCAGCGCCTCGGCTTGTAGGGTCTCCAGACGCGCTTTATCCGCTTCGTGCTGGCGGTCGTCGCCGTCTTTGAGATCCGTCAAGCATTGCCGCTTGAGGTCAGTAAATTCTTTGGCCCGTTGCGTGGCTAAGGTTTTCCAATACCATTTTTTGGTCTTGAGTTGTTCCGCCGGCGGGTCTGTCTCAAACACGTTATAACCAAGCGACTCGGCAAAGACATAAGCACCGTCTGGCGCTGCGCCATATTTGCCGTCCCATACGATCTTCCCATGTCGGCTCTCAAACTCGGCAAGTCGTTTCTTTTCGCTGTTTCCGTCTGGAAGAATTAACATTTTAGCTCCTAACCATAAGTCAAAACGCGGGCATGATGGGATTTGTACCATCGGGCAAACTGTTGCCTGGGATTCTGTCTTTGTTCGCGGGGACGGCCCCAACCGCCAGTGCGGATCGGCTTCTTCCCGGCAATTGTCGTCAGTCCTGCCACCGTGTTCGCCAGATCGTCATGCCCTGACCTTGGGTGGTCGATCCGGTCGCCGCCCTGGGTGCTGCGTCCCCGCCGCTCCAATGACGCCAGTTGGGTAATCAGAGTCTCGTTGTCGGGAAGTTCAATCTCCTGCGCGGTGATAGGGCCGATGAGTTCTTGATAACACGCGGACTTGTTTTTCAAGCTGGGCACGTAAGTAACGCCGTTCTGTTTCCAGCAATCGGTATTGTAGCTCGCGGCATATTGATCGCCGACGACACGTGTGAGGCCATATCGTTTCAAATGACTCGCCATCTCGCGCGTCACTTGCACAGGCGAAAAGGGCGCTCGCCATTGGCGCAGGAACGAAACCACCGTCTTGCGACCTTCCCTGAATCCGATGCAAAGCGCGGCCGGGTCGATGCGGCCCCCGGCGCAATCCGCAAATGCAAAGTATGCCTTGTGCGGCATGGGCAACAACTCGCGGCGTCCCCGGATCACACACAACTCGATGGTGGAACGTGGCAGGTAATCTTCAATGTCTTCCCTCCAACCGTTCGTGTACTCGGCAGCGCAGGCGGGATCGTCGGCGATGTCCTGTGCAATGGTGTCCTCAGACAGCGTAGGATTGAGCAACGTTGACGGCGCGTCAATGACTAAGGTATTGGCATCATCCCGCCCGTAGTATCGTTTCCAAGTGGTATAGCAGAAACCTTTGGTCCGGTACTTCGTGGAGATTACCAGAAGGGTTCCAGACAAGTTCAGGAGGCTTGGACGAATTGATCTTATGAGTTCATCCGATGTACATGTCTCGGCACTGGAATCGAAAAATGCTGCTTCGTCCACGCATACGAATACGCTGGACGCTGATCTTGTGTGGACATAACTACCCGTTGTGACGCGAAACAGAACGCCGTTGGACAGACGAAACAGTTCCTTCTGATCGTCCACAACCTCTTCGTTCAGCAATTGACTCGACAGCGCCGCTCGGCTGTAATTTTCGCCAGATCGTCATGCCCTGACCTTGGGTGGTCGATCCGGTCGCCGCCCTGGGTGCTGCGTCCCCGCCGCTCCAATGACGCCAGTTGGGTAATCAGAGTCTCGTTGTCGGGAAGTTCAATCTCCTGCGCGGTGATAGGGCCGATGAGTTCTTGATAACACGCGGACTTGTTTTTCAAGCTGGGCACGTAAGTAACGCCGTTCTGTTTCCAGCAATCGGTATTGTAGCTCGCGGCATATTGATCGCCGACGACACGTGTGAGGCCATATCGTTTCAAATGACTCGCCATCTCGCGCGTCACTTGCACAGGCGAAAAGGGCGCTCGCCATTGGCGCAGGAACGAAACCACCGTCTTGCGACCTTCCCTGAATCCGATGCAAAGCGCGGCCGGGTCGATGCGGCCCCCGGCGCAATCCGCAAATGCAAAGTATGCCTTGTGCGGCATGGGCAACAACTCGCGGCGTCCCCGGATCACACACAACTCGATGGTGGAACGTGGCAGGTAATCTTCAATGTCTTCCCTCCAACCGTTCGTGTACTCGGCAGCGCAGGCGGGATCGTCGGCGATGTCCTGTGCAATGGTGTCCTCAGACAGCGTAGGATTGAGCAACGTTGACGGCGCGTCAATGACTAAGGTATTGGCATCATCCCGCCCGTAGTATCGTTTCCAAGTGGTATAGCAGAAACCTTTGGTCCGGTACTTCGTGGAGATTACCAGAAGGGTTCCAGACAAGTTCAGGAGGCTTGGACGAATTGATCTTATGAGTTCATCCGATGTACATGTCTCGGCACTGGAATCGAAAAATGCTGCTTCGTCCACGCATACGAATACGCTGGACGCTGATCTTGTGTGGACATAACTACCCGTTGTGACGCGAAACAGAACGCCGTTGGACAGACGAAACAGTTCCTTCTGATCGTCCACAACCTCTTCGTTCAGCAATTGACTCGACAGCGCCGCTCGGCTGTAATTTTTGACGATCTGTGACATTTCCCGGGAAGGACTTACGATGCTGACACACGGGGTCTCGCCCGGCGAGCACAAGTCTTCCTTCTGCGAGAGAACCGAGGCGGCCGACGCACACAATCCAGCAATTTTGGACTTCCCTGATCTTCTGCCTGCGAATATGAGAATGCGATTGTAGCCGTCCGGGTTCAATTTGTCGGGATTGCGGCCGGTGACCTTGTGAATGAACTTCTTCTGCCACGGCTTCGTCAGCGGTTCGCCGAAGATCACTTTCAATATGCAGAGCCACCTTGCCCACGTGGCGATACTGCCGTTCTTGTCGGCGAGATATGGCCTAAAGAGGTTCGGGTCTCGGCAAGCCTTAGTTATGGGCAACTTCACTTGCGGACCCCTTCCAGGTAGCTCCGCAAATCTGCTTTCCGGGCTTTCCGCTGCAAGCCGATGGTCTTGCTCAGTCCAATCAGGCTATTGAGCATTTGGACATAGGCACCGCTCGAAGCGGCACACTGGGCCGGGTCCTGGCTGGCCGCAATCTGCCGCTCGGTCTGCCGCATGAGTTGGGACAACCAGCAGAACTTCTCGACCAGGGTAAGTTGGACCGTGGATAACTGCTCGCTTCCCCCCATGTCGCTCAGGATATTGTCAGACGTCGCCCGTAGCTCGCGGGCAAGCTGGAATCTGCCGTCAATCCGCTCGATGAAGTTCTTGGTGTACTTCTTGGGTAGCTCCGTTTGCTGGTACTTCTGCACTATCTCCCCCTGGCCTCCCCTATGGTAATGCCTTGACGTTTCAAGGCTTTGTAGATGCCCATCGGGGTGACTTTCATTTCGGCCGCAACGTCTGTCACCATGCCGCCGGCCCGCAGCCTTGTGACGATCTTACTGGCGTCGATCCTGGTCGGCGGACCCAGCTTCACGCCCTTGGCCCTGGCATAATCTAAACCCCGTTTGATACGGGCAATGATCCGCTCCCGCTCTTTCCTGGCGTAGTGTAAATGCTGGGCAAGCTCATACTCGCCGTCGGCCCCTTCCCAGGAATCGCCGTCCCGCACGCTAATGACCTTGATACCGGCATGGACCCAGGGCATGATTAGCTCCATGCCCTGCCAAATGCCCCGCCTGCTCAATCGGCTTATCTCCCACACCAAAACGGTGTGGACATGGCCCTGTGCGATGCGACGGCGCAGACGATCCAGTTTCGGCAAGTGGTCTCCGGCACCGGAACCTTTATCACAATAAAGGCGAACCGGGCTCAAGTGATGGGCCTTCGCATATTGGCGCAGTTCGTGTATCTGGCTCTGTTTGCCACTTTCCTGCTCGTCACCTTTCTTCGACACTCTGGCATAAACCGCAACCCATTTCTTTCCGTCTTTCATACCACAATCCCCTATTGCGTTCTCCAATACTACGTTACCGTAACACTGTCTGTGCTATAGTTTATGGTATTTGTGGCTCTTCTTCCACCAGAATCGTGAAAAAATTGCAAAAAAGTGAAAAATGTGTGGAGAGCCGCCCGCCCAGCCCGCCGTCTGCCGTATCTGCGATTGGGGTCCCACGAGCCAGCCATCGGCTCCATATCCCCCGTGGTGCTGGGATATATCGTGCGGGCATCCATCTAAACTAAACACTTGATTGCTTCTGGGCCTCAAAACCCCTGTTTTTAGCGTGGAAACGGGGCCTCACTGGGGCGGGTTTGCGGAAAGTGTAAATCGGCCCTGTTTCCGCCCATGTCCCAGGCTATCCGGCAGACTACCTTACACGCTATCCGGCATGGTATCGGGCAGGCTATCGGCACCCGGCGGGTATCCGGCAGGCAGGTGGGCGGGTAAGTGGTAGGCTTTCAGGCTATCGGTTTTCCCGCTCGTGGACTATTGGCTTCTGTGGGTTTCTATGGGCCTCCTGAGGCAAACACAACTTTTTACCTCCATTTTTCCATTTTCCGCTGGACTCCTGGCATAATAGCCGATATTCTCCGGCATATAGGCTCGATTGTACGAGCCGCACAAATCCACATTCCTTTTCACAAGGAGCACGCAATGGGAAAGAGCACGAAGACCGCACAGAAGTCCGCAGCCAAGTCCGCAACCGTTTCTAAGGGCAAGAAGGAGGCCACCAAGACCGAGAAGAAACCCGCCGCACCAGTGGATTCTTTCGGCAGCCGGATCGGCTCGGACCACGCCATCGCCAACGCTATGCTTTCCAAGAAGGTGCCGGTGACGATGAAAGAAATCGTCGCCAAAACTGGGGGCAAAACCATGTACAATCACATCAACTTCCTGATCCGCGAAAAGAAGCTCGTCAAGAAGACGAAAGACGGCTATCTGCTCGCGTGATCCTACTGGACCCCAGACACACAAGGGCAGGCTTTCAGGCTTGCCCTTTTTCGTTGGCCTCACTGCCCGTATTTGCCTGCCTCACTGCCTCACTTCTGGCATATCGGCCCCCGGTATAGCGTGCCGGTGAAGGCCCCTGGCGCCCCCCAGGATTGATTTCCTGCCCAAACCCGTACTGGGCCCCGGGGTCCCGCACGATGTCGGGCTTCTGGGGGGCTTCTGGCGCACAGTTGGGGATAATACCGATCCACGTGATCGATATTGCTGCGCGGGCCGGGGTCGCGGGCTTCTGGGGGGCTCCGGTGACGGCCCCTAGGGCGCATGCGGATGAATGCAGAGTGCAGATGAATACAGTTCATAGACGAATACAAACCTCAGACGAATACAGAGCCCAGACGAATGCAAACCTCAGACGAGTGCAAGCATGGGCCGGCGCCCACTGATGGGGAACCGGCCCTCGGTCGGAAGGAGTAGTCGTTATGACGGTTGTTCTTTCAGCTTTGCCAGACCGGCACGGAAACCCTTGGTCCATGCCATGTAAAAGTCTTCCATCATTGACGGAGACCGGCTTATGCACATTGATTCAAACAGAGGCGCGAGCACTGCCTTGGAGTACTCTCGCCAGAACCGTCTCCGGCGCAGCATCGCAAAGCAATCCCGGTCACTTGGGCGTTCCTTGAGTAGGCGCAAGGTGCTGAGTGCGGCGATTGTCTCCTGTCGGTCTTCGGGGGACATTTCGCGTGCTGCCAGCTTCCCTATTTGCTCGGCCCGCCGTTTCTCTGCCTGCTCCCACTTTGAAAAGTTTCTATATGCCTGATCGGACAGTTGGTCCCGTGTACTGTCATACGCAGCCTTCTCTGCCCTGAGTCGTGCCATAGGGGATTGTTGCTTCCTACTCATCCTTGGCCTCCTTCTGATCGGCTTGGACTTCATCGTAGGTGTTCGCGACCCCCTGTAACCATCCGGCGATAAACCAATCGCCGACGCCAAGGTCCACCCATTCCTTGTAGTTGTCGCGACAGACTATGTCACGAAAAATGCATGTCCAATGGTCATGCTTCTCCAATGCCGCTATGATCCCAGACACAAGGGCGCCCACTGTCCATCCCTGCTCTTGTACCTTGGCAAGGACCTTGTGATATAGCTCGCCAAACGTCTTGACATCGAACCATTCCATCCAGTCCTGAGAATCATCGTCTCCGGCCATCTGTCCCATGTCAGACGCATCCTTTGGCAGGTCTCTCTGCTCTCTGAGCCGCTCTATGTATGTCTGCTCAGGCATGGCCTTCTTGATCTTCTTCGTCCGCGTCTTCCCTTGCCTCTGTTTCTTTCCACTCATTGTGTTTTCCCTTCCAACCTTGTGACTTGTTCCGGGGGGACCGAGGACCAAGGAGAAACCCCGGTCCCCCATGCCTCAGGCAAAGATAAGTTTAGTCTGGCACCTCGTACCCGCTGCGCCGTGCCAACTCCTTGAAGGCAATACATGCCTCCGGGGAGCGTAGCTCGCCACAAAGCTCTATGTCCCGCCGGACGATTGCGGCAAGCGTCTTGTCGTCCAGAAGCTCCAAGCCCTCGGCCTTCGGCGTTTCCTGCTTCGATTCGTTCTGCTTACTCATGTCCGTCACTCCTTCACTAAAACACTGTTCGTTTCGGCGCCCTAACATGGGTGCCACTGTGGGTATTATCGTTATGGTGAAACGAACAAGCAGAAAATTCACCCGTCCATTGGATGGGGATTGTCTAAATGCGTCGCCGTAAGTGTTGTGCAATCCAGCACTTATGGCGTCTATCGTGCCTTCCTATCGCTTCGAGAAGGGCCTTCTCGTGCCGCTGAATCGCGTATCTTCGGTGGCCCCCACGGTGGCAGGGGCTGACGCGGTTCTCATGGGATTTTTGATAAATTTCCGTTGCGGATATCCCGCCGGGGTGGCAAAATGTGGATGTAGCGGTTCGTGTTTGGATTGGAGACCACGGCAACGGCAATCAAACATTGAAAGGGGAGCATCGTGCGTCACACGAAGCACGTCATTTACTTGTTCGCTGTTGCGGTATGTGTGATTGGCTGTAGCGCCGAACAACGACGGAAGACGGAAGAACCGAAGCGGGAAGAAGCGGCGGCTCTTCAAAGGGTAGAGGAAGATCGCAAGACCACAGAGCAAAAGGCTAATGAAGGCGCGCCAAAGCCACAAGCTCGGCCCGCCGAGACCGTCTCGTCAGATAGAATTAACGTCACTATATTCGTGCACCCGGAGTTTCAGCCGGATGGGCATGTCGTAATCTGTGGAGAGACAAACCTGCCGCAAGGGACCGAGTTGATGATCTCACTGCAAGAGCAAGGTACGTCTCGTGTCTATCAGTCGAAGTGCTCTGTCGTTGATGGCGGGAAGTTCCGCAGTGAATCCCTTGGCCCGAGAAACAGCCCACTTCCGAAAGGAGCGTATGTCGCTGATGTCGTGATGCCGATCACTCGTGTACAACCGGCGGCAGTGCGGCAAGTCGTGGGTGACGTTGGCGAGAAGCTGACTGGACCGCTCATCGTGAGGGACCGTCTGGGCGTATCGGCTCGATCGTATGATACTTCGTTTGCAGTCAGAGAGGAGGCCACAAGTTCCAGCGCGGTTGCGCCTGCGAATCCCAGTCCTGCGAACACGGCATCGTCCGAACTCGATAGGTTCAAAGTAGTACTGGCGGCCACCAATAGCAGTGGGTTCATTCGTAGCGCCAGCCAAGATGGTCCTACACTAATCCTTGTTGTCAGCGAAGAGTGGCGGTATGGAGCCTATGCGGCGAGACTTGAAGCTGCATACCAAACGTGGAGGTGTTGGGCTACGATCCGGTCGCCAAACGATATGAACGCAGCATTCCTAATGCTTCTGGACCAATACGGCAACAATGTTGGTGGTTCTCGCTTGTTCGGAGGGGGCTCTCGGATCTGGGTGGATAAGAACTGACACGACAGGCCGACCACAAATCAGAGGGCCGCCGACGGAAGACCGACACGAACACCATACATTTAGGGAGCTACGCATATGATTCCCGCGATAGGACTTATGATTGGACTGTATATCCTGGCACGATATTGTGAGATGTCTCGATCGGCTACGACCGGGGAGAAGGTTCTTTTGGTACTATTTGCTATCGTTACCATGCTATGTATAGCCGACCTGCTTTTGAGTTCGGCAAACGTCAGCACCTTATTCAAGTAAAAAGCCAAAAAACACCCCTCCAGCCACACACACACCAGGACGGGCCATTATCTAAGAAGAAAATCTGTTCACTTGATGACGGGGTAGCGCCGCAGCCGCAGATAATAGAATCTATTCATGAGTTCCCGTAGTTGCTGCTCGTGGTATTCAGGGACAATAAAGGAATCGTGGCAGCACAGACACGGGATTGCCTGCTTGGCAAGCTCGTACATGATGTCAATGGCAATCGCACTGTCGATCCGCATGAGCTTGATGCCCATATCAGTGCCGAAGTGCTGCGCTATCTGTGGGTGGCGCAGGATCGCCAAATCATAAATCTGCCCAAACGTGTAGCCAGATTCCTTCCGGGCCTTGAGCAGTTGCCGGGCTTCCCGCAAGGCGTCGCCTTCCTTTTTGCGGACCGGGTTGCCATCGGCGTCCCTTTCCTGCGTCCAGACAGAGGTCGCCAGATTGCACGCGGAAATAGCCGTCTGCTTTGATTTCGCATTGAGGGCGGCATTGACGACGGTCTTGGCCAACAATCGTTCCGGCTTGGTCGTTCCCTTGCCCCAGAGGGCGTAAGGGTCCTTGCGGTAGTCGATACGGCGTAGGTGGTACAGCAATCGTGGATGCATACCGGAATAGTCCAATTCGACAGACGGGCAACCACTAAACTCAATGGTCCGCCGCTCGATCTTGCGCAGCGACTGATGGCCATATCTGCCGGTATACAATCGGCCGTGCCGGTCCCACTCTTCGGTGAAAATAGCATAGTGGACGGGCCGGATCTGTCGGCGGTTGGCGAAATCGTTCTCCCACTCGTCCCATCGCATGTGGGTGATCTCATAGAGCCCGTTGACCTTGTTAATGATTTCAAGCCGTCGCTGTGTTTCGCAGGCGATGTGGCCTGGGGGCCAGGACATCATGTCCTCGAAAGACACAAGCTCGGTCTTGTCATCCCGCTTTCGGAGAAACACGAGTTGCCTTTGGCTGCCGGGGTCGAATTTCCAGGGGTCCTCTTGGCTATACTTGTTCAATACGGGCATGGGCAGCAGTCGGGACATCTTAGGGCTTCCTTTGGGGCTGGTAACAGGATGGAAAAGTCCGGTCGCGACGGCGCACTCGATCACTTGGAGGCGTATCCAAGAGAAGTCTGGATGGTTGTTGTTTCGTGGGTACTGTAGGCAGCCGCTATTCCACATCGCCCGTTGGGCGGTGAGCAGAAGGGAATGAAAGAAGGCCCGCTTGTCGGCGAGCTTGGAGGACTTGAAACCGGCTACCGTGCGGATTCGCTCGTCGAACAGTTTGTCTGCTCGCATCCTTGTCTCCATTGTCGGCGTGCTTGTATCGTCTACCGAGAAGGAGGGAAGGTCATTGTACACGACCCATCGGGGTATGGCCTTGGGGTTATGTCGCACCTGCCGAAACATCTCTGCCCGCGCCTGCCGGATCGCCGCCAATCGTCGGCGCGTGGCCTCACGTGCCGTTCTTCTTTTCATTGTTCGTCGCCCTTTCACGAATCCGCCCCCTGAAAAAACGGTGGGCAGGCCGGGAGGGCTCCGGTTTTCGCGCCGTCGCGCTATGCCCACAGGGGTATTATCGTCGGGTCGATTTTCGGCGCACGTTTATATCCCTCGTTCCGGATGGGAATAATACCCCAAATCGGCTTGACCGCCGGTGGACCCCTGTCACCATACCCCTCCGGGGTTGCCGTCGATTCTGGGGCCTGCTGACGGGCTTCTCGGGCGTCTGTCGCTATCGTGTAGGGGCATCTGGCCCATGAAAAAGGCCGGATATACCGGCCCGTAAAGTGGATTTGGGTTTCGCCCTCATAGACGCTGTGATAAAATCTTCCTCGGAAGATCGACGGTACTTTGGAAACGGATAACCGGCGTGAAACCTTTCAAGCTTGATTCGTGAAGGAGGACTATCATGCGCGAGAAATCGATGTACTGGGTAGTGCTGGCAGCCTTGAGCATGGCCATGGCCCCGGTGGCCACGCACGCACAAGTGGTCAACCTGGCGCCAAATCCGAGCTTCGAAGAAGATGAGGTGATTCAGGATGACCCGGCGTGGGAGTGGTGGTGCACCTGGGGTTACGAAGCGGGGTTGCAGGGCCGGTGCCGGATCGATGACACCGAGGCCATCGACGGCCTGCGCAGCCTGCGGATCGAACCCAAGGGCGGCACCAACTGGTACTACATCGTCCTGGACATGCCCATCCCCACGACGGTCGGCAAGAAATACACGGCCAGCTTCTGGGTCAAGGCGGAAGCGCCGCGGTCCCTGACCGTCAAGTGGAAAGCGACGGACAACTCCATCGACTGGTCGCAGGTCGACGTTCAGGTGACAACGGACTGGGCGGAGTACCATACGACGGCGGAGGCCAAGAGCGGCGAGACGAAGTTCGAGTTCCACTGCGCCGCCGTGGACACCCCCTTCTGGCTGGACTTCTTCAACGTGTACGAGGGCGAATACGTCGTTGGGGTCGACCCGTCGGGCGCTTCGGATCCGGGAAAGGCGGCCCGCCCCGCCCCGGGCGATGCGGCCGTGATCGACCAGACGCAAGTGGTGCTCAAATGGAAGTCGGGCAAGTTTGTCGCCCTGCACGATGTCTACTTCGGCGAGAGCCGCGCGGAGGTTGCCGCCGCGACCAAGGACAACACGAAGGTCTTCGTCGGCCGGCAGAAGACGGACCTGTTGACCGCCGGCACGGTGGGCGGTCCCGACCCGACCGGACTGGTCCCCGGCAAGACCTACTACTGGCGCGTGGACGAGGTCAACGACGCCAATCCGGGCAGCCCCTGGAAAGGCGATGTGTGGAGCTTCCTGGTCCGGCCTCTGATCGCCTGGAAGCCCTACCCCGCCAATGGCATGACCTTCGTCGATCCGAACCAGACGCTCACCTGGGAGAAGGCGGCCGGCACGCTCTTCAATACCGTCTATTTCGGGGACAACTTCGACACGGTCAATAACGCGACCACCGGCGGGTACATGATCCTCCAGCCGCCCTACAAGGCCGACGCCCTCAAGCTGGACACGACCTACTACTGGCGTGTGGATGAGTTCGTGGCAGGTGCCGCAAAGAAAGGCGACGTGTGGAGCTTCACCACGCGCGGGACCGGCGGCGGTGTCACGGCCCGGTACTTCAAGGGCAAGGACTTATCCGGGACGCCCGTGCTGACCCAGACCGAAGGCTCAATCAACCACAACTGGAGCGGCGAGATCACCGGCGGCCTGTCCGACAACGTCTCGGCCCGCTGGACCGCCAACCTCGAAGTGCCCTTCACCGAGACCTACACGTTCACTACGACCAGCGACGATGGTGTGCGTCTTTGGCTCGACGGCAAGCTGATCATCGACAACTGGACGGATCACACCAGCGCCACGAATACGGCCAAGGCGAACCTGGTCGCCGGCCAGGTCTACTCCCTCCGCATGGAGTGGTACGACAACACGAGCGTGGCTGTCGCTCAACTGACGTGGGAGAGCGCTTCGGTCCCGCCTCAAATTGTTCCGCAAGGCTGGCTGCAACTGCCCCTGCGGGCTGCGGGTCCGACTCCAGTCTCTGGTGCCCCATATGCTCCCCAGGATCTGACGCTTCAGTGGATTGCGGGCGAGGAAGCTGCGGAGCACGATGTCTATCTCGGTGAGGACGCCAAGGCGGTGGCCGAGGCCGACACGCAGACCGTCGGCATCTATCGCGGCCGCCAGAAGGCGGACGCCGCCAGCTATGACCCCGGCGCCTTGGACTGGGGTAAGACCTACTACTGGCGGGTGGACGAGATCAATTCGGCCAATGCCGCGAGCCCCTGGAAAGGTGCCGTCTGGAGGTTCACGGTAGCTGATTTCCTCCTGGTCGAGGACTTCGAGAGCTACACGGACGATGAGGGCGGCCGCATCTACGAGACGTGGATCGACGGCTACACCAACAACACCGGCTCCACGGTCGGAAACGCCCAAGCTCCATTCGCCGAGCGAAAGATCGTGCACGAGGGCAGCCAGTCGATGCCCCTGGATTACAACAACGCCAACGCGCCGTTCTACAGTGAGGCCGAGCAGACCTGGAGCACAGCGCAGAATTGGACGGTCAACGGCATGGACACCCTGACTCTGTACTTCCGGGGCAGATTGCCGAACGGTCAGGAGAAGCTGTACGTGACCCTCAAAGACAGCGCCGGCAAGAGCGCCACCGCCGTGCATCCGAACCCGGCGGCGGCCGCCGCCACGCAATGGACCGCCTGGAACATCCCGCTGAGCAGTTTCGCGGGTGTCAACGCCGCCAAGGTCAAGACGATGGTCATCGGCCTGGGCGACCGGGCCAATCCCAAGAAAGGCGGCGCCGGCCGCATCTACATCGACGACATCCGGGCGACCAAGGCCAAACTATAGATTGTGGCATCACGCCGAAAGGCGTGAAAGAACACCTAAGTAGGTAGCCAAAAGTTTTCGCACGAATGGTTCTCTTCGCGTGTATGATGGGCTTCATGCGAAAAGCGAAGAGTGCCTCAGAGCGCGGTTTCGACCGATATGATAAACGTCGTCTGACCCGGG
>SCLI03000546.1_pt1 | contig 21146 bp, 22 predicted proteins | sample 7268041 | NCBI WGS metagenome assembly SCLI03 (sample SAMN10721081, study PRJNA514188) | viral metagenome | isolation source: depth-stratified mine tailings core A | place: China: Fankou Pb/Zn Mine tailings | collected 2017-10 | reverse complement strand
CGAATGGGAAAATAGGTTCTCGTGGTTTAAGTTGCTCGATACTGTGGTTATATCGTCCGATATCGGGGTGAGGAAGCCGAGTAGCGAGTTCTTTGCAGAGTTGAGCCGCCGGATGGGGGTCACCGGCGCTTGGTTCGTTGATGATCGCCTGGAAAACGTGCGAGGCGCAGAACGCTCAGGATTTCGCGGCATATGGGTCGCACCGGATGGCGCATGGCACCCGCAATCCACCACAATTGGTTTGAGTACCGCCTAATGAGTTGGCACCCGTCTGGTTGTCTTGAGGACAGATACAAGCTAGCATTAGATGACAGCATCTGCCATATCAAGACTATTCCAAGTAATTCGATTGACCTGATTCTAACTGATCCACCATATAATTTAAGTCCGTACTCGACAGGAAATATCAAGTTTTCATGGCGCAAGGACATAAATAATGATATAGCTGAGTGGGATAGAAACGACTTTGCACCCATAGAGTGGGTAGATGAATTCAAACGAGTGTTAAAACCCACAGGAAATATATTCGTATTCACAAACTACAACTTACTTGGGAAGTGGCATGAAGTTTTTGATCCAGAATTTGATACATTCCAATTTATGGTTTGGCACAAAACAAATCCAACACCGAAAATTAGAAGGGCAGGGTTCTTAAATAGCTGTGAACTAATTGTGTGTATGTGGAACAAGGGTCATACATGGAACTTTACCAATCAGAAGGATATGCACAATTTCATAGAAACACCAATTTGCATGGGGAATGAAAGAGTGAAAACACCATCACATCCGACACAGAAGCCTGTTCGTGTACTGAAACATATTATCGCATTGGCAACGAATAAAGATGATGTAGTGTACGATCCGTTTATGGGGGTAGGGTCTACTGGGGTGGCAGCCGTTGAATTAGGAAGACAATTTATCGGCTGCAAACTTGAAAAGGAATATTATGAGGCTGCGCAACAGCGGATTGTAAATACTCCGATTCAGCTAGATTTAGATGGTGTCAACGAGACAGAAGACAACTTTCGTAGTTAGCTAGGCACATTAGGGACAAAGCACATGAAACAACGCGAGAGGATTGGTTTGCAGCAATGCAAACAGTTGTAATAAGGCTTGTTTAGATGCAATGAGTTGCAACTAGATGCAATTAGGCTCATTTGCTTGCGTATTGGGGTGAACCTTGCTAGCATAAAAGAAAGGTAATAAATAACGGAGGATATAAATGACATTTTCAAATAGGCAAGGCAGTGATTAAACACGCTTCGCAAGTCCCTGGCCTTGGCTCTGAAAAGAATGTTAGTGATGTTTCCTTTCGAGAATTGGATAATTCTGTGAATAGCACTACCGATGACCTTTTTGGACTTGCAAAATATCCTGCAAAATTCATACCACAGGTTGTTGATTTTGCCATTGAACGGTCGGGTGTAGATCGTGGGGTGACTGACCCGTTTGCGGGTGTGGGGACAGTAGCCCTTGCGTCTCATCTATATCATATTGATAGTGAGTTATGGGATATCAACCCATTAATGCGCCATTTTCAACAAGCTCATCAAGTGGCGTTAAATAGCGCCGGAATGTCGCTACTGGATGTTGCACAGAGTATAGAGAGCCGTTTAAGGCAATCAACTGAGTCAGAATATGCGATATCGGTAGCACCAGATAGTATTGTTTACCTTAGTTCATGGTATCACCCAGAGATTTTTGAGATAATCAAAACCTGGTGGTGGATAGTATATGAGCAAAGCAACAATTTAGAACAATCTGTTATTCTTGCCCCACTAATTCGGGTATCAAATAAATGGTCATACAATGACCTACAGAGGCAGAAACTTTCGCGTTCTAAGCACAAGCACCAACTCATCGAAGCATGGGTTAGTAGCAGAGATTGGAGAGATAGATTATTGGACGAATTGGTTCATGGTGTCAAGGATGCAGCAGGACGCTATATGAGGCGTAAAGAGAGAGCGCCGTGGCCGTACAACCCCTGTGTTCGCATTATGGATATAGATGGAGCCAAACCCCCGTCTGGATTAGGTGATATTGTTATTTCCTCTCCACCGTACTTACGCGCCCAGGAGTACCTTAGATCGTCCAAACTGTCATTGCTGTGGCTTGGGCATACCAAAGATGAGATACGCCAGCGCCAGAGGTTAGAGATCCCTTATGGAAAGGTATTAGAAGAACAAAAGGTAATATCTGATACATTTGAGTGTACTTTGGATTTTTTCGATCAGCAAAAAGATCAGGATGCCATAAATGTACTAAGGTCGTACTTTAGTAATGTCGTGGCGTTGCTAGAGCGAGCAAGTGTTAATGCAAAAGAGATGTATTTATTTGTCGGTTCAGCCAGTTTGCACGGAATATCAATTCCGTTAAACGAGATTTTCGTGGAGCATTTTATGCAAGGGTCGGCTTGGACACATGAGGGCACATTGCGGGATCACATTGTAGGAAAGACACTGTTTAAGACAGCAGTCAATCCAGCAACGGGTCGCCCAGATGAGCGAATATCAACTGAACAGTTAGTAATGTTAAAAAGGAAAGGATAGATATGACAGATATAGAAACTAAGCAGACGGAAGAAACGGTGTGGCTAGGATTAAGCCATACTAACGAGCATATTAACAAGTCTAATGATCGGGCATGGTGCTTACAATGCAGTGAGTGGTGCTACCCAGATGGTGACCCCGAATTTTATTGTTCGGGTTGCTATTTTCACTGGTCAAAGGAGCACCCATATACACCCTACTTTGATGATGTATGTACTTTTCATAAGGCATGTTCGCTACCCGTAGAGACTGTGCCAAAGGTTCCCACCAATGAGCGGGTTGCTCTTCGACGAAGACTGATCGAGGAAGAATATGAGGAATTGATTGAAGCGTTAGATGAGGGGAACTTGGCGCACATAGCGAAAGAGGCTGCCGATGTTGTTGTTGTCGTCCTTGGAGCAATGGCGGAATATGGCATTCCGTTTGATGAGGTTTGGAAAGCAGTGCATGCATCTAATATGGCAAAGGTTGGTGAAGATGGAAAAGTGGCGCGAAGAGAAGATGGAAAAGTACTAAAGCCCGATGGGTGGGAGCCACCCGATATCGAGAAGATTATTGACGAGGCTATAGGTCGGCAGGAGTAATCTTGAGGCCATTTTTGAAGTGGGCAGGAGGTAAGCATAGAAGCGCTAAGCGTATCTCTCGGCATTTGCCGTCTGGGGATAGGCTTATCGAGCCGTTTGTTGGGGCGGGTGCGATATTTCTTAGTACCGACTACCCGTCCTATTTGCTGGCGGATACTAATAACGACCTGATCCAACTATTCAATATCCTCAAGGAACATGGAGCTGATTTTATCGCATCTTGTGGCGAGCTATTCGGCGGTAAAAATAACACAGAAAGTCGCTATTATTTATTGAGGAACGAATTTAATCGTAGCACTGATCCGTGGTGGAGATCGTGCTGTTTCGTGTATCTAAATCGACATGGATACAACGGCCTATGTCGATACAATTCGGATGGGAAATTCAATATCCCGTTCGGGCGATACAAAAATCCTATTTTTCCATCGGAAGAGATGGAGTTTTTTGCAGTTAAAGCGCAGCAAGCGGAGTTTGTATGTGCGGACTTTCGAGATACTCTCGGTCGGGCTGAGATTGGGGATGTGGTTTACTGTGATCCACCATTTGTCCCCTTGTCGGCCACAGCAAATTTTACCAAATACGCACCTAGTGGTTTTTCAGACCAAGACCATATAGATATTGTTGATATGGTTGTCGGGCTTCGTAAAAATGGCATAACAAGTGTGATATCCAACCATTTAACCCCTCTTACGGAGCGCATTTATGCGGAAGCGGAGAGGATGGAGTATTTTGATGCCCCTAGGTCTATTAGTTGCCAAGGAGGTAATCGGACTAAGGTAGCTGAGGTATTGGCCATATTTGATGGTTTGCAGACAGCCAACAACTGCAATTCGAGGTTAAGTAGTACCGCTACCGTTCTTTAGCAAGAGCGCCCCGTCCGCTAGGGTGGGGTGATTCGGGTTGTGTAAGTCTGTTTGACAACTTTTTTGATTGTCTGAGGCAAAAATCCTATTCTATGCTGGTGTTTTGTGGCCGGATTTCGCGTGAGTGCGGCATTTTGGATCGCCAGAAGCATATATATAGAGACCCTTGGAGGTGAAAGTTGGATAAAGACAAGTCTGCTTACGAAGTAGCACAATATTGGGCATCTATGGGGGTGCCGGTATTTCCAGTCCGAGCCAATAAAACGCCGCTCACGGCTCATGGCTACAAGGACGCAACTACCGATCCCAAAACAATTAAAAAATGGTTCGACAACCGCTCGCGTCTCCAAATAGGAATACCTACAAACCCGCCAATAGTAGTAGTAGACTTGGATGGGGAGAGCGCGGAAAAGGCATGGCTTGAGCATAATCAAGGTGAGTTCGGCACAAAATACGTCTTGCAAACACCTCACGGCAAACACCTGTATTTCACGGGTACAGATATACGCAGGTCAATTCGCGTGTTACAAACATCATCCAGTGAGGGTATTGATATTCTCGGCAAAGGGGGATATACAATTGTTTACGGTACTGGACGAAATTGGAGTACCATGCCAGAGACAATCCAAGATTTGCCGACAATTCCCAATTGGATAAAAGAGTTGGTCGAAGAGAGGATTCGTCCTTACACGCCTCTTCCTACTGGATATACCGCCCCAGAGGTTAAGGCTTCTGATACGGGGACACCATGGGGAAAGGCCGTGTTACGCAGGGCATTAGAGGAGATCGCAAATGGGTCTTCTGGGCAGCGCCATTCGATATTGATGAGGAAAGCCTTAGCTGTCGGTGGCACCCTAGCATCAGGACATTTGGTTATACCACAGGATACCTTGGTGGCGTATTTAGCAGAGGCGTCAATTGCATCTGGTCATGATCCAACTGATGCGTGGCGTACAGCAAATGATATGGTTCAAGCAGGTCTTACCCGCCCGCGTGTTCCGCGCGAGCGAGCAGGGAAAAAAATGGAAACAACAAAGGAGAAAGAAATGACACAAGATACACAGGATACATCCGTTAAATGGAGGAAGTTGGAAAAGGGGTGGGCTATTGAAGCACCATCTGGCAAGTTTGGCCCAGGTGATACTATCACGTTGCCCAATAAGCACGGCGAACAGGTACAGGTCGTAGTTCATTCTGTTTCAAAGGAGTGGAAGACAGACCAGGGAGATTCTCGTGTGTTCTGCTATTTGGAGCGTGGATCTAAGTCCCCCAATACCCCACTGGAAGTGGCCGCCAAGCTCGCCAAAGGCAAAGCAGAGGCAGCACGCGAAGCCGTGGCGAAAAATCCGTCCACGCCTGCCAAGGATTTAACGAAGCTGGCTAATGGGAAGGGTAAGGAAAGGGAGAAAGACCGGACAATACCTCATTTCGAGAAGCTCGCCAAGACAAATCAGTGGGTTGTTGTGGCCGAAGAGGGGACAATAACCAAGGGAGACGTTATTGATGTCATAAAAGCTGATGGTAGCGTCGATGCTGTGACAATTCGTGGGGTTGGGAAGCCGTTTGATGACCCAAAGACAGGGAAAAAGTTGTTAGTAGCTTTTCCAGAGAGAGAGACAAGGACGTCTCCATCGGAAGACGCAACAATACAACAGACAGCCACGCTAGAGAGATGACAAGCGTACAGACTGCGGGTAATTCCGGTGAGTTGCCCGCAGTCTCAACTATCCAAATTAATGAGAGTGATATGATGGAATGTTGGCATATTGCAAATATGTGGTCCACCCCACCCGAAACCCTGGCGCAGTTGGCAAAGCATAGAGATTGGTTAGTACGTGACGCAGTAGCGTGGAATAAAAACACCCCGCCCGATACTCTTGTAATGCTTAGTGAAGATAGGCATAAGAGGGTGCGTAGCGGAGTAGCGACCAATCCAAACACACCCTCCGACATATTAACTAAGTTGGCAACAGCAGATATTCCAGTAGTACGGTCCGCTGCGGTTTTGAACCAAAATATTACCCAAGAACTGTTGTTACGAATGTCTAAAGATAGGTCGCAGAAAGTGTTATGGACGGTCGCTTGTAGCTTAGAAACTCCACCCGAAGCCCTAGCAAGGCTCGCTAAACACACCCACCCGTCTATTCGCCAAGCCGTGGCTCATAACCTTTCTACCTCACCCGATACCTTGGCGGAGTTAGCCAACGACACAGATGTTTGGATCTGCGAAGAAGTGGCATCCAACTCATCCACCCCACCCGACACCTTGGCGCGGTTGGCCTCAGATAAAAGAATGATGATACAGGATGCGGTGGCGGATAATAAGTCTACCCCACCCGAAACCCTAGCACAACTTGTCGCATGCGAATACGCAAGACGGTCGTGTGCGGGCAACCCCCACACCCCACCTGATGTCCTTGCGCAGCTCGCCCAAGACGAAAACGAAGACATCCGTGTGGCGGCCATCAAAAGGTTGCCCGCCCAGGAAACCACAGAGATGTCCATTGGTAGCAGTACTGTATCAATGGACTTAGGTTAGGAGAAAAAGGTAGGTAATAAAAATGGATATAGAGATAGAGAAAGAGCAAGCCATGAACCCTGATACCTCAGCCGATTGGCTAGCAAAGTTGGCAACGGACGCGTCTTGGGAAGTCCGCGAGGCCGTGGCCGAGAACCCCAATACCCTACTCGAAGTCCTTGAGCGATTAGCTGGGGATGAGGATTATGATGTCCGCTGTGCGGTGGCGCGCAACTTCAATACGCCCTCGCAAGTCTTGGCGCAGCTCGCCAACGACGAGGACGAGTATGTGCGATATTGGGTGGCGAATAACCCCAATACCCCGCCCGAAACCCTGGCACAATTGATTGATGACGTGAATGAGGATATCAATGTCCGCGTGGCCGTGGCATGCAATCCATCCACCCCACCTGATGTCCTTGCAAAATTGACAAATGATGAAAATCCGTCTGTGTGTAGAGGTGCGTTTAATAACCCCAATACACCGGTCACGCCAAGGGAAAAAATGGCGATGGAGTTTCCGAAGCTCACAGACGGTTTAGAGATCGGTTAAGGAAGGGATAGAAAAATGGATACATACATCGAGAAAGAGCAAGCCATGAACCCTGATACCTCAGCCGACCTGCTAGCAAAGTTGGCAACGGACGCGTCTTGGGAAGTCCGCGAGGCGGTAGCGATGAACCTTAATACTTCGCCCGACATCTTGGCGGTGCTCGCAGAGGACGAGGATTATAGTGTTCGCAGTGGGGTGGCGTACAACTTCAATACCCCACCCCAAGTCTTGGCGCGGTTGGCCTCAGATGAGGAAGAATATGTTCGCAGTTGTGTGGCAGGCAATCCCTGCACCCCAGCGACTATACTAGCGTCGCTGGCAGAGGATGAGGATATTAATGTCCGCGAGGCCGTGGCACGTAATGAGGCTACCCCGCCCGAAGCCCTAGTGCGTCTTGCTAAAGACAGGGATGAAAACGTTCGTCAGGCGGCCACTAAGAGGTTCCCCGCCCAAGAAACCACAGAGACGTCTATTAGTGGCAGTACTGTATCAATGGACTTAGGTTAGGAAAGAGATGGCAATGCTACCTACAGAGATGGAATTGGAAAACAGGCGAGAGTTGGCAGAGAGTGAATCCACTCCACCCGACATCTTGGCGCAGTTGGCACACGATGAGTATTTAATAGTGCGGGTGGCGGTGGGATATAACCCATCTACCCCACCCGAAGCCTTGGCGCAGTTGGCTTACGACGAGGATATGGGTGTACGTCGTGGTGTGGCCGAAAACCCGTCCACGCCACCCGACATCTTGGCGCAGTTGGCCGTAGACAAAGATAAGGGTGTGCAATGGAACGTGGCTGAGAACCCCTCTACACCACCTAGAGTCCTTGGATGGTTAACTAAGGATGAAGATTGGATGGTGCGGTGTGGCGTAGCGAAAAACCCTCTCGCTCCCCCAAAAATCCTTGCCAAGCTCGCCAAAGATGAGTATTGGTGGGTGAGTAAGGCGGTGGCTGCCAACCATCATACCCCACCGGAAGTCTTGGCGCAGTTAGCCTTGGATAAAGATGAAGAGAGGGGTATACGTCAGACGGTTGCGTTTAACCCATCGACACTCTCTGCAACCTTGGCGCAGTTAGCACACGACGAGGATATGGGTGTACGTCGTGGTGTGGCCGAAAACCCATCTACCCCGCCGGAAGTACTCGCTACGCTTGCTTTAAGTGAAGATTGGCCTGTCCGCCGTGGTATAGCGGGGAACGGGAGTACCCCGCCCGAAGTATTAACACTATTTGCCACAGACGAGGACTGGCGTGTGCGATATTGGGTGGCGAACAACCCCAGCACCCTACCCGACACGTTGTCGATGCTGGCTAAAGATGAAGTGTGGTACATACGACTACAGGCGGCAAGGAATCTTGACACCCCGCCCGCAACCCTGGCGCAACTTATCACGGATAATGATGGTGTAGTGCGCGAGGCTGCAAAAAATAACCCCTGCACACCTGCCAACCTAGACCAAGTGTCAACAGATGTCGGAACAGAACTGGCGCAACCGAGCACCATGGAAATTAACTAAAAAGGAGATGGAAATAGATGTATGACCACGAACGAGTAAGGGCAGCGAGTGACCCAAGTACACCACCGAACAGATTGGCCGAGTTGAGTAAGGATAGTCTGTTTGTTCGCCGTGCTGTAGCTGGCAATGAGAGCACTCCGCCCGAAGTACTCGCCAGGCTCGCAGAGGATAAAAACGAAGATAGATTGGTACGGTGGATCGTAGCAAACAATATCTCCACCCCACCTGGCATCTTAACGTTTCTCGCCCAAGATAAGAGTTGGCAAATACGTGGAGGGGTGGGGTGTAATCCGTCCACCCCGCCCGAAGCCTTGGCGCAATTGATTGATGACGTGAATGAGGATGTTTGTAGGTCGGCAAAGGAAAACCCAAACGCACCCATCGACCTAAGTAAGGTGTCGGTGTCATCCACATATAACATATCGCTGACAGACACCATGGGGATTAACTAAGAGGAAAGAATAAGTGACAATGGATATAAAAATAGAGCAGGTCAGAAACCCTAATACTCCACCTGAAACCTTGTCTCGGCTTGCCTTAGACGAGGATGTAGATGTCCGGCGCGGTGTGGCCCGTCATCCATCCACCCCGCCGGATGTCCTAGTTAAGCTCGCCAAAGATAAGAGCGAGCGCGTGCGAGGTAATGTGGCGGGCAACCCGTCCACGCCACCCAAAGTCATACTTCAACTCGCCCAAGATGAGCGTAATTACGTAAAGTGGCTTGTGGGGTATAATCCGTCCACCCCACCTGACCTATTAGCGCAGCTTAGCATAGCAGAGCAATATTGGGTACGTAGTAGGGTGGCGCTTAATCCGTCCACGCCACCTGACCTATTGGTAAAACTTGCCAAAGATGAGGTATGGAATGTCAGAAGTGCCGTAGCAGCCAATAAGTGTACACACCCACAAATCCTTGCGCAACTCGCTTGGGATGAAAATGAAAATGTCCGGTGGGCCGTGGCGAAAAACCAAAACACTCCACTCGATGTCTTAATAAGGTTGACTGGTGACAAAAGTTGCTGGGTTCGCTACAGTGTAGCTTCAAACTCTGAAACCCCGCCCGACACCCTCACTAAGCTCGCAATGGACGAGAGCATGTATGTGCGCCATGAGGTGGCGCGTAACCACAATACGCCGTCGAATGCCTTAGCGGAGTTGATAAAAGATGGGGATAAGGCCGTGCGTGAAGCTGCAAAGGTGAACCCCCATACGCCACCTGATTTCAAGGTGTCGGTTGGCGGGGCAACAGCGGCCGCAACAGAAGTATCGCAGTCGAGCACCATGGAAATTAGCTAATAGGAAAGGAAAGAAATGATGTCGGTGATAGATCGAGAAGATGAATATAAAAAAGAAAAGGATGCGGGGCATCCCAATACCCCGCCCGATAGATTGGCAGAGTTGGCGAAAGATAGGGCGTGGGTAGTGCGCCAAGCTGTTGCGTATAATAAAAGCACCCCGCCCGAAGTCCTTGCGCAGCTTGCTAAGGATAGGAGTAGAAAAGTGCGTTGTGAGGTGGCAAACAATATATCTACTCCACTAAATTCCTTAGCGGTATTAGCTAACGATAAGGACTGGCAGGTTCGATGCACGGTAGCGGGCAATCCGTATACCCCGCCCGAAGCGCTTGCGGAGTTGGCTGCGGATGGTAATGGGAGTGTATGTATGTATGTGGCTGAGAACCCATATACTCCACCTAATGTCCTCATCCAACTTGCCAAAGACGAAAGAGTTTATGTCCGTGACAGAGTGGCATATAATCCCTCCACTCCACCTAGTGTCCTAGCGCAATTAGCTTATGATAGTCATTCTGAGGTGCGTCATGAAGTGGCGAAAAATCCGTCCACGCCACCTGGCATCTTGGCATTGTTGGCTCAAGATGAGGATGAGGGAGTCCGGCGAGGGGTCGCTAGAAATATATCCACCCCAACCGATATCCTTATTCGCCTCGCCAATGATGAAAGTGAGTATGTGCAGTCAGGATTGGCGACCAACCCCAATACCCCGCCAGACATTTTAGCAAGGCTCGCCAAAGATGAAGATGGTGGGGTGCGGTGGTCGGTAGCCGCCAACCGGAGCACTTCCCCCGACACCCTGGCACAACTCGCACACGATGCGCATGAATGGGTACGCCGTGCTGTAGCAGGTAACAAGATGACCCCCCCCGAAGCCCTGGCACAACTTTCCATAGACAATGATGATGTGGTGCGTGAAGCTGCAAGAGCGAACCCCAACACCCCGCCCAATTTTAGGGTGTCGGTGAACGAGGTAACGGTAACCGCAACAGAACTAGCGCAGCCACCCACGATGGAAATTAACTGAAAGGAGATAAAATAGATGGATAGGTACGAACGAATAAGCATGGGAAGCGACACCAGCACCCCGCCCGAAGCCTTGGCGCAGTTGGCTCAAGATGAGGATGAGCTTGTCCGCCATGCAGTGGCGAGAAATAAGGCCACCCCGCCCGAAGTCCTAGCTGAGTTGGCTAAAGACAAGGACAGGGGTGTGCGATATTTAGTGGCGCGCAACACAACTACCCCACCAAAGGTTTTAACTAAATTAGCTTCTGGAATGGAGTGGCGAGTAAGGTTAGGAGTAGCCGAAAACCCCAGCACACCGCCCGAAGCCCAACAAATTTTATTGATGGACAAGAATGAGAATGTCCGAAATGCTATGCGTATTCCGTTATCAATGGATGCGAATACACCACCCGACACCTTGGCGGTAATGATAGAAGATAAAAGACTAAGTAATATGGTTATTCGTGACCGAATTGCAACCAATAAAAGTACTCCACCAGAATTACTTGCAAGATTAGCAAAAGATCAAGACGTACTTGTGCGATGCTCTGTAGCGTGGAATAACCCCAGCACTCCACCGGATATATTGGAGATGTTATCACATGATAAAAACTGGCTTGTCCGTCGAGCAGTGGCCTACAATCCCAATACCCTACCCGAAACCTTGGCGGTGCTGGCTTCGGACAAGAAAATAGATGTTCGGTGGCAAGTAACACGAAATCCGTCCACCCCGCCCGAAGTCCTTACGCAGCTCGCACACGACGAAGAAGTATATGTCCGCGAGGGCGTAGCGAGAAATGAGGCCACCCCACCCGACACGCTTACAAGACTCATAAGCGATAAAGACAAGGACATCCGCGAGGCGGCGAGAAATAATCCGCATATGCCAACGGTTAGCGCAACAGAACTGGCGCAACCGAACGGTATGGAGATCGGTTAAGGAAAGGAATAAATGACAATGAAAGCAGAGACAGAAGAGGCGCAAAGACTTGACACCACGCCCGACAGGTTGGCAGAACTAGCCGAGCATAATGACTGGCGCGTTCGTAAGGACGTGGCGCTTAACTTCCACACTCCACCCAACGCCTTAGCAAAATTGGCTAGAGATGATGATTGGAGTGTTCGGTTCCAAGTTGCCATTAATACGTCCACCCCACCCGACACCTTGGCGGAGTTGACACATGACGAGGATTATAGTGTTCGCAGTGGGGTGGCACGAAATGTGTCCGCCCCACCTAGTGTCCTTGCGCAGCTCATACATGACGAGGATTATAGTGTTCGTTGTGATGTGGCGAAAAATCCGTCCACCCCGCCAGAAGTGTTGGCAGAACTAGCCGAGCATGGTAACCGCCACGTCCGTAAGGCCGTGGCACTTAATGAGGCCACCCCGCCCGACACGTTGGCGCTGTTGGCACACGACAAGATTTCAATAGTACGTTTGGCGGTGACATCTAATAGCGCCACCCCGCCGGAAGCCCTAGCACAGTTGGCTTACGACGAGGATATGGGTGTACGTCGTGATACGGCACGCAATCCTCACACTCCACCCGATTCCCTCACTAAGCTACTTGGTGATAAGAATGCAGATGTCCGTAAGGCCGCGAGAAATAATCCGCATACGCCAACGGTTAGCGCAACAGAACTACCGCAGCCACCCATAATGGAAATCAGTTAATAGGAAAGGAAAGAAATGATGTCGGTGATAGATCGAGAAGATGAATATAAAAAAGAAAAGGAGGCGGGGCATCCCAATACCCCGCCCGATAGGTTGGCAGAGCTGGCGAAAGATAGGGCGTGGGTAGTGCGCTATTGTGTGGTACATAACAAAAGTACCCCACCGGAAGTCTTGGAGCGGCTTGCTAAGGATAGAAGTAGAAAGGTGCGTTGTGAGGTGGCAAGGAATATCTCTACTCCACTAAATTCCTTAGCGGTATTAGCTAACGATAAGGACTGGCAGGTTCGATGCACGGTAGCGGGCAACCCGTCTACCTCACCTGACACCCTGGCACAGTTGGCCGCGGATGATGATTGGAGTGTATGTATGTATGTGGCCGAGAACCCATATACTCCACCTAAAGTCCTCGTTCAACTCGCCAACAACGAGAAAGAGTATGTGCAGTCAGGAGTGGCGCGCAATCCCCACACCCCGCCTGATATCTTGACGCGGCTTGCCAAAAATGGAGATGGTGAGGCGCGGTGGTCGGTAGCGGCTAACCGAAGCGCCCCACCGGATATATTGGAGATGTTGTCACATGATAAAAACTGGCTTGTACGCCAAGCAGTGGCCTACAATCCCAATACTCAGCCTGAAACCTTGGCAGTGCTGGCTTCGGATAAGGAAATAGATGTTCGGTGGCAAGTAACACAAAATCCCACCACCCCGCCAGAAGTGTTGGCGGAGTTAGCCAACGACAAAACTAAGTATGTGGCAATGGCAGCCAGGGAAACACTAGATATCCCTGTCAATCTGCCCCAATCGTCTCGGCCTACGGTTAGCGCAACAGAACTGGCGCAACCGAGCACCATGGAAATTAACTAAAAGGAGGAAAAATAGAATGGATAGGGATAAACGAGTAAGTATAGCAGGCGATTGGAACACTAAACCTAAAGTCCTTGCTAGGCTCGCTTCTGATGAGGACGCAGATGTCCGTTGTGAAGTGGCGTACAATCCGTCCACTCCACCCAAAGCGCTTGAGCAACTCTCTCAAGACATCGACTGGCACGTACAATATTGCGTAGCAGAAAATATCTCAGTGCCACCAACAATTCTAACTGAGCTTGCTTCAAGTGAGCGTTGGAAGGTGAGGGAGGCGGTGGCGCGCAGTACGTCCGCCCCACCCGAAGCCCAACAAATTTTGTTAATGGATAAAGTCACCAACGTTCGTGAGGCCGTGGCTAGTAATCCATCCACCCCGCCCGTAGTCCTGTCACAACTCGCAAGAGACGAGAGCGAGTACGTGCGGCGTGAGGTAGCCGCCAACCCGTTTGCGCCGTCTGATGTTTTGGAAAAGTTGGCGGAAGATCAAGATGTACTTGTGCGATACTGTATAGCACGGTTTAACCCCAATACCCCACCCGAAGTCCTAGCGTATTTGGCTTACGACGAGTACAATGGTGTCCGCTTTGGGGTGGCTAGGCATCAAAACACTCCACCAAGTACGTTGGCGGAATTGGCTTACGACGAGGATATAGGTATTCGCTATGCAGTGGCGATTGAACCGTCCACCCCCCCCGAAGCCTTGGCGCGTCTTGCCACAGACAGGGAGCGGCAAGTCCGTGAAGTCGCGGCGAGAAATCCGTCCACCCCACCTATCCTTAGGATGTCTGGATTACCGGCGGTCGTACCCGTACTACCGCAGCCACCCACAATGGAAATTAACTAAAAGGAGTAAATGACAATGGGTATAGAAAAAGAGCAAGCCAAGAACCATGATGCACTACCTGATGCATTAATGGAACTAGTTTCCGCTCAAGATGTAGATGTCCGTAAGGCCGTGGCGGGTAACCCCAGCACCCCGCCCGATAGATTGGCAGAGTTGGCGAAAGATAGGGCGTGGGTAGTGCGCTATTGGGTGGCGTATAATAAAAGCACCCCGCCGGAAGTCTTAGAGCGGCTTGCTAAGGATAGGAGTAGAAATGTGCGTTGGGGCGTGGCCAAAAACTCGTCCACATCGCCGGATCTCCTTACTGCGCTCGCCAAAGATCAGAGTGAGTACGTGCGGTGTGCGGTAGCAAAAAACGGGAATACTTTACCCGAAGTATTTGTAGGGCTTGCTAAAGATAAGAGTGATTGGGTCACGTGGAATGTGGCAACAAGCATTTTCACGCCTAGCGGGGTGTTGGCGCAGTTAGCTAAGGACGAGTATGCTAGTATCCGTTGTTGGGTGGGTGGGAACCCATCTGCTCCACCCGACATTTTGGTGGAATTGACAAAAGACAAATATTGGGATGTACGGTATAGCGTAACGAAAAACCCAAGCGTTCCACCTGAAGTACTGGCGAGCTTAGCGGAAGATGAAAATTGGCTGGTTCGCCAGAGTGTGGCACAAAGTTTCTACACTCCACCTAGCACCTTGGTAAAGCTCGCCACAGACGAGGACGAGTATATCCGCAAAGCTGTAGCAATTAACAAAATCGCTCCACCTGAAGCCTTGGCAGTACTGGCGAGAGACAACAACAAATACATTCGTATGGCCGTGGCGAACAATCCTAGCACACCACCCCATGCGCTGTTTCACCTCGCTTTGGACGAGAATAAATGGGTTCGTCGCGGTGTGGCATATAACGAAAGTACCCCACCCGAAACCTTGGCGCAATTAGCTCAAGATGAGGATGAGCTTGTCAGCGAGGCAGCGACACGCAACAACAATAGAGCCAGCGACTTTATGGCGTTGACTGATATGCAAGGCGGGCGGGCAACCGTAGAATACCCGAACCCTACTAACGATTTGGAAATAAGTTAAGGAAAGGAGTAAACGACAATGGAAGTAGAGATAGCAGAGGCGCAAGGATTTGACACCACGCCCGACAGACTGGCAGAACTGGCCGAGTATGAAGACAGTGATGTCCGTTGTGAGGTAGCACGGCGTGAAAGTACCCCGCCCGACACATTAACACGGTTGGCAAATGACGAGAACTTTGCTGTCCGTTGTTGGGTGGCCCGCAATCCCAGCACCCCAACCAAGACATTAGTAAAGTTAAGTAGGAACGAGCATGCAGGTGTTCGTTGGGGGGTTGCAAATAATCCGTCTGCTCCCCTTGATGTCCTTACTAGGCTTGCCCAAGATGATGACGTGGACATCCGCGAAGCTGTGGCCGGAAACCCCACCCCCCCGCCCGAAGCCCTGTCACAATTAGCTAAAGACGGGAATAAATTGGTTCGCTATGGTGCGGCAGGTAACAAGAGCACCCCACCCGAAGCACTATTGGAAATGGCTTGTGATAAGTACAGTGATGTTCGCCAAGAGGTAGCTACCAACCCCCACACCCCACCCGACATCTTGGCGCAGTTAGCACACGACAAGAAAGAGAGTGTTAAGACGATTGTAGCGTGGAATCCGTATACCCCGCGCGAAGCGCTGCAATATCTTGCTATAAGCAAATCTGCGCGGGTAAGATCAGTAGTGGCATACAATCTACATACCCCGCCCGAAACCTTGGCAAATCTCGCCAACGACAAGTATAAGGATACGCGCTACGAAGTGGCGCGCAACTCACACACATCAACAGACACCTTGGCGAAGCTGGCAGAGGATGAGGAAGCATATGTCCGCCGTGCTGTAGCGAACAACCCCCACACTCCGGCGGACGCCCTCACAAAGCTCATAAGAGATAAGGACAAAGACGTCAGCCAGGCGGCGAGAAAGAACCCGCACGCGCCGACGGTTAGCGCAACAGAACTACCGCAGCCACCCACAATGGAAATTAACTAAAAGGAGAAATGCAATGGAAATAGATGACGTTCAAAATTTTAGGACATTATCGGATGAGACTGAGGATGTTCGTGAGTCTGTGGCGGGCTACAGGGTTACTTCACCTGATACCCTAGCCGAGCTTGCCACAGACAAGGAAGCGTCTGTCCGGCGTGCTGTGGCGGGTAACCCATCGACACTCCCTGCAACCCTGGCTCAACTAGCCATGGATGCGGATGAGGGTGTACGTAGAGCCGTGGCGGATAACTACAATACGCCACCCGACACCCTGGCGGCGTTGGCGAGAGATGAGGACGTAGATGTGCGTGTTAGAGCAATAGAAAATCTATATACCCCACCTGGCGTTTTGGCGCAGTTAGTTCACGACGAGAGATGGGAAGTGAGGTATGACGTGGCGACTGACCAGTCCGCCCCGCCTAACGTCTTGGTTATACTCGGCAAGGATGAGAATAGGTTCGTCCGGTGTGGTGTGGCCTATAATCCAAATACCCCAGCCAAGACATTAGCGGAGTTGGGTGAGGACAAGGATATGGATATTGTCTGCGCAGTAATGGAAAATCCATCTACTTCGCGTGAAGTTGTAACGAAGCTGGTAGATAGTAGTGAAGTGGCTTATAACTATGCTATAGAATTAGCTAAAGACGAGACTACCCTACCAGAAGTCCTAGCAAAGTTGGCGGGAAGCAAGGACGCAGATTTGCGATATTGGGTAGGGGGAAATGAAAGTACCCCGTCTGGTGCCCTAATGGAATTGGCAGGGGACAAGGACAGGGATGTCCGCCGTGCTGTGGCGAGAAATGAGGCCACCCCACCCGAAGCCTTGGCGCTGTTGGCTCACGATGGAGATAAAGATGTGCGATATTGGGTGGCCGCCAATTCAAGCACTCAACGCGAAGTCCTTACGCAACTTGCTAAGGACAAGAACAGCGGTGTCCATATAAGGGCAGATGTGCATCTTCGTACAATAATGGGAATAGAAATAGACCAAGCCTTAAATCTTGATACCCCACCTGATGTCCTTGCGCAGCTCGCCCAAGACGAGAATTGGTTTGTGCGCTCAGCGGTAGCCGAAAATGAAAGTACTCCATCGAGTGTACTAACGGGTATGTCGGTGGACGAAAATAAATTGGTTCGCCATAAGGTGGCGGCTAACCGAAGCACGCCACCCGAAGTACTCGCAAGGCTCGCCAATGATAAGTGTGGGATTGTGCAGGAAATGGTGGCCGAAAATCCCAATACCCCACCCGACAGACTGGCACAACTTGCTTCCAATGAGGACGCACGGGTGTGTCAAGCTGTAGCATGTAATCCTAGTACTCCCCCTGGCGTTTTGGCGCAGTTAGCACATCATGACAACGAGACAGTACGAATGGAAGCGAAAAACAATCCTCTCATACCCACTGAGGTCGAAAAAAGAGTTGACGCAGTAATGGTGAGCGCAACAGAACTGGCGCAACCGAGCACCATGGAAATTAACTGAAAGGAAATAAAAAATGACAAGAGATATAAAAATAGAGCAGGCTTGGTCAGAGTTTACTTCACCCGAAACCTTACTTCGGCTCGCCTTAGATGAAGATCATTCCGTCAGATATGGCGTGGCGAGAAATGAGGCTACCCCACCCGCAGTCCTGTCACAATTAGCCAAAGACGCCGATTGGAGCGTACAACTCGGAGTAGCGGAAAATCCATCAACGCCACCAACAATTCTAACTGAGCTTGCCTTAAGTGAGAGTTGGCGAGTGAGATTGCGTGTGGCAGATAATTCCTACATTCCGCCCAATGTCCTACAAATTTTGTTAATAGATAAAGACAGTAATGTTCGTAAGGCTGTAGCGAAAAATCCGTCCACCCCGCCGGAAGCCCTAGCTAAGCTAGCTAAAGACGAGAGTGAGTATGTCCGCCAAGAGGTGGCCGTGAATCCGAATACCCTACTCGAAGTCCTTGGGCGATTAGCTGGGGATGAGGATTATGATGTCCGGCATGGAGTGGCGGACAACCCATCCACCCCACCCGGCATCCTTATTCGTCTTGCCAACGATAAGGAGGAATATGTGCGCTACGAAGTGGCGCGCAACTCACACACATCAACAGACACCTTGGCATATTTGGCCTCAGATGAGGATGTTGGCGTTCGCCGCGGAGTGGCGGCCAACCCCAATGCATCCCCTACAACCTTGGCACAGCTCGCCAACGACGAGGATTTGCGAGCACGTAATGCAGTGGCGCGCAACCCCCACACTCCACCGGATGTCCTTAGTACGCTCGCTAACGACGAGAGTGAGTATGTCCGGTATTGGGTGGCCGCCAATAAAAGCAGTTCGCTCAAAATCTTGGCAGAACTTGCCAAAGATGAGGTATGGAACGTTAGAAGCGCCGTAGCAGCCAATAAGTGTACACACCCACAAACCCTTGCGCAGCTTGCTTGGGATGAAAATGAAAATGTCCGCCGTGGTGTAGCGAACAACCCCCATACCCCACCTGGCGTCTTGGCGCTGTTGGCTCACGATAAGGACAAAGATGTTCGATATTTGGTGGCACGCCATCCGTCCGCCCTACCTGACACTTTGGTGGCGTTGGTTGAGGACAAGGATAAATATGTCAGCGAGGCAGCACGGGTAAACTTAAATGTTCCTATCGACCTTGGTCGAGTGTCAACGATAAGCGCAACAGAACTGGCGCAACCGAACGGTATGGAGATCGGTTAAAGGAGCGAAGCGGATATGGATATAGAGATAGAGAAAGAGCAAGCTCAAAACCCCGTTACCTCATCTGAACAGTTAACACACGACGATGATGTATTGATTAACCTCGATACTATGGATAAGTTGGCGGAAAGCGAGGATTGGGCTGTCCGCAGGAATGTAGCGGAGAACTTCTTTACGCCACCGAGTATCCTAGAACGGTTATGCTTAGATCAGAATTGGCGTGTTCGCCAAGCGGTAGCGGATCATAGAAATACTCCACCTGGTCTCCTTGCGCAGCTTGCTAATGACAAAAGTAGGAACGTGCGTATTGATGTGGCACACAATAAAAATACTCCACCTAGGGCGTTGTCACAATTAGCATATGATGACGATATTCTTGTTCGACGAAATGTCGCTTATAACCCCCACACTCCACCCGACACCTTGGCGGTGCTGGCTCATGATGATGATAAATGGATACGGTTGGGGGTCGCTCAAAATTTTTCTACTCCACCGCACACGTTGACAATCTTAGTTGGTGATCCAGATATGTATGTTTGTTGGGCGGTAGCGGGTAACCCTAATACGCCACCGAATATTTTGATGAAGATGGCTAATGAGCAAGATCCCTTGATACGCGGGCAAGCAAGGCAAAATCCTACATATCGACACAATGATAGCACGGTAACTTGCCTTGGCGACAATGTGTTTAAGGAGATATAGGAAAGGAAATTATAATGAATAGTAAAATAGATGTAGTAAGAACTCCATATGCCGACCCCGACACCTTAGTACAACTGGCTCACGATGCGAGCGCAGATGTGCGATATTGGGTGGCGTTGAACCCATCTACCCCACCAAAGACTTTAGCAAGGATGGCTTCTGTTGAAACCGATCAGGTATTGTGGGCCGTGGCGAAAAATCCGTCCACGCCATCTGAAGTCTTGGCGCAGCTCGCTACAAATGATAGCAAGTACGTCCGCGAAGCGGTAGCGATGAACCTTAATACTTCTCCTGACACCTTGGCGCAATTAGCCAAAGATAAGGACGTGTTTGTGCGGTGGGCTGTCCCTAAAAACCCTCACACTCCACTTGATACTCTGACCATCCTCGCAAAAGATGTAGGTTGGTATGTACGTCGTGGAGTGGCCGAGAATCCAAATACCCCGTTAAGTGTTTTGGCCGAACTTACTATGGATGAGGCGGGGGAAGTACGTCGTTGGGTGGCGAAAAATCCGTCCACGCCCCCAAAACTCTTAATGGCGCTCTCTATTGATGAAAAGTGGGAGGTTCGTGAGGCCACGGCGGGCAACCCCTCTACCCCACCCGAAACCATGAACATCTTAGCGCATGACCCGCAGATTGAGGTACGGTGGGCTATCGCTCAAAATGGGTATGCTCCTGATGAGGTCTTAACGCGATTAGCTCACGATAAAAGTTGGCAGGTACGTGAGGCCGTAGCGGGAAACCCCCATACCTCGCCTCAAACATTAGCGATGTTAGAACGGCAAAAATCGGAAAGGGATATAAATATTAAAGAATCATCTCATGTTGATAGTATACAGACAGTAGCATCCACCATTAGAACCGAAACATCGGTTAACTTAGATTAAGGAGAGTAAAATGATCGGCAACACATCAGAATTAGTACAACGTGCTTTGAGTGAAGATTGGCATATTCGATTAGAGGTGGCCTTAGATCAATTTACGCCATTAAATATACTGGCGCAGTTAGCTAAGGACAAGAATGAGAATGTCCGAAATGCAGTCGCCCGCAATGAGGTTACACCATCGGGCGTGTTGGTGGTTTTAGCACACGATAAGAGTGAGTATGTCCGTCATAGTGTGGCGATTAATAAAAATACGCCATTGGAAGCGTTGGCAATGTTATCTGAGGATGGGGACTATCGCATCCGTGAAGAAGTAGCTAAGAATTCTACTACTTCATCTAATATTTTGGTATCACTTGCAGATGATGAACACTGGAATGTCCGCAGGAATGTAGCGGAGAATCCCCACACTCCACCGGATGTCCTTGCGCAACTTGCTAAGGACGAAGGATGGGATGTCCGCTATGCTGTAGCGTGTAGTAGATTTGTTGCAGCGGAAACCCTTGCCCAACTTGCTAATGATGAGCAGTGGGAGGT
>SCLI03000543.1_pt1 | contig 21543 bp, 39 predicted proteins | sample 7268041 | NCBI WGS metagenome assembly SCLI03 (sample SAMN10721081, study PRJNA514188) | viral metagenome | isolation source: depth-stratified mine tailings core A | place: China: Fankou Pb/Zn Mine tailings | collected 2017-10 | reverse complement strand
GGATCGCCCACCTTGACTGTCATGGGCTGGGCGCTGAGATCGACGTAAAGAGGCGCCAGCGTGGTAGCCGTAGCTGTATTCGAGTAGCCCGAGGAGCCGGCAACATTAAAGGCGTTCACCCTAAACTGATAGGTAGTCCCAGGCAGCAGGCTTGAGACAATGGTCCCCAGTGCTCCCGCGCCGACTGTTCCCACTTGACTGAACTGGCCCCCCGGCGCCGCCATCTCGATGCTGTAGCCGTCCTCATCGGTCGAATTGGGCTGCCAGTTGAGCTGGATATTGGTTTCCGATAGTGGCTGAGCCGTCAGGTTGGACGGTGCCAGGGGAACCCCCAATACCGTGATCGTAATGGTGTTACTGGTTGCTGTCATGCCGTTCATCACATCCTTTACTTGACAATACATGGTCCAGTTTCCCGCCTTGAGGAACCCGTAGCTAAGCGTAGCACCTCCACCTACAGGCCCAAAATCAGACGCGACCCAAAGATAGGCATAAGGCGCAGTGCCACCGCTCACCAGAGAGTTGAAAAAGACCGGATCCCGGTGCAGGCCCGTCGTTACTTGCACTGTAGTTTTGTCTGCAGTAATCGTAATGGCCAACCCTGGTGAAACAGGGCTAACTGTTATCGTAACGATGTTTGAGTCCACGCTTGGACCCCCAGTCACATCAATATGAGCGTGCGCCTGATAGGTCACTGGCTGGGAGCCGGTATTGTGGAATGTATAGGTGGCAACACCTTGAGGGAGCTTCGCTACTAGATAGCCGGATGAATCCATGATGTCTATGTAGCCCGTGCAGTTACTCCCTATCGAGCAGTTACAATTAGGGTCAATGTAGGGTATGGCGAATGTGACAGTATCACCACTCCTGATATTAGTCTTATCTGCCCCAAGCTGGATCGTGCAAGCTGCCTGGCACCACGCTCCACAAGCCGAGTCGTCCTGATCGGGACCCGTCGTATAGTTCCCGCAGTCATCCATATAGACTGGCCTGCTCTTATTGCAGGCCACACACTCATTGTAGAGGAAATGCGGGGTGCCACATGAAGTCTGCACCCCAAACTCAGGCGGTGGGTCGCCAAGGGTCGCGGCGTTAACCCCAAGGGCCGATTCATGCTGCTTGAATGCATTCCAGTCGCAGGGAGAAGCATTGCTCGGGTCGTATTGCCAGTCGATCATGTGATAGACGAACCAGACGTCGACGTTACCGACGATATCAAGAAGATGCTGGGAATAGGGATAAGGCTCGGTCTGATTCTGGAAGTTGACCGGGTCGAACTCGGGGGGAACTAACTGACCGGGGTCCGGCGCCCCTAACACGCCGGTCTCGAAATTGCGGAAATCTAACCAGATGAACGGTCTAGTATTACCCGGATTCGTCTGCCAGTCGCGCATCTGGACGTAGAAATTAGGGTTCGCACCGATAAGGTCATGCAGTGTGGGCGATATCTGGTACGGCGTACACGTTGAGGGAGGGGGGGGCGTTTGGCTACAGCGGGTAAAGGTTGGTATGGCCGTGACCCCATTTATGGTGTCAGACAGGTTATTCAAACCGCCAAACCACGAGTTAGCGGGAAAATCATATGGTGCATAGAGTACAAAGGGGGTCACAGCATACCACCAGTCCGGTAGAGCGTTACCATATGGGGCTCGACTGGCCGGCATTACGCAGGTACGAAACATATCGAATGCCTGAACCGTAAATTGAGCATGGGTCAGGACTGAGGTAGGCGGATAATTTGCGTCCGGATGATCTCCTACGGTCCAACCACCTTCACAGCAGATAGTGACCAGGGAGTGGCCGAGCACCTTACGAGCTACGTCATCGAAGAACAGTGGTTGAACCCACGAATTTTGATCATGAACGTAGTCAGGAGGGTGATTAAACGGATAGTTATGTGAGGAGAACCAGGTCACGTCTATCAAGCCAGGGTCATTGGCGAGAATCTGGTTTAATATATATTCATAGTCAGAAGGGTCAAGGGTTTGGATGCCCGGTAGACCTCCTCGATTGGCTATCCACCGGGCCGCAGCTATCCATTTGGTCGCCCATATGTCACGATAATTTGAGGGCACTACTCCGGTGGACCATTCTCGATTATCGGTTGGCTCATTGAAGATTTGAACGTAAGCGGGCAGACCTGCAGCGTGCATGTTCTCGACCACATTGTTGTCGTCTGGTTCATAGCCCTTATCAATCTGAGCAGGCATTGGGCGACAGACGGCATACAACCCCCTTTGTGCAATCTGCCGTAAGGAACTAAGGTCGGTATTGAGCGATGTAACCCACTTCATCTTCATCGCTACAACCCTGTCTAGCCACATTCCATGATTACCCACTGGATCGGATGTAATCGTCCACAAATGGATGCCTATACCGTTATCGTTCGCAGGGCGTGGAAAGGTTGCTAAACTGTATGCCATTACTAGCTCCTTGATCCCTATTATCCCACCTTACCTGGAATCGCCATGTTCATCAAACCAACATAGCCGGATGGTCTCGTTTCCCATCCCGCCACAGTGTTTGAATACTGTAGCTGAACTGGTGAAAACCAACTACCCGGTGCATCCGGTGTGACCGTCAGAATAAAGGACCCAGGCACGAACGTGCCGTCGGGTAGAACAGATGGAGAGATGATATCGCTTATGCGTGCGTATCGATCATACGCTGCGCCCTCCAATGGTGCCAATCCAATATCAGATGTGACGAGCGTGCCACCGTAGTAGAGAGCAAAGTAGACCTTACCGGGACCGATAACCACCTCTCCATGCCACATGTGGTCAGTCTGCCACATATAGACATAACCTGTACGGTTTATCCTTGAGAAATATGGTGGCAGAACTATTGGTGCCTGGGTCGAAGCTGTCAGAGTTGGCGGCAAAACCGTAGGAGTTGCCGTAGGCAAAATCGGAACCGGCGTGCTAGTCGCCCTCGCCGGAACAACCGTCAACATATTGGTAGGTGTCACGACAACCTGAGCCGGGATAGTTGACGTGGGTGTTATAATCTGCCCAGTCTCAAATTGCGTAGGGTTTGTGGGAGACGGTATCGCTGGTGTAGCTGCCCCAGAGGCTCTATCCCACAAACCCACTCCATTCAGAACAAGGACCACTACCAGCGCAAAGAGCGCCGTCCCCAAAATCGCTGCTATTCGACCAAAGACCTTCATGCTATTCGACTCCTTTCTAGACTTTCCTGACCTTACCTGCTAGAACCTTACCTCTCGGCGCTAAAAGGCGCTAAAATGGTTTTGCTACGCCTAGTGGTACCAAGAGTCATCCGGGGGTAAAACCCCTGCGTAAGGGGCCTAATTTCAATTGCCGCCCGGCTGGTTTCCTTCACCCCTACTTCCCGATAGGCAGTAGGGCAATTGCAACAAGTATCCCTACTATTGCAACGCCGCCCACAACAATTGGCCCTGAACTAGATGATGGTCGCGGAGGCGGAACATTCTTACAATACTCGGTACAGACGGAGGTGTCCACTACCCGCTTACCAACTGACCAGTTTCCGCAGCCATCCTGATAGACGGGCTCGTAGGCGCCACAGCCAACACACTGGTTGTACTTAAAGACTGGCGGTGAACATCCTTCTGGCGGTGCCGGCTGACACCAACCACTACAGGCGCTATCGTTATTCACGCCCCCTACCGTATAGTTCCCACAGCCGTCTTTGTAGACGGGCTGAGAGGTATTGCACCCAACGCACTGGTTGTAAGCGAAGGCCATCGGGGTACAGGCATTGAACTCTGGAGGTGGGCCGCACGGCGGTACGGGCCTACCGCTATCTGAGAGATATTGGAGAAATAGGTCCCAACTGTACTGCGGACCACTCTGGGTCGCCTGGAAGTTTATCATCTCCTGGACAAAAGTGTGGTCGTTATGCTCGCACTGTTTAAGGCAGTCCGACCAAGGCGGCATCGGACCACCGCCGCCCATGAAGCTGTCTGGGATACAGTCAGGAATCACACTGGGAACAAAGAAACCCCACGAGGCGTTAGCGTCTGCCTGGTCCAGGATATACGTCACGAAGTCCGGCCAGTAGTAGGGGCCGCTACCATGCTCCAGCTGAAATTCCCGCATTTCCTCCCCAAAAAGATAGTTGGCCAAGCCATCCTGTAGAAGACATAGGTCAAATGCCATCTCCTACTCCCTTCTCAGTGGTGTCACTGGTGCTAGGCGTTTCTCAGGCCAGAGCGTATCAAGAATCACTGGAATCATCGCCTCATCTACTCTGGCCATCCGAGCGACATCCCGCAATCTCCGTATCTGTAAGGGCTGTTTCGATTGAAGCAGCCTAGCCGTAACAGCCTTAACGACCATGCCCGCGAAATGGGGACTGCACCCCTCGTTCTTTATGAGATAACCATGCCCTACCTTGGTGTACTCTTCCATCGTGTAGGGCGGAATGGCGAAGTGAACAAAGCGGTCATAGGTCGCTGCGGAGAGCTTCGTGGGGTCATTTGCCCCGACGAATACGCGGGTAGACAGAGACAGTCTTTCGTTACGACCGTGTTGGAGAAGAGTGACCATTCCCGACTCCAGCAGAGAGAGCAAGGGCGTCATGTCATCCTTGCCCATCTTGTCTATCTCGTCAAGAATGAGATAGGAGGGCCTGTAGGTGAGCAGCATACTGACGAGGCCACTTTTAGTGGTTGTGCTGCCCTCGTACATCTCGGCCCCCGGCAATCGAGCGATATCCGAGAGCATCATCGTCTTCGCTGAGCCGGGAGGGCCAGAGATTAGCCCGTGAACCGGCCTGTCGCCACTTATAATCAAACGCAGCAGCTGCTTGATATTGTCGTGACCGATAACCAGGCTGAACAGCCCACTGACGTCGATGGGCTGCTTTTCGGCCTCACTGGGATCGTCCATGTGTAGAGCAGCGCGGGTGTCTTCGCGAGAGCGAAGCATATAGTAGCTATACTGGCGGCTCTTGGATTTGAGATCTAGGATATTGAGGGTGATCATCCTATTCACAACGGATATCGGGGTATGAACGTCTTGCCACTGCCAGCCCATGTAGTATTCGTCGCGATAGTGCGCATCCTCGTACTCGATCATCTGTTGCAGGTAGTCGCGCCAGTCGGGGTTATCCTGCAGCACTCGATACAGCTTATCCTGAAGGTCGAAGCTTAGGGCTTGCTCTGTCATATCATCACCTCACGAGCATTATAAACCTTGGCAGGCTATCTGACTATAGGCCTTCCCTCTCCAAGGCTTCTTTGTTCATGGGCCACTTCCTTAGCCACGCTTCCCTACAGCTGCCGTTCCACTGACATACTTTGCACTGACGGGTCCAACCGTAGGACTTCTTAAAGCAGCTAGGCCGTCCCGTCATCGCACCGCCTTCGCCACGATGGCATCTTGCAGCTTCCTGTAGACGTCCGGTGGAGGTGTCCAAAGTAATCTGTTCCCCTTGCAAGGGATCGGCTCGGGGAGGAGAATCATTCTCTCGAATCGCAACGCCCAGCGGTTAGGCGAGAAGTCGCCAAAGCTGCGCTCTTTTCCAGAGAGCACCCAAGTCGTACCGTCCATCTCCTGCCTATCGAGCAGATTGGTAGACCGGATCTCGGCAAGATAGCCAACCGCTAGAAACGCCTGCAGGGGAATGCGCTTGATAAGTATGCTCTCCCACTCTACCTCGCTGTTAGAATACTTCCAACTTGCAATCCCTGCCCGTTTCAAGCTGGAGAAGAACGGCTCCGCGTAGCAGAGGGTCTGCGCCCCTATGGGAAACAGCTTGGCGGCGTGAATCCCGACCCAGCCCCGGTAGTCGGTTTTCCAAGAGCGGGTCTCCCACATTTTTTCGGTGTTCGCCACGAGGGTACCCCATGGTTGGGTTAAACTTAGGGCTCTAATTATCATCCCCTACCTCCATCCCTTCGGATACTCTCTCACAGGGAAAGCCTCGGCTAGCTTGCCTTTGACGAAAACTGGCACCCCTGCCACCTTGCACTGCCCGATTATGTCCTCGATCCATTTGGGATCAGGTACTACTTTCCGCTTGCGGTTGCCCGTCTCAGCTCCGATTACGATCCAGTCCAGCCAAGCCAGCGACAGTTTTAGGTCGACAGGTCCCATGATGGGCTCGATGCTCAGCCACAGATTGTCAGCGTGAAGCCCGCACAGTATAGGGATTCGCTGACCGGCATCATCTTGATTAGTGATCGACACTCCAAACCAGTGCTTGTTGCACTCCCATCTGGGCGTGTCGTACTCAAAGAGAAATTCGTTTACCTCTTCCGCCATTCGCTTAGGGTTCTTCGTGAGGAATAGATAGGTGTGCTGCCTGTGAATATAGCTCGTTCTCAGCACATCCCAAATCACATCCTCCTCTACCGTGTCTCCAAACAGGTCCGACATACTACAGACGAAAATCCGCCTGGCTTTTTTCCACTTGAGTGGCGATAGCATTTCCTGTCGATGAAAGTGAGGCACAAAGGCGTTGCACTCCGGACACTTTCTTAGATGCCTCTGTGCCTGTCTGTGAGCAAAGCAATAAGGGCAGCGGTTGGGCTTCTCAGCCGTGCCCCCTGGCCCGAAGCACCCCCAACCAAGCGGATTCCAGGAGGCATTGACATAAGGTATTTTGCTGTTCTCGCTCATCGCTCCCCTCTTCCTTCTGACAGAGCAAATTGGGTTCTGCCCATAATCTGATAGATGGTCTCGCCAGTCGGCCCCAACATATAGGAAAAAAAGACCTCATCTAGGGAAACCATCCCTGTTTCGATGATCGCGAGCTGGGCCAGCACCCACGTCCTGACTATCCGCCAGGCGACCCTAGCCGAGTGGGCTGTGCTAGTGTACCTCCACTGAATCCTCCCATTCTTGTAGTCAGTCAGGAGGACCTTCTGCACAGCCTCGATGTTCGCGGGCAGACCGAACTCTCGGGGGCCAAAGCGGGTCTCAATGGTAAACCTAATGCCCACGGGCTGCCCCTTCTCGTAATCCGTGGATACCGAGCTAGCTCCCGCCTGGACCAGGATTTTGTGTATCTCGGTTACGGTCTTGTCTGCTCCTATTGTTGTCGTGTAAGAAGGTAGTAGCATCAATCCTCCTAGGCGCTAGATTTCAAATCCACCTCTGTGGATTGTAGATTGCAACGGTGCAATCTGAGGCCAAGATAGGCACGCCATGCGCCTCAAGGTCTCTCGCCACATCCTCGTAGCTCAGCTTAAATCGCTGGGCGATAAACGCAATGAGCCTTTGACGCTGCTCGTCGGTTATCTCGTTTAGGTCCAGCATATAAACCAGCTGCTGGTCTAGCAGTCCTGGCAGATACGCCTTGTGAGGGGCTGGTAATTGAACCGGCACCGTTGGCGAGCCAAAGACCTCGATGAAGTCCTTGGCCCGCTCGCCAGTCACGGTTACGAGAAAATCTCTACTCATGTATCACCCCCTGTTGTTTCATGGACAAGCCGGTAGAAAGGGCCACAGTAGAACATGAACTTATGGCATACCACCTCCAGCTTGCAGCCTTCACAGTCCCTTTCCTCGTGGCCCTTTTCGAGTAGGAGAGCGATCAACTCCTCCCTGGTCATGCAGCCTCGGCCTTCTTCCTACCCCTACCCTTCTTGCTCGGCTCTGGCGCTGCCTCTTCGCTTGCGCTGGGCATGGCATCGAATTCCTTATCGGCATCAGATGCAAGGGCGTCGTTATCCCCCTCGACGGGATACTCCTCCTTTAGCAGCGGCTGGAAGCCAGGACAGACACATAGAGACTCAACGCCATCATCGCCCATGAACTCGGCATTACAGCAATCGGCAGCATGACGCTCATAGGTGTGTCCACAGACCAAGCAGATATCATCCCGCGCCGGCATAGGCTCCACAACCTCGGCGCCTTCGGTCGAATCGCTCTCCGCCTCAGCTCGGGAAACGAACCCCGCGCACGTGCAAGCCCCGTCGTCGCCCAAGCAGAGATTGGGGTCTAGCTTGTGCTGCTCTCGGCTGTGGCCGCAGACGGCGCACGTCTCGGAAAGAACACCCTCCATCGTCGTCTGCCTCTCGTGGGGAACGTCCTGTTCCCAGAAGTGGGGATTGATCTCCACATCCGCCCTAGTACCGACCAGCACCGCCAGGTCACCAGCCACACCCCTGCCGATATCTTGCACCTGTAGGGTTATCGTGGTGACCCTGCCGTCTTTGGTAGACTTAGTTCCTGCCGCTGTAATCGTCATGTCGCGTAGTAGCATTCTCCTTCTCCTCCCAACGTGTTATTATTTAGCCCTCTTGGACCGGGTTTGCTAGTTGCTCGTTTATGTCCTTCTCTACTAACTCCAGGATCTCTACCTGCGCCATCAAATTGGCGTGGTCATTCGTCAGCCCGTACCATTTCTCAAATACCCGCCTTATCGCTATGTACGTCGATTCCTTTACCTTCATCCTTCTTCTCCACCTGCCTTGAACTTGGATTTGGCTCCCGAAACGGAACCGGGATCGTCAGCACCTTACAATTGGGGCACTTCTCCCAGTCCAGAAAGATAAAGATTCCACAATTAGGACAGACGTTCATCCTCTTTCCTCCGCGTGCTCCATGATTAGTCTGCCCACGTACTCAACTACTTGGGGAACGACTGCGTTTCCGAGGGCTGCGTCTCGATTTCGGTCCAACCGATTGGATACCCCATCAACCACTCGGCAAACGTCGGGTTCGGCAGGCCATCTACCACGTCCACCAGTGTCCAACCGTCCGAGTGTTGGGAAGACGGGTTCTTGCGTCGTGCCGTGTGATTGCGGGTTGAGCGAGAATCGGCAGTCGTCAGTGTCGGATACATCAGCGACACTATCATCCACCCAAGCTTGTTGGGCTTCTTTCGACCATCGCCGCTCTTGGTCAGCTTTAAGTCGTTGGCTGCTTTGCTTGCTCCCGGAGTAGGCCACAATCCAGACCCTCTCCCTGATGTGCGGGGCACCAAACGCCGCTGCCGGTATACTCTGCCAGTCCGCATCGTACCCGCTTGCGGCCAAGTCCCTGAGAACGTCTGCAAATCCTCGCTGAAGGAGCCCTGGCACGTTTTCCACGAAGATGTATCGGGGTCGTAGTACGCGAATGGCTCTGGCAAACTCAGGCCATAGCCACCGCTCATCGTCCTGCGCTCTCCGCTTTCCTGCAAGACTGACTGGTTGGCAGGGGAAGCCTCCTGCAAGCACGTCCGGTCGCTCGACTGTGCCCCAGTCAACTTCTCTGATGTCTCCATACTTGGGAACCTCCGGCCAATGTTTCTGCAATACCTTGCGACAGAAGGGGTCGATCTCGCACTGCCAGATAACCCGCATTCCTGCTCTTTCAAGTCCTAGATCGATCCCCCCAATCCCGCTGAACACACTGCCAACCTTCACGCCACTACCTCAACACCCTGACCTGTCTCTCTTGAACGCCAAACTGGATCGCTTCTTCACGGCTCGGCATCCAGACGTCGAGCTGCTTAGACTCGAGATCCCCTCTGTCCTCTACCCGAAACTCCCCAAGTTTCTGAATCCAGACCCTGGTTCCCATGGCTAGACTTGTGCTGGCGACGGTCCCCGGCCCAGCTCGCCGTCCGCTCGCCGTTAGACACGCCTGGTCGTAGCACGTGTAGGCGGTGAGAGTGTAGGTCTCCCAGTGTTGCCTCTGTACGACCGGCGCCGGGTGGAGATAGCCGCTAGCCGCCAGGAGTAGGACAAACATGATCTTGCTCACGATCATTCAGGCTCGTAGTCGTCATCCGGATAGGGCTGCTGCAGCTGCCGCGTCTCAGGGATATAGATACTGATTGGTTTGGGCTTGAGATAGGCGGTCACCAGGGTTGCGTATTCCTCCGTGCAGGGTGAGATGGCGTAGATTGCCCCCTGACCGTAGAACTTGGTGAAACCTGCGCTACCGTCAACCTCCGGCACGTCGACGCGGACCATCGGCACTCCCAGCTCGGTGCTAGGCGTTACCATACCGGCGATCTTCTGGTGTCCGAAAAGCTCAACAACACACCATAACTCTGCTTTTTCTTCCAACGCTTTCCTCCTACCTGCAATCCGGCCTTCGCATATCCGGGCTATTGCTTGTCTCGCCCGTCCGCCCGCACACCAGTTTCCCTGTCTCTTTGTTCAAGAAGACGTATTTGCATAATGGCGATAGACAGTCGTTTGCTGGCTCCGCGCCCACCCTCAGTCGGCCAGCTCCACCCTTCTTGTCATAGATTACGGGTTTACCCATTGGCATCACCCCCTTTCACCACTTCCAGCCCCAATCACCTTTATTGGTCAGAAGTACACAAAGCCAGGCTCCAGGTCCAAGGAACATTACGAAGACAGAAAGAGCCTCCATTCTTCGGCCCCATGCCTCTTCCTCTGTCAGATTGGTAAACCCTGTGACAAACCAGTATTTGACTATCCTTGTCGGTAGCCAGCCTATGAGCAGCCAGAGCAACACGCCAAAGAGAATCAGTCCGAGCAACTATTTTTCTCCCTTCATGGCCGGCTGCAGTAGTGGCACTTGTCGCAGCCGACTGAATCCTCGCGAATCTCCCTGAGCCTCACGAGACCGCGACTCGACATAAGCACGGCGCCCTTCTGAATAGCCCTCTCTACGATCCTTGGCGAGAGCATGTCGTAATGGGGGTGTCTCTTGTGGTCCTGAAACCACTCACGCTTTAGGCCGATCTTCTTGGCGAAGTAATGCAGATCTTCTACGCCGCAATCCGAAACCAGATGCACCCCGTCTGTGTAGACCACTTGCCTTCTCCTTCTTCTTAGGCTCCTCCCATCCCTTGATTAGAGCCTTCCACTTGGCTATAGCCTCGTACTCATCAGGTCCAATAACCGTGATCTTGATATCGGGATAGAACTTCGCCATCCGCTTAAGCTTACTGCTGCTGGTTGGGTCCATCCATCCCTTAACCTCTATCCATTCGGTCCTGCCATCTGGATAGGTCACTCGAAAATCAGGTGTGTAGCTAATCGGGTTGCGCTTCACGCCAGGAAACCTGAATATCTCGGGCTCATACAGCCACTCCACAACCTTTTCCTGTTTTTTCAGAAATTCCAAATAGCGGCAGTAATTGGCCTCGTAGGTGCTTCGAAAATACTTGTCCCCCAGGTCTGCCCGCTTGCCGCCTACGCCAGATTTAGGCATTGCCCTTACCCTTCGCCCCCTTCCCTTTGCGAATTTCCGGCACATCGTCGGGGTGCTCTTGCCAGTGCCGGGCAATGTGCCCATACTTGCCGGTAAAGTACTTGTTCACACCTTCCGCCTCCTTGTCCCCCGGAATCATACCGGACTTGATAACCTTCCGGACAAGCGCCCCTGGGTTAACGGGCTGAGGATCAAGGGTCTCTAGCCAGTCGAGAGCTGCATTCACTATCTCAAGGCCGTAGTCAGCTAGGACCTCGTTTGCGTCGACGAATCCGAGTTTCCCGAGCTCGCCAATCAGCATCGACTCTTGGGGGTCAGCGACGTGACTGTCACGTGGCCGCGACGTGTCACCCCCTGCACCCCCAGGTAATGATGATGATGAATCCCCTATAGTAGATCTAGAAATATCATCATCATGATCGTGTCGTGTCGTGTCGTGGGGCATAGCCGCGACGGTTGTGTTACGTGTCTGAGACGTGACCGCTACGTCTGCGCGACGTGGCCGCGACGTAACATCAGCCTCCTCGTTTCGTTTGTTCTCGCGATAGCGGCGCTGTCTCTTCTTCTCTGCAACGGTACGGCTCTGGTAGTCCTCCCAATCATGCAGGAACCATGTACCCTTATCTCCTTCTTCCAGAAAACCTGGCCCGCCGCCGTTTCCGCAACCCAGAAGTGCATCAATCAATGTATTCGGGTCACCCTCCCAATCTACCGCGTTGGCAATATCGTCCGCCGCATAGCGACGTAAGTCACCCTCCGGCGCATATTTACACGCCCAGTGCCAGAGGAGATGTACGAGACCCACGGCATCTCGCCGGGTGATGCCAAGTATCTTTGTCAGCTTCTTTAGTTTCGGGTGGGTGGACAAATCGGTATCGGAGCGAATCCACATCCTGCCAGTTCCCCCGAGCTTTAAGTCTTACCGCTAAAAGGCGCTAAAATGAGTATTTGGGGTGAACGTGAGAGATAGGACCTGAAAAGCGAAAGTGGTCTCAGAGCCTATGAGAGCCACTTTCGCCTGGGGGCTATGCGGCAGGCGGTTTCTTCTTCTCCTGCCGTTTGGCGAGTAGATCCATGGAATGATTTACGAAGTGCTCCAGTTGCTCATCCGTTGCATCTTGGTAGACCACGCCCTCTCTGAGTTTGAAGTAGTCCTTGAATTTGTCATCCATCTTGCCGCCGATCTCTGCAACAAGCCCTTTAATCTTTCCTGTAAGCTCCTCACGCCTCGTCTGGAAGGGTAGCGTATCCTCTGGCTCTGCATTGTCGGAGGGCTCGTCAGCAGCTGGTACCTCGGGCTTCACCTCCTTACCCGCGGGCTGGGACCTCTTTGGTCCTGCTGGGACGGTCTTCGGTGGCTTGGTCTTTGGGGGATCACCTGACAACGTGCTGTCCTGTGGTGGGGGCTCCTCTGGTGGGGAGAAAAGGTCCTTGCCGGGGAAGTCTACAGGTTCTCTCTGTGATGTTTGGTCGTCGGCCCTAATCTCACGAAAGGTGCCGTCGATAACCCTTCCATTCTCGACGTACACATCCGCGTCGACAGCTGAATCAACGCCAGGTATCTTATGCGGGAAGTAGAGCTTCAGGGCCGCATTCCCAGCACGAGTGCGGGCCAGAGCCCAGGGTCGCTCTCGCTCAACCGGGTTGCCACCTTCCCACTTATTAGTGTTGGCGTTAAACCTTGAACGGAAGGGTCGATCCGGGTCCGCCGTGCCGATCTGCCGTGCTGGCACCCTCATACCTTTCTTCCAGGCCTCTGCAAGCCAAACATATGGCACCTTTTCGACCCCGTACTGTTTCTTCTCTTCTTGCGTCAGGGGCCGAAGATCTAGACCCTCGAAGCGGGAGTCCCGACCAGCAATCCGTGAATGACCGTCAAACGTAATCAGGGGCTTTCCTTGATAGCAGACCAGCTCACCCATAAGCGGGTCTAACTCGTAGGTAATGGCTATGTCCGCCAGGTCCTGGCGCTGCGCCGGGGTCATGTCTTTGGCCCACTCACAGCCGTCTATTCGCCGGACCATCGCCTTCTGATCGATCTTTGCCAATGCTGTCTCAGACATTCTGCTCCCTCCGTATTTCTTCTCAAGCTTATTTGCCACCGTTAGCGGAACCGAATCAGGATCCTCCTTCCACATTTTGGTGAGTGACTTGATCTCCCGAAACTCGGTAGAATTGCCGCAGTTAGGTCACCACAGGTCATAACTCCCTTTGAGAAACCGCACGTCGAGCGTGCTCTTGTCGCCGCAGATCTTGCACTCCATACGCTTCTTTAGCTTCTGCGCCGTTTCGTAGGGGTAGATCATTGGAGCACCTTCACCATATACTGAACTCGCATGATGGTAGGTCCCGCAGCCCAAATACGAGAGATAAGCACTCCCCCAGGAAAGCGAATGCGCCAATTGTCAAGTTCTCCCATTTTGATAGTCAGCCAATCGCTATAGGTCACCATGTATTCAAGCAGGGTTCTCTGTTTGTCGTGCCATTCGACGCCAATACAGAGCTTTAGGCCATCTCCGTAGCCGGAAACATCGAGCATTCGCAGCTTGAGGGGTGGGTAAACTCTGTCTATGTCGTCGGAAATTCTCACCCAATCGCTGTAGCCACCATGGGAGACAATCTTCAGCGTCTTACTCTCGCTCATTGTCATGATCCACTCCGTCTTCATCTGTCTATCACCATCAGGATGATCTCCGTCAGAATCGCCCCAATTAGCAGACCTACCACGAATATCAGAATGATGTGCAGCACGTGTTACTCCCTGTATGGTCGGTCCTTGAAAAAATTCTCGTGGCCGGCGTTCTTGACGAAGGCTCGGGCTATGTTCTCCGGTAGCTTGTTGCCCCACCTGGCGATATCAACCTCAAAGACTCTCTGCGGCAAGCCATCGGTGCCCCCGCCGATATAGGCAGCCCAATCACCCATAGTGCCGATAGTAGCCACAACCGCGACCTGACCCCGGATCGGCCCAGTGGGGCAGTAGAAGAGGCGGATCATGTTTTCATTGGTGGTTCCCATGCTCCCAGCGACCGCGTAAGTTGCCTTTTCCTCACTCATAGCGGCTGCGCTCCTGCTCGACCAGTCTGTCGCTTATCCTGGGTGTGGCTCTTCGTTCGTGGATATAGTCGTAGTCGATCACCTGCCCGCTCTCCAGCTCCTCCCAGTGCTCCGTGAGATAGTCGGTTAGCCACTGCATCAAATCATCCTGATGTGGCGGGAAGGTCCAGGCGTAGCCATCGTAGCTGAAGTGCAGCAGATCGTCACCGTTAGGTCCGACGCATGGGTCGATAAGACCGCTGATAACGTAAGTCTCCTGATTCTCGGCGGTTTCTCCATACCCAGAGCGCGCCAGTAGCCACCTTTCCGCCTCGTTTCGGGCGCTGAGCTTGATCGCCATGACGGCGTAGAGGGTGCCCGATGCTCTCGCTTCCAGAAGTTTTACGTCCACTTCATTCCTTACCCCCTCTTGACTTTTCTCTCCAGCTTGCTATAATCAAGCTGCTGTTCGACCTGCCCCGTTCTGGCGGCACCCCAGGACGGGGCATCACATTTAGTTTGGGTTTAGATTACCCTGCTCGACCTGATAGCACCTATTCGCTGCCTCTCCCTCTGGCGACGACATAATGAACATCACCCCCGCGAGCCCCGCTAGGAATTTGCCCAACTGCTCCCGCGTGAAGCTCGCGTGGAAGGCTGCGGCTCCGTCGTCTCTAACCATTTCAATAAAGGCTAGCTGTTCTCCCTCTGGCGACCGTTCTATGCCTATCGCGATGTTGGTTCCCTCGTTTGCCATCCTCTTAACCTCCCTTTTACATATTTCAATCCCCATCCGGTTATAGGATCGGGTGCCACTAGCGCAACCCAGGCAAAGCCGGTTGCCTTTCCTTCTTGCGCCCCCGATTGGCCTTCTTCTCCAGCTCGGAGAGAATCCTATGCGGGTCCTCTTCTGAAAGCCCCTCGAAGAACTCCCTATCTATCCCTACGACCACGGCGGAGACCTCCTCCGGCTTACGCCCTGTTCCCGCGATGTGTCTGTTCCCTCCGTGCAGCGCCCCGCCGCAACGGCACCTTCACCTTGGGTGCGTCGCTTCCTCGCAGCGTTTCGCCTGAGCTGCGCTGAGCTTCCTCATTGCTATTCGACCTCCTCAAATATCAACCTATTGCTGGTTGGCGATGTTCCGCAGTATGCCCATGCCGGTCGTGAAGGCCCGCTCCAGGTAGTCGAGAAAGTCCGCCGTCGTCGCCGGCATCGCCTCGGCGCCTAGAAGGGCGTCGTGGAGGGCGTTCTCCTCTCCATTTTGGTCCTTCCATTTCTGGGTAAACTCGGGGAACTGGTCAGCGTACCCCATGCTCGCCCTCCAACTCCCGGTTCGCTGCATAGACAAGGCAGTTGTAGAAGTACATCCGCTGGCCGACACAAAGGGCGACCTCGATGTTGGCGCAACTTCCGTGCAGCAGCGCACAATTCCCCTGGACAAAAGGCGAAGACCCAGAGATGTTTAGGTCCTGAAGGTGAGGGCAGCGCATCTTGACCTGTTGCGGCTGAAGAACCGTCTGACTGCCTCCCGTTCCCATCTGCATCGCAATGGGGGGGATTATGAGCTGAAGAAACTCCTTCATTGGCCCGCCTTGCAAAGGCATCTTTTCATCCAGTCGATCCCCTATCTCCTTAACCATGTCGATATACTTGTCGATTACCTTCAGCTGTTCCGGCGTAAGCGTCTCCCCCAACATTTTCCTCAGTTCGTCATCCAGTTCCGACAATTGCTTACCTCCCCTTAATCTGTACTTGTTTCTCTACTTAGCCTGCGTGTCTTCCTTCTCCATTTCCCGCTTCACGGCGTAGGCCAGACACTCGGTGTAGGCGCCCTCCCTCTCAATGGAAAGTGCCCTGGAGAGGAACGGGCAACCGCTTCCCATCGCCAAACAACTACCCATTGGTCGGCCACCGGCGATCTCCGGCTTGGCGAAATAAGGACACCTCGCGCTAATGGCCTTCTTCTTGGCCCAGTTCCTCAGCAGATCGCCCACGAGCAGGCTCATTAGCAGGGACCGCTCCATCTCACCTCCCACGGGCATCGCGTAGTCCGCCAGCTTCTTTGCTTCTATGATCGCGTCGACGTACGCGGTAACGTCAACCGCTGGCTGCTCTGGCTCGCCCTCCTTTTTGAGAATCCTCCCGATTTCATTCATCGCATCATCCAGTGACACTGAATACCTCCTCTAACGAATTTACAATCTTCTTCATGCGACCGAGATTTCTCGCCCTTGGCTCTGCAGTTCTCCCAGCGCGGCGTTGGTTGCGACCATCTCTCTCAGCGTGTACGACCCCTCCCGGTCTATGACTTCGATGTTGGCTAGTAGTCTCTCTTTGGCCCGAGCCGCTATCGCTAAGCCGCGCTCTAAGTCGCCTAGAGCGGCTAAGTGCTCCTTGTAGAGTTTTCTCACTACCCGGCTGTGCGAACCGACGGCGTTTTCGGTATGTCGCCTTGCCCTTGAAATACTTGGTTGTCCTCCCGTCCCCCTCACCTCCTTCCAGCCCCAATTTCTCTACCGCCAGGTCTGTAATTAAGCCAATGAAGAGGTTTTCCCTCAAACGCTGACTCATTGTTGCCGAGCGCATCTCACACCTCATCGTCCCAAGGTAATAGCTACGCTGAGTCCCGTATTGCGCTATTATCAGTAGAGTCATCAGGCAAAAAATACCGCCGAAGGGCACGCCGAACAATCTCGGATACGGTAGTCTGCTCAGCCCTCGCCGTTTTTTCTAGAATCTCAGACTGCTCTTGTGTGATATAAATGGCGATAGTCTTTCCACCCGCCCCCCACTGAACCTTTCTTCCCATTGTGATCCCTTTCCAGCTGCGATGGGACGGATAGTAGCACAGACTCTATTATTTGTCAATAGGAAAAAGGGCCTATTTTTTATATTTCCTGCTATTATTAGTACCATGAGAAAGAAAATTAAGGGTCTGCTCACGCTAGGACAAGAAGTAAGAAGGCTCCGAAAAGCCCTGCACCTGACCCAGAAGGAACTAGCGGAAACGATCGATGTGGACCGAAGTTATATCGGTCATATCGAGCGCGGTCGGACGAAGATGCCCAGCAAGGAAGTCATCACAGCCCTCGCCAGGGGTCTCTATAGCACGCCCGAGCATCTGGCTGCGGCAGCCGGCTTAATCGAACCCACTAGGCCGAAACTCCCCCCTCTGCGCGTTTACCTCCAGGCAAAATATGACCTGGACGAGCCAATAACCGAACAGCTGGCAAGGACCGTCGAAACACTCGTGTTTGGCTACAGGGCTCAGAGGGAATCCGAACGTGAACAGGCGGAACCGGTTGCGTAAAGGTTAGCCTATGTCTGGTCATGCCCTAATTTACGTAAGAAAGTCGGTGAACAGGGAAGGTGAGGCGACGGTCTCCCCTGAAAAGCAGCTAGAAGCCTGTGTGCAAGTCTGCGAAGAGCACGGCTGGAGCTACGACACCTACCAAGACGTTGAGGGATGGCGCTCCGGGCGCTTTGAGGATAACCGCCCTGCTTGGCTCCAGCTCAAAGAACGCCTCAAGAAAGGCGGGGTTAGCGCGGTCGTGGTCTACCGCCTCGATAGGGCCTCGAGATCTCCCAAGGACTTCTTCAACTTCATGGCCCAGCTGCAGCAGCTAAACGTCGACTTCGTGAGCGCAACCCAGAACGTCGACACCAGCTCGCCCTACGGTAGGATGTTCCTGGGGCTACTTTCCCTCTGGGCGGCCCTCGAAGCGGAGATAACCAGTGAGCGGGTCAAAGAGACCGTTCGCTGGAAGCAGAGTCACGGTATCCACGTGGGCGACATCCCCATCGGCTACGACCGGGTTAAGCAAGCCGTCCAGATTGGCCAAGAGACCGCCCTAACCTCCGTTCTGGTCGTGAACGAAGAAGCCGCAAAGGTAGTCAGACTCGCCTTCGATCTGTACGCAACCGGCGACTACTCGTACCGCTCCCTGGCCGAGGAGTTAAACTCTCGCGGCTACCGCACCCGGAACAAACGAAACGAGCCTCACCCGTTTACGCACAAGAGCCTGCAGGTTATTCTCAATAACCACTGGCTTTATAGAGGCTATCTGGTGGTCAATGAGGGTAAGGAAAATGAGCAGATCGTCAAGGGAGTCCATCCAGCTATCGTAGACGACGAGCTGGCCCAGAAAACCCGCGACGTGGCCGCACGGTGGTACGCCAGTATCCCAAAGCGCACACCCTCAGAGAGGCGATACATCCTCTCGAATTTGCTCCACTGCGCCGTCTGTGGCGGAGAAATGCGCGGTACGAGTGACCGGCCCGGTAAGGCAGTCTACAAGCATCGCCAAGCCAAGGGCAACTGCCCGGTAATGCAGATATCCGCCGAGGAGCTTGAGAAGGATCTCCTCAACCTCTTCGACGGTCTAGAGTTTAGCGACGCGGAATTAAAGGCCCTCGAAACGAAATGGGCGGATACGGCGCCGGTCACCCCGGAGAGCGCCGATAGGGCTAAGCAAGAAAAGTATCTCGCCCAGCGTGAGCAGAGGGCGAGAAGGCTCTATCTCGCGGGCGATCTGTCTGACACCGAGTACCACACCGAGAGACGCCAGATCGCGAGGCAGCGCGAGCAACTGCCGGTCCAGTACGGACCCACGCCTGCGAGCATCATCCACCAGATGGCCGAAGTGGTACGGCAGTTCGGAAAGGCGATTCAAGAGACGACACCCGCCCGCCAAGAAGGTTTTATGCTCGCCATGTTCGAGCGCATCGAGACGGACGGTACGACCATTACCCGCCTCATCCCCAGCGGCTGGTTCAAGGACTTCTTCCACGACGTCGCAACCCTCGAAAAAAGGGTCGGCCGCGCCCCTGATGGAAATCAAGAGCACGGCCAGTTGTACCCCCAGGCGACGATTAACAACCAACTGGCCGCAATAGACTACCTTATCAGGGAGCATTGCGTCATTGTCACGCGTCCACGCCACAATGAGGAGAAGGTTGACCGCAACGCCATGATTAAGGAGTTACGCGAGAGTATGACGCTGGCCGAGCTCGCGGACCGTTTTGACCTCAGCGTCCAGAGAGTGTGGGAGATTTGCCGGGGAGCGTGATTATTTCCTACGTCTGAATTCCATCTCAAATGCCCGACGGTAAATATCAGTCTCCATGCGAGGGGTTAGAAGATTCATTCGTCGCAGTCGTCTTTTAACAATATAGAAGGCACCAACACCTAGAAGACAATCCATTAGGAACTTGACGGCCTTTTTGCTCATCGCTTCTCTCTCCTGAACACGCAGAGGTAATCCACTGTATGACCAAAACTCAGCGGTATGAACCTGTGAGTGATTGACACGAGGTCAAACCCATCTGCAGCTCTTTTGTTAAGTTCCTGGGGCAGGTTGGGTATATCGTGTTCGGTTAGACGGTCAACTTGGTACTCGTACACCGGCGCTGGCTTGGGCTCTAGGGCCACAGCGGCTAGAATACGAGACTTGAACGTCCTTAAGTAGTCATCCACTTCTGGCCCATCTATTCTGGCATCCCATTTTGTGCCAAGGATGAAAAGAATCCGTATGATATCGTCAAGCGTTTCTGTCATCTATTCCCACACCTCACCCTCTTGATGTCTATACGACTCGTATTCTTTCCCCCTAGACAGTATGGGCCTACCGTCTCTTTCTATCATTCCCTGTCGGACCAAGATGCTAGTTAGCACTCTGTTCATGTGTATGATACGGAGAAGTTCGTTTAGGTAGGTGTTTCTTTCTCTCAGATATGTGAGGTCGTCTTTACTGGGTTCTGGCATCACTCACCCTCCGTACTCGTTCAACCATCGCTTTGTGCCCATCCTCCGCCTCATCCCATGTCTCATAGCGCCTCATTTCGCCGTCTAAATCGCCGCCAAAGACCAGCGTCTCAAAGAGGATCGGTGGGCCAGCGGAGCTAAATCTGTGGTCCCTACCGAGGAAAACCGTTGAAACCTCGATATCTTTGCCTATTTTGTCTAGCCCTACGTGCCTGTCCGCATTCTGATACCATTCAGCCCAACGTCTCCAGTCTCTCTCCTGGACCGGTTCCTTCCCCGCCAGAATATAATGCCCCTCTGAAAGCCCAAAAGTATGTCTCATTGACCCTCCCTATTTCGCTTCACCCACTCCAAGAACAGCCAGCGCCAGAGGAGCCGCAGCTGCTCACTAGATAGGGACTCAACCATCTGATAGAGTCTATCTGCATCCGTTTCAGTCATTTTGCGCCAGAAATGCAGCTAACCCTCCCTTTAGCATTTCCAAGAGTGTTTCCCAGTTGCTGGATTCAGCAGCCGCAATAGGTTTGCCTGAACGAACATCCCGGTGGTATAGGATCTGCCCGGACCATGCATAAGGGCCTTGTGTTGCTTCCCACAACTGAATGGTAAAATCTGGGCCGTGATCAGGGATTGGGCTTGGCATTTGCTCGCCTCCTACATCTCATACAGTCTGTCGGCATCATCTTCGGTCATTCAGAGTCTATCTCCTCAAGATCAAACACGTCGCCATACTCATCTTGTATGGCCCATTGGTGCCCATCGTGCCTCCGCATCCACTCCTCTGGTCTATCGTCATTATCTTGGGAGTCGTGCATCCGCCACCAGCTAAACTCTAATTCCTCAGCTCCCCTGCAGCCCATGATGGCCTTAAGGAGCGGCCACAGCTCGAAGATAGCCTTTATCCGTTCAGGATAGGCTTTGTACCACGAAGAATGGCTGGATTTTGCACAGGTCTTGCAGTAAGGGTAAAATGCAGTTGGCATTGCGTTGCTCCTAGTTTCTGCACCCCGGCCACGTGGGGTACCCGTGCTCGATAAGCCACTGCTCGCTAACCAGCATCGTCTTGCCGTCTATCGTAACCCCCGTGAGGCAAGGCTTGGGCGTCGCAGTGGGTTTAAGCCACAACACGTTGACAGGTGTTGGTGTCGGCCTCACAGGGGTCGACGTTGGCGCTGGCGTCTTTGTAGGCGCTGGGCTTAACGTCGCGGTGGGCTCTGCATAATTCCACGCCGAGCCAAGGCTAACCGTTGGGGTGCCTGTAGGAACAATGAACGTTCCGCTAGGCACGGCTGCCAGCTCCGACAGTTTGGGTATATCTACTTGGGGTATATACTTGGAGTAGATACCCCAAGTATCTACTTGGGGTAGTTCTACCTTGGGCAATTCGACCCTGGGCAGCTGGATTTTCCCGTAGTAGGCCATAAAGACCATGCTCGAGATCCCCAGTGTATAAAGCAGCAGCGTCAGGGCATAAAGTGCCCGGATAACATTACGTCGTATATACATCGCTGTTGACACCTATAAACTGCAGCATCAATCGTGTCTCCTCGGGCTTCGCCTCGATCAAGGTTGGGCTGTGGCCCTTGTAGGGCGCGCGCACGGTCCAACCAGCCGCGATGTTGGGGACAATT
>SCLI03000542.1_pt1 | contig 21718 bp, 30 predicted proteins | sample 7268041 | NCBI WGS metagenome assembly SCLI03 (sample SAMN10721081, study PRJNA514188) | viral metagenome | isolation source: depth-stratified mine tailings core A | place: China: Fankou Pb/Zn Mine tailings | collected 2017-10 | reverse complement strand
GAGGAAGTGGAGTTCCCGACTCACAGGATCCACTCGACCCCGATGGTGGACATATCGGTTCTCAAACACGGCAACATCGGCACCCTCATGGACATACAGACATCGGCCGCCAAGGAAATCCGCAAGGAGATGGACAAGCGCACCATCACCGTGATCTCCAACGCGGTGCCGTCGGCGAACACCATCGAGGTCACCGGCGGCAAGCTCACCGACGATGCCTTGAACGAGGCCATCTCGATCATCGAGGACTTGGAGCTTGCGGTGAAGTTCATAGTGATGCGCGGTCGGCGTTTCAATGACATGCGAGACTGGGACCTCGACCCGGAGACCCGCGCGGAACTGCGAACCAAGGGCGTCATAAAGAACTACGGTACCGGTGGGATCATGCTCACTGCCTCGGCCGAGATGGACGAGGTGCTGATTATCCCCGACGAGGAGATCGGCAAGATGCCTATCCGCGAGCCGCTGAAGACCGAGGCCATCGAGCAGAAGACCCGCTTCAAGACCGGCTGGCTCGTTTGGTCGGAACTCGGACACGGCATCACTCGCCCGGAGATCCTCGCGAAGATCAAGATACTGCCCTAAGGAGGCGCGCACATGATAAAGGTCAAGAACGTCAGGCCCGGCTTGCTGCTTATCGCCGATGTCGGGCTCAAGCTCGCTCCGGGCGAGACCGCGTTAGTCGAGAAGCTTACCGCTCAGATGGAAAACTGTCTCGAAAACGGTCTTCTGACCCGGATAGAGCCGGAACCGGAAGCAAAGCCGCGCCTCAGAAGCGGCGGCAAGAACACGGAACCCAAGCCGGCGCCGCCCGCGAAAGACAGTGAACCGGCAGTCACAGCCGATAATACCGGCGATTCCGGCTCGGCTATGACTGGAGAGGTCAAGGCTCTCGATCTACCGCTGAAGACAGAGGGGACGAAGAGTGGCGCTCACTGATCTCGTCGGCCTCCTGAGGACGGACCTCGCCGATCCGAGTGCCGAGCGGTTCACCGCTGAGGTGCTTTCACGCTGCATCCTCAAGGCCGTGTTTCCAGTGGGGCGCGACCTTGGGGTGCAGCTCGGGGTATCGGGCGGCGAGGTCAGTCCCGAGCCGCAGGGGGAAACCCTTGAGATGCTTCTCCTGCAGGCGCGGATCGAGGCTTGCCGGTATATGCGCGCCGCGACAGCTAATGCGTTCTCGTTTTCGTCGGGTGACAAAAAGGTGGACAAGACCAGCCAGCCGGAGCACTGGGCGAAACTGGAGGCCGACCTGACTGCCGCATATCGCCAGAGGCTGCATGAGATACGGCCGGAGGCGGGTCGGGACGATTACATCCTGACCCCCAGGGACCTGAAACCAATCGCTTACGAACAGGGCGTCGACCTTGAGACTACTGTCTGATTCGGAGAAAGCGGCTGCGGCAGGAGACGTGAAGGAACTCATCTCCGCGTCTGGGCAGGTGGGAACGCTTCTGCGAAAGCAGGCTGGTGAGCATCTGTATGGCTCTGACGATGAGCCATTCGCGGAGGTCTGTACGTTTGCATTGGAGCTAACCACAACTCCGCCTAAGGACCTGGCAAAGCAGGTGGATGCGCTGGCTAGTGTTCTCCCTGAGCTGGATGTTCGCGTGGAGGACCGTGTTCGTTTCGAAGGTCGAGACTACCGGGTGCAGACAGTAGTGCCGCAACCGCTCTTTGGTATTGTGACCCACAAGGTTGTGGAACTGGTGATTCTGCATGGAAATTAGCCGGTTCGGAGACTGGGACAAGGCAAAGCGCCTCCTCACCAACGGCTTCAATCAGCGATTGGCGCTTGCGGTCCGGCAGGCGACGATAAAGAACGCTCTGCTTCTGGTGCGGGAGATAAAGCGGGGGATACGCAGCCAGGCTCCGGGTGGAAAGCAGTTTGCGCCGCTTGCCGAGGTGACTATCAGGCGCAAGGGATCGAGCAAGGCTCTGATAGACACCGGATTTCTCTTAAATGCCATTACGCAGAAGATAATGTCCGACGGCGCGTTCATCGGTCTCTTGAGGACCAGCATCAGCAAAGATGGGGAAAGTATCGCCAATATCGGGGCGATCCTCGAATACGGCTGCACTATCAACCATCCGAGTGGTGCGGTGATAGTGATCCCGCCGAGGCCATTTCTGCATCCGACGATGGTGAAGTACCGCGACCAAGTAATCGAGAACTACCGGAAGGCTCTGCTCTCGGTTATCAGTTAACGGAAAGGTAGATACGATGAAATACAGCATATCACTTCTGATGGCAGTACTGCTCACATTCATTGCGGCGCGCGCATTCTGCGCGGATGCGCTGGAAGTTACGACAACTCCGGCGTCTGTGACGATGAAGCACGGCCAGGTCGTACCTGTATCGGTGAGCTTAAGAAACAAGCTCTCGCCGCGCGAGCCTGTCACAATCACGGCCGAGGCCGAGTGGGAAGACGAATACGGCCTGCAGCAGACTACCTCTGCAAGCACAACTATCCAGGTGATCCAGCCCGTGAGGATAAATCGTTACAAGGTGGCCATACCCGCTCTTTTTGGTTTTGTGGCTGGTTCTGCGAAAGTAAACGGCCAGCCCGTAACACCCACGCCGGATTCGGATCGGTTGGTCTTCGATATGGGCCAGACGCTTCTTGAGGGCGAGTCGGTCGCTCTTGAATACTCACTGAAGGCGCAGTAGTTTGGACATCTTGCGTGAAGTAGTCGAGTCGTTTGTTCGGCTTGCGAAGTCCGAGATTCACCCTGGCGCCGTACTTGTCGCATCGGATGATGTGTTCGAAGTAACGGATGTCCCGAGCGTGGTGCTGCAGGGACCGGCTCTTTCCGAGGATGGGGCGCGGCGGACGCCCGCAATGCTCACACGCCGCAACGAGGCGGACCTGACCTTCGAGCAGTGCCGGTATCCTCGGCTGTATCATCTGGACTTCGATATTATTGTGACCACCGGCAAGGAATCGGAATTGCTGGACCTGACGGAGAGGGTCGCCCGATTCTACCTGCTTCACCCGGTGCTTAACGTAGGTGCCCGCGGACCACTGAACCTTACGGAGCTTGCGCCGCTGGGCGGACTGAAGCGAGTGAACCTTTCGAACCTGCGGCAGGCATCCGGCAGGTGCCGGATTGAGGACTGCCCCATATACGACGGCAGGATCGAGCATGGGAAACTTACTCAGCAGATCAGGATAGAGACCAACTTGGAGGGAAGCCATTGATAGAAATACGCAATCTGCTTTTTCAGCCTTTGACATTTCAGCTCGCCGGCGGCATCGAGAGTCTGCACTTGGGCCCACGGGAAAGGGAGTCCATTCCTGATGAACAGGTGTCCGAAGAGATGAGACTGGCTGCCGAAGGCGGCTTTGTGACGCTGAGTGAGGTCCCGGACTCCGAGAATGTGCCCGCAGCCGATCAGGGCGCAGTAGATGATACGCTGACAGATGCCTCGGGGCCTGAAGCAGAGTCTATGAGAGCCGAGTCGACTTCCCCCGAAGGCACTCAGACCAAAAAGAGGAGATAGAAGATGCCATCATACCTTTCACCGGGCGTTTACACTCGGGAGATAGACTTCAGCCACTATGTAAAGCAGATATCCACATCGGCTTGCGGGATCATGGGCATCGCCGAAAGAGGGCCCATAAACAAGGCGACTCTTGTCACGAGTTGGGACCAGTTCATCCGCAAGTTCGGCTCATACACCGCCGACGGATATCTCGCCTATGCCGCTCGTGCTTTCTTCGATAACGGCGGACAGGTGCTATATGTGAATCGCGTGGTCCATATGATAGACCCGGCCATCCGGTTTATGGTGACAGCGATGAAGGCCCAGACAATGGTCCCCGACCGCAGAGGTGCATTCGCCACGCTCACGACCGGAACCTCGCCCACAAATCGGATCACATGGCGGGCAAAGACTGCAGGCACAACCGGCAACACCATCACGGTGGCGCTGGTCAAAAGCGGCAACAACACTCCGCTTTCCGTGAGCGTGGCCGGGCAGGCGATCACGGTCAATCTCGCGACCGACTCCTCGGGAAACCAGATAAGCACCTGTGCGCAGGTCGTGTCCGCCGTGAATGGGAACGCATCGGCTTCGGCATTGGTAGTCGCAACGGCGGTCGACTCGGGCATAGTCGCGCCGGTGGCCGCGACGGCCCTTTCGGGCGGCATCGACACCGCGTCATCACTCATAGTCATGGCCGCAAGCGAAGGCAAGTGGGCGAACAACATCACGGTCGAGGCGTCCGATGGCACGGCGAGTCCCACAATGGGGTTCAACCTAATCGTGCGATACAAGGGTGAGATTGTCGAAGTATTTCGCGATCTCTCCATGGACCCGGTAAGTACTTCTTACGCTGAGCTTGTCGTGAACGAACACTCCGAATATATCAGTGTCGACGACATGAACCTGGGCGGCGTCGATCCAGCCACGCGCAGGCCCCTCGTCGGCACCCATTATCTAACGATGGGGAGCGACGGTCTGACGGGCATGTGCGATGCGGACTACATCGGCAGTTCCTCGGGGCGCACCGGTCTGTACGCCTTCGACGAGATAGAAGACATCAATATCATGCTCGTGCCGGGTGTGAGCACCGCGCCTGTCATAACGGCCGGTGTGGCCTACGCCGAAGCGAGAAAAGACCTGCTCTACATTGCCGAGACTCCGGTCTATCTCGAGCCGACGGATGCCGTGAACTTCCGCAAGGGTCAGGGGTTCTACACTCACGCCGCGTTCAACTCGTCGTACGCCGCGCTCTACTACCCATGGCTGGAGATAACCGACCCGCTCACGAACACGAAGAAGCTCATTCCTCCGACGGGAACGGTGGCGGGCTGCATCGCTCGAAGCGACGAGAAGACCGGCGTGTGGTATGCGCCGGCCGGAATCGACAGAGGGCGCATCTTCAACGTGCTCTCCCTTTCTCGCAACACCAGCCGGGGTGAGAGGGACGTGCTTTATTCCGCAGGCATCAATGTCATCGCGAGTTTCCCCGACACAGGCATCAACATTTGGGGACAGAAGACCCTGCAGAGCCAGTCGTCGGCAACGGATCGCATCAATGTCCGCCGCTTGATGATGTATGTCGAGGAAGCGATCTCACAATCGTCGCGGTTCGTGGTCTTCGAGCCCAACAACTCGCAGACATGGCGAGCGCTGGTGCGCCTAGTCAGTCCGTTCCTGCAAAACATCAAGAGCAAGGGCGGGTTCTACGACTTCCGCGTCCAGTGCGATGACGAAACGAACACGCCGCAGATGATTGACACAAACCAGATGGTGTGCCGGGTGTTCGTGAAGCCGACGAAGACAGCCGAGTTTGTCGAGCTCAACTTCATTCTAACGGCGACCGGCGCTAATTTCAGGGAGGTGCTCTAATGGAAGCAACAATGCCCCAAAGCTTGTATCAGAACTGGCAGTTCGCCATCGAGATAAACGGCTTTGATGTGGCCCTGTTCAAAAAAGGCCAGGAACCCAAGACCGAGTTCGAGGAAGTGGCGTTCGCTCCGGCAGGCTCCCTCTTCGACCAGAAGGTCGCCGGACGGATGAAGTTTGAGGATGTCACATTCGAAAAGGGTGTGCTTGCGGACGGATCGGATGAGGCCGCTCGCGACTGGGTGCGTATCCAGGCCGATGTGAACTACGGCATCGGGGCGCTGCCGGAGGAGTACATGCGCGATATCGATATTGTGCGCTACGACCGGGCCGGGAACGAGACCCGGCGCTGGACGCTGCACGGAGCGTGGGTGAAGTCGCTCGAATATGATGAACTCGAGGGCGGCAGCTCGGACAATACTATCGAGAAGATAACTCTAACATTTCAATGGTGGGATTGAGGAGAAGAGACATGTACACGTTTAGACTGCCAAGCGGAACTGAGATTGAGCTTTTGGAGATGACCGGAGTCGAAGAGGAGCTGTTGACCAATCAGCGACTCATTCGAAGCGGCGACGCAGTGAACCAGGTCCTTGCAAACTGTATCCTGCGGATTGGGGAGAATACCGAGCCGGCAGCGAGCGACGTGCTGAACATGCTCTCCGGCGACAGGCTGTTTGCGCTCGTGCGGCTCCGGCAGGTGTCGCTGGGCGACGAAGTGGAGATGGACCTGGTCTGCTCGAACCAGGCATGCCGGGCGCAAAACCATGCTTTGGTTAACCTCAACGATCTGCCGGAAACGCCCTACGGCAGCGAGCGAGAGTTCACCTTTACGCTGCCGAGCTCGGGACAGAAAGTGAAGTTCGTCTATCTCGACGGCAACAAAGAAAAGCGCCTCGCCCAGATGCAGGAGCCGACAATCTCCTCCGCGATGCTCATTCGCATCCTGGATATCGATGGTAATCCGCCATCGAAGAAAGCACTCGCGCAAATGTCGATGCGGGACCGCAGTGCCCTAAGGGCTGAAATGCTTCGTGTCGACGCAGGGATAGACACAACCATTGAGCTTGACTGTGATTCCTGCGGAGGCCGTATTCGCACCAGACTGGAGGCAGAGCCCTCTTTTTTGTTCCCCGGAGTACGCTTCTAAGGGATACGTTCTTTTTGGCCTACGGCGGGCTGCACTGGGAGTATGCGGAGGTCGCGAGGCTTCCGCTGCGGACCAGGCAGCAGTTCGTCGAGGCACTGGAGAGGCAGCTTGACTATGAGAAGAGCGAACTTGAGAAGAAACGCTGAGGCCGCGCGGTTGGGGGAACAAAACGACAACAACGGATGTTGTCCAAGTCATGACGGGAGGCCCAACTTGGGCCTGGAGAAGTGCAAGCGATGATGAGTGATCTTGGTCTCGGCATAATAGTGAGCCTGAAGGATGCCTTCACTCAGAATGCGACGCGCATCCAGTCCTCTATGCAATCACTGGACTCATCAGTCGCCAAGGCGGGCGAGAACATGACCCGCAATCTCGGCCTTATCGAACGCGGCACGATGATGGTCGGCGCGGGTCTTGCTCTCCTGGCTGTTCCAACAGGGCTTGTCGCATCCACCGCCGCGACACAAAAGGCTCTGGGTGAGCTGGCATCGGTCGGAGTGAAGGATTTCCGGGCGATGGAAGATGCGGCCGAGTCATTCACCAACCAGTGGGCCGGAACAAACAAGGCGGAGTTCATCACGGCGGCCTATGATGTGAAGTCGGCTCTCGCGAGTCTCTCGGACGCGGCGGTCGGCACATTTGCATCCATGGCTGCTCTCACGGCCAAAGCGACCAAAGCCACGATCCAGGAGATGGTCGAGACGTTCACCACAGCCTACGGCATCTTCAAGCCGCTCGCGAAGGATATGTCGGATATGGACTGGGCCAAGATGTTCTCGGGCGCTCTTTCTCAGACTGTTGGGGTGTTCAAGACCACCGGCCCTCAGATGGCGGAAGCTATCAAGAACATCGGTGCAATCGCTGCAGCGTCCAACGTGCCTCTTCAGGAGCAGATGGCAATCCTCGGTCAGCTACAAACGACGATGCCAGGCTCCGAGGCAGGCACGCTCTACAAAGCATTCATGCTGAAAGTGGCCGAGGCCGGTGATGAGCTGGGGCTGTCGTTTGTGGACGCGAGCGGCAGGCTCAAGGGCATTGTCCCGATCCTTGAGGAAGTAAAGCGCGGCTTTCCCGATCTCTCTCAGGCCGCCGCGCAGGTGAAGCTCAAGAAAGCCTTTGGCTCGGATGAGGCGGTGCGGTTCCTTCTTCAGATGTCGATGGGGATGGAAGCTCTCGAGGGCAACATCAAGAGCGTCGAGCAGGCCATGAAGTCGGGCACCATGACGACCGAGCAGATGGCTCAGGCAATGAACGCAGACATAGGTTCCCAATACGGGCTTGTGAAACAGCAGCTTGCCAACCTTGCGGAGATCCTGGGACGGACACTGCTCCCGGTCGTGATCCCCGTCTTTCAGGCGGTCTCCCGCCTCATTCTCTACCTGCAGGGCGTTGCCAAGTCTGCTCCAGGAGTCACGCAAGTTATACTTACGCTTTGCGCCGCGCTGGGAGCAGCACTTGTCGTGGTTGGCAGCGTCACTGCCGCGCTCGGAACGGTCGGCATTATGCTTCCCGCGATCAAAGCGGGCATCGCTGCGCTCGGACCGATGCTTGCCGGAGTAGGCTCGGCGGTGTTGGCTTACTTCTGGCCTGTGGTTGCCATCATCGCGGCTGTGGTCATTGCGGTTGTTCTTCTCAAGAAAGCCTGGGAGACCAACTTCGGCGGAATCCGCGACATAGTTATGGGCGCGTGGAATAAGGTGAGACTTGCGTTCCAGGGGATAAGTGCCCTCCTCGGTTCACTCACAGGCGGCAGTGGCCAGATGTCGGCGGAGCTTGCGAAGAGACTTGAGGCTGCCGGGCTGATGAAGTTCGTCACCACAGTGTTTCAGGTCTACTACCGCGTGCGGCAGTTTCTCACGGGCTTGTGGCAGGCGTTCTCATCGGTGTTCGGGAGTATCCGCAGGGTTCTTGAGCCGGCGATTCGCGCGGTAATGGGCGCATTTTCAGAACTGGGCGGAGCGCTGCTTTCAGTGTTTGGAATCTTTGGAAAGACGGCGACAGCGGTGGACTCATCTTCGTTTAAGAGCCTGGGCCAGACTCTTGGCAAGGTGCTCGGCGTGATCCTGCGGATCGGGGCGTACGTGCTGAAGTTCGTGATCTATCCGCTTGTGTTCGTCATCCGTGTTGTGGCTCTGGTTGTGAGGGCTGTGGTCTGGCTCGGCCGGGTTATTGTCGGAGCGTTTGTCGCGGCGGCCCCTTTCGTCTACAAGTTCTTCTTGCCGCTGCGGATGCTCGTGCAGGGCCTGCTCATGGTGGGCCGTGTAGCAAATACGGTCTGGCGGATGATAACAGGCCAGGTATCTGTGGTGGACGGCCTGGAATCCATCGGCAGCGCCATATTCCAATATCTCTCGACTCCGTTTGCATGGGTTCGCGATGTCGCATCAGCGACGTGGGATTATCTTCGCGGTCTGCTTTTGTCAATTGGCGGGTTCTTCAGATCGGCGGGGTCGGCGCTCTTATCGGCGCTTGCGAGCCTGCCGATTGTGAGCACTCTCACCCGCATGTTTGGCACGATACGCTCCCTGATCTCAGGCCAGATCAACTTCACTCAGGCAGGTAAACGGATACTCATTACTCTCGGCCAGGGAATCTGGTCGACGGCTACATATCCGTTCCAGATTCTTAATGCTCAAGCGCGCTCTGGGCTGGCTCCGCAGACTGCTGCCGTTTTCCGATGCGGCGGAGGGCCCACTCTCCAGCCTCACTGCATCCGGCGCGGCGATACTGCGAACCATAGCGCAGGGTATGCTGTCGGTTGTGACACTGCCGGCGCAGGTCCTGAGCTATATCTTCCGGCGTATGCTGGACGGCATTAGCTGGGTGTGGAACGGACTGCGATCAGTAGGCTCGCAGGTCATATCCACGCTCTCAGGCGCTCTATCGACTGGTGCGCGGATCGTGGGTTCGGCATGGAACAGCATCACAGGCATAGTGTCATCCGGCTGGAACGCGGTCGCATCCATCGGCTCGTCGGCCTATTCGTCTGTATCCGCCCCGTTCAGATGGGTTGCGGGGGTCGCCGGATCTGCATGGTCACGAGTCACGGGATATGCATCATCCGCCTGGTCGGGCATTCGCTCCATGGCGACATCCGCGATAGGCTGGCTGAGATCGCCATTCGCGAGCCTGGTGAGCTTTGCTTCTTCGGCGTGGTCTACTGTGCAGGGCGCGGCATCCAGCGCGTTCTCATCGATCCTTTCGGGCGCACGGAGTCTGGTGGCGAGCGCGTTTGCAAGCGGCAGGTCCATGATGACCACCATCGCTTCCGGTATCCGGTCTGCAATGTCAGCGCCCTATGAGGCTGCGAGATCGGTGTTCTCCAGGCTCAGGCGGCTACTGCCGTTCTCGGATGCAAAGGAAGGACCGCTTACAACGCTAACCCGCAGCGGCACGGCGTTGCTTGAGGCGTTCAGTTCGGGGATCACAAGGGCATCGAAGCTGCCGTCTCTGGCACTTCGTGAGGCTTTCGGACTTGCGAAGTCGGCGGTGCTACCGACTGCGGTCGCTGGCACACTGGCACTCACTCCGGCGATTGCCGGTGCGATGCCGGAGATCATACCAACTAAGGTTGCGGTTCAGAGGGCGCCGATAGGCGCGGCTGAGGCCAGGCAGGCCGACCACACCAGGCTGCTATCGGCTACGCGTGGAACAATCAGCAGCGGCCAGGCGAGGGAGGGCGACGCGCAGTCTCAAGACCTGCGCCCGATACTCGAGGCGATCCTGGCGAAGCTGGACGCGTTGGGTGATCGACCCGTAGATGTGTCGGTCACGACCACGCTCGACGGTCGAAAGATAGCGCAGGCTGTCTACAAGGACATGCGGGAGAGGAAGGTCCGTAACTATGAGTCAGCTTGAGCGGAAACGGGTCTTCATCTGCAGCAAGTATGCCGGTGACATTGAGCACAACGTGAGGATTGCGCTGGCACTGTGCCGCATGGCCGTGGATGCTGGCCTTACGCCGTTTGCTCCGCACCTGCTTTACACGCGGTTTCTGGACGACTCCGATCCAATACAGCGTGACCTCGGCATATCACTGGGTCTGCGCTTCATGGAGAGCTGTGATGTGGTGTGGGTCTACGTCGGCGAGGGCGTCTCCGATGGGATGCGCCGTGAGATGGAGCATGCGCGCCGTCTCGGCAAGCCTGTGGTCATACTCCGGGAGGTCCGGCTTTGCGCGCTGATCTAAAGAAGACGACCGGCTATATCGTGGATGTGGTGACTCGCGAGTCGCTGAACTTCCAGTACAACCCGGACGAGATAACCGACGAAAAGAGCACTGACTTCGCGACCATAAAGGTTCCGGGTATGAGTCACCCGCGCTACCAGTACGTCTCTGGAGAGGCGCGTAAGATATCGTTCAAGCTGTCGCTTTTCAAGGGGCCGGTGAGACAGAAAGTTGCCTGGCTGCAGTCGCTGCTGTACCCGCAGCACGAAAAGACGATGCTCAAGACCGCCCCGCATAAGGTGCTTTTCTTCCTGGGCGATCTGTATCCGGGAACACTTTGTATAGTGCGCCAGGTGCGAGTTCGCTACTTCCATCTCTTCGATAGGGACAGCCTGCTCCCGCAGCACGCAGAGGTGGAGATGGCGCTTGAGGAAATTGTGGCAAAGTCAGTCAGTTATGGGGAGGTAAGGAAATGGTAGGACTGGATTCGAGATACGCGATATGCGTGCTGTATGTGGACGGCAGCCAGGAGTTCCTCGGCAGCCGTCCGCGCATTGATACATCTCCCCGGCCTGACGATGTCTTTCATGTTGTGGTCGAAGGCGACCGGATCGACCTGATCGCTTATCGTTACCTCGGCCGGTCGGAACTGTGGTGGGTCATCTGCGACTACAACGATATCTTCTTTCCGCTGGAGCTTGTACCCGGCGCCACCATTCGCATACCGTCTCTCGATCACCTGGAAATGCACATACTCATCTGATACACGCGACACTCCACCATGCCGGCCGGTAAGTAACCAGTGGGAGAGGTCTCATATCGGCACATGGAACTCGACATATACCAGCCTACATTCGTGATAGAGATAGAGGGCAAGCGGCTCTCAAAAGACATCACGCACGAGATAACCTCCTTTGTCTTCGAGGATAACGAGGAGGAAATGGACGTGATGGAGGTCTCCATCACCGACCGGTATCTGCAGTTCGTCGATGATCCGCTCTTCCAGGAAGGCAACGAGATTGTCGCCCGGTTCGGATACGCAGGCGACCTCTCCCCAAGGAAAGTCGCCGTGATCAAGGAGATCGACTACGACTTCCCCGATAGCGGCGAGCCGACGATACAGGTCAAGGCGTATGACAAAGCCCACAAGCTCTCCGGCAAGCAGATTCAGCGGGTCTGGCAGAAGCATGTCCTGAGCAAGGTCGAAGGGTCGGCTCCCGGGATCCTTTACTCGGAAATCGCGGAGCAGATAGCTCGTGAGCATGGACTGACGCCGGTCGTAACTAAGACGGTCGGCAGGCACCTCAGGGTAGCGCAGAGCAATGTCTCCGATGCGCAGTTCCTGAAACTGCTTGCCGCCAAGAGCCGAGCAAAAGACGGCAGGGGAGTGACAGGTTATGTGTTCTACGTTCAGGACGACGAGCTGCACCTTCACCCGAGGAAACTTGAATCGCGGCCCGCCTTGGTGCTGGAGTACTTCACCGACCGGGAGGGGGTGCTCAGATCATTCAAACCCTCTACCCAGTCGCAGTCTGTGAAGGACGCGGGGACGGAAGTGAGAGCGGTCGGCGTCGATCCAAGGCGCAAAGCTCACATCGAGCATAAGGCGAACAACGCGACCACTCCCGACCGAACGTCGCTTGGAAAGAAGACGTATCTCGTAGACGGCAACGCCGGCGAGGGCAGGTATCGCACTCACGAGTCGGGCAAGATCGCACAGAGCTTCGAGCGGTCCAAGGGCTTTCACGAAGAGCCGCGTCAGGAACCCGCTCAAGACAAGGCCGAGAGCCACTTCAAGGAGGCAGAGCTTCGGCAGGTGGAAGCAAGCGCCATTACCATCGGCATACCGACTCTGGTTGCCAAACAGAACATTGAAGTGCGCGGGGTAGGCAGGAAGTTCTCAGGCACCTTCTACTGCACTTCGGTGCGGCATATCTTCGGCGACGGCTATTCCTGCGAACTCAAACTCAAACGCAATGCTCTGGGTAAGGGCGCCGGCAGCAAGTCGTCCGAGGTCAAGGGCAAGCGCAATGAGCATGAAGCGCCGCGACATCCGAAGAAGAGCGCGGTCAAGTTGTCGCCTCGAAGTTCGAATAAGACCGTGGCCAGGCCGGTGAAGTCCAGACCAAAGATGATTCGAATCGACGCGAACACCGGTAAACGCATCGACTGACACAAGGAGGCAAACATGCATATCGACCAGACGTTGAAGACCATTATCGAGAACCGGGAGATCCTAGTCACGTTCATTCTCTCGCTCATCGCCATTATCAGGCTCACGAGTTGGGGAAGGGCCCAGTCGTCGGCGTTGAATGCAGTCGTGGGGGTCATCGAGGGACTCGGCGCGACTGACGTAAAGCGCAGTGTCGCGGGGACTGGGAAGGGTCTCTCCGACGCGGCGAAGGACGCCATCCGTGATTCTGTAGCAAAGGCCGACCCGAAGAAGACTCCCAAGAATGTCTTTGTGCGAATCCTGCGCGAAGTCTTTCGCGGGCTGTAGGCGGGCGGGGCCATGCTCGAGTTTCAGGACCAGCAGCACGAAGAACGCTACAAGGACAAATGGTACGGCAAGTACCGCGCGTTCGTGCGCGATAACAACGATCCGGAGCGGCTGGGCAGATGTCGTCTCGAAGTGCCTGCAGTGCTCGGGGTCGGCATGGAAAACTGGTCGGACTGGGCATGGCCCTGCTTTCCTTACGGCGGCAATGATGATGTGGGCATGTTCCTGGTTCCCGAAGAGGGAGCATCGGTATGGGCTGAGTTCGAGGGCGGCGATCCACAGTATCCGATTTGGAGTGGAGTCTGGATCGCCGGAAGTAATCCTGGAGAACAGCCGGAAGAGTCGAAGCGGCTGTGTTCATCCGCCACTTGCCGGGACTGTGAAGACAAATGCGAGCACGCGGGTCGATATGCAGACAACCTGGAGCATCGCAAATATCATGCTCACCCTGCGTACTACTGCCCGCGCAGAAAGGTGCTTGTGAAGACCGAGACCGGCCACACAATCGTGATGGATGACCGGGACGAGGAAGAGTTTCTCAAGATTATAGACAGGGCCGGGCAGATCCTGCACATGCACTGTCCGGTGAAAGCGGAGGTCCAAAGTGAAAATACTCGGCGGCGTGGGACGTACGATTTTGAGGCAGGCCCGGCAAACGGCGAAGCGGGTGCTGGTGCGCGAGGCGAAAAGATCGATGTCGCGCGCGATATCAAGGGCGGCAAAGCGTTTGTTCAGATGACGGATGCCTGCCGCCAGTATCTGCGCCTTGAGGCATGGCAGGATAAGGAGAAGATTCATATCCAGTCATCGGATAAGACCCGATCACGCTGGCAGAAGATACTCATAGACACGACCAAGGGCCATGAATCCATCCATATCTGGGGGCTGGGTGGGACGCAGAAAATTCAGATTTGTTCCACCGCTGGCAAGGAACAGGTGCGGCTCGTGGACAAGGCCGGACAGGTGTTTGTGCTTTCTTCGACTTCCGGCAGGGAGCGAGTTCAATTGATGGACAAGGCTGGCAGCAAGCTGACGATGGACGGGGCGATGGGGCATGTAATTGTCCGCTCGACCGGGAAGGTGCTTATTAACCCATGAACAACCCCGAACAATATGTTGGCTCAAAACGCATTGCTCGGGTCTTTCCCAAGCGGACCAAGGCGACACCGACAGACGATCTGGCGTTCTATGATGAGCCGGGGCTGTTCCCGCCATGCGTTGACGAAGTGCATGTGTCCGTGACCTTTACCTACGACTTGCCCAGGGCGGAGTACCTTGCCAAAGCGTGGGAGCGGGTTGCGCCGGTGAAGATGGGCGGACCCGCGACAGGAATGCCGGGTGGGGAGTTCACGCCCGGAGCGTATCTCAAGCCGGGCTATGTTATCACCTCCCGTGGCTGCCCGAACCGCTGCTGGTTTTGCAGCGTATGGCGGCGCGAAGGCGATACAAAAGAACTGCCTGTCACCGAGGGCTGGAATGTGCTCGATGACAACCTGCTCGCATGTTCAAAGCAGCACGTCAGAAACGTCTTTGCGATGCTCTCGCGGCAGCCGCGAAAAGCGGAGTTCACTGGTGGGCTGGAGGCAGCGAGGCTGCGGCCGTGGCATGTCGAACTGCTGCGTGACCTCCGGCCCAAGCAGATGTTCTTTGCCTACGATACCGAGAACGACTACGAACCGTTGTTTTGTGCCGGAAGAATGCTCATTGACGCGGGATTCACCGTTGCCAGTCACGCCTTGAGGTGCTACGTCCTGGTCGGCCATCCCGGCGACTCATTCGACGCCGCCGAGCGGCGTCTGCGGCGGACTGCCGAGGCCGGTTTCCTGCCGATGGCAATGCTCTGGCGCGACAAAGGCGGCAAACGCGATCCGAAGTGGGCGCGATTCCAACGAGCGTGGGCGCGACCGACATTGATTGCATCGGGTCTGCGACAGGGGCCGACAGTCGCATATGCGGGGAATGTTCTGCAGCATTGTGTTACCGGAGGGACTTTGAATGGCTGAGAATGAATGCCAGGGACCGACAAAGTGCGGTTGGGTGGAAAGCGAGAGGCTTCTTGCGAAGACCTTCGAAGCATGGCGGGCAGAGTTTCGCACGATACTCGAGGAGCACCGGCGCGACATCCAGAACCGGCTTGAGAAGATTGAGAGAGAAATCGAGAAGAAATCCGACAAGGAGAATGTCGAGCTTCTGGTCCGGGGAATCAACGACGAACTCGAGCGACATGCCGAGGAGATAAAGAGCCTGCATGCGGGCCTTGAAGGCAAGGTCGGCGTTGAGACCATGTGGAAAGTCGTTGGTCTCGTGGTTGCCGTCGGCGGGATCATAAGCGGCGTTATCAGCGCGGTTATCAACTACTTCGCGAGGAAGTGACTTATGGCAAGACCGCAGGCACGGCTCGGAGATACGTCCAGCCACGGCGGGACGATTATCACGGGATCGCTCACAACAATGGTCAACGGCAGGCCGATGGCGCGGATGGGTGATATGCATGTCTGCCCGATACCCTACCACGGCGTGACTCCCATTGTTACTGGCAGTATGAACACAGCTACTGATGGCAGGCCCAACGCCGGGCTCGGCGATATCACCGGCTGCGGCGCGGTGATCGTCACCGGCAGCCTGGATACTATGGTGGATTAGACACGCAATGACTGATATACAGGTCCAATACTGGGATGTATTTCCCAAGTCTATAAAGGTCTCTCAAGGCACACTTCCGGTGAGCGTGCCGCTTTCGGTGCGCGGAACTCCGAGGGGCACGGTCATATTCGAATCGGCGAACCTGGCTATGGCATCGGTCGATGAGGGCGGTGTTGTCAGCCTGGGTGTTAACGCCGGGGCGACGATGATCTCCGTATTTGATAGCGATGATAGGACAAGTGTCCGTTATGTATCGGTGGAGGTTATAGCTTCGGAGGTGGTTGTTGTCTAGCGACATCCTCTACTGGGACATTCGTCCGCGCGGCATTGTGCAGCCCTATGACCAGGTGGCAAAGTCCGTGGTTGTGGATATCTTGGGCCAGCCGGAGGGCGATATAGTGTTTAGCTCGACCGACGCGACCATCGCCGGCGTTTCGGACGGCATGCTCAGTTATGGCGGAAGAGCCGGGGCGGCGGTCATAGTGGCCGAGGCGATCAGGGACGGCGCGGTCGTCTCCCGCCGATACATTCAAGTGGATGTCCAGGCACCTAAACAGCAGACTCCACCCACCGGCCCGGTCATCAGGGACATTACGCCCACCGGATATGTGGAGCAGATGCCGGATGGGACTTGGCACTTCAAATACTTCACCGACTGGTTCGACCAGTGGGGCTCGAATATCTGGGTGAAAGGTGAGCTTGCTGTCACGATAGACCTGGACGCTCACTACTGGCTTGCCTTCGATGTCTGGGGGGCGATTGAGAGTTTCGGAGCGCACAATCATGACACGCTGGACTTGTATCTGGGTGATCGGTGGAGACGCAACTTCAACCCGCCGCCCGTAATCTATCCCGCCTGGGACCAGCCCTGCGTGATTCCAAGGCGCACCGAGCGGGTGGATTTGTGGGACTACATCGGCAGGAGCGTGACGGTCCGCTTTGTCTGGAACACACAGGACCATCTCTACCAGATGTTCGATGGCTGGTATGTCGGCAACATAAGAATCATACGACCGGGGGAGAACTGATATGGCGGAAGGCAGCCCGCAGCCAATCATAGAGCAGACAAGCTCATCGGAGCATCACTATGAGCTTATGGCGCTTGCTGAGGCAATACAATCTCTGACGGGTGTCGGCTCGGGCGGGAGTGATCCGCATCTTGCCGAGATCGCCGCAGAGTTGCACACGATTCGCGCGCTGATGGAGCAGAGCTTCGTGGTAACGGAAACGCTGCGCCAGGAAGCCCAGCAAGTGCTTGACGCACACGCCCAGAGCGCACAGGAATATCTGCGTCAGATCGATGAGCCTGTGCCGGTGGACTACTACCCGTTCACATCGATGCCCGCGGGAACGAGTGTGCGGGACCTTCCCGATGGGGGCAGGCTGTTTGGGTTTACTGACGGTGCGTTTCTGAGAGTGCTGCCGGATGACGGGATGGTGTCCATCAGCGAGGACGGGACAGCCCTGCCGCTTGCCCCCGCTGCCGGCGGAATGGTCAGACTGCCCGATGGCCGTGAGCTTACACTCATCCCTGACGCAATCAAGGTGACTCACGAATCAGCCGGGATAGAGGGGCTGCCGAGTGATGTCGAGCCGGTGCTCGCGTCCGCCGGCCGCTATACCGTGGCACTACCTGACGGCATACGGCTCGATGTGTCGCATAAGGACCGGATCGCGACAGTCATCAACCCGGCCGGTACGATCGTAGTGCTGGGGATTGCCAGGACAGAGGGCATCGGAGAGGATGTGCAGGTTCGCACTATCTCCGGCGGCGCGAAGAGCTTCCGGGCGCTTGAGAGCGGGCATGCGGGGATGATAGAGGCTGACGGCACGGTCCACCTTTCGCTCTCAAACGGATTGGACCTTATCATCCATTTTCCTGATGATCCTGGGAGTGGGATTGACGAGGATCACGCTCCAGTATGCCTGAACTGTGTGGAGCCTGACTGATGAGCACTGACTTCCTCGGCAAGGGCCTTAAGTTCCCGTTTGCGTTCCAGAAGCGCTCCGGTGGCGCGCAGATCTCGACAACCACATCGGCGGATCATGCGCACATCCACGAGAGCATCCTGCAGATCCTTGGCACACGTCCGGGCGAGCGGTTCATGAACCCCGAGTTCGGCTCTCATATACGCGACCTGGTATTCGAGCCGAACGACTCAGTGCTCAAGGGGTTGCTGCGGCACTACATCATCGATGCAATCGAGCGTTGGGAGAAGCGCGTGTATGTGACCGATGTCTCGTTTGATGAATCACCGGAAGCAATCGACAGCAATGCATTATATGTACGCATCTCTTACCGAGTGATAGATACGCAGGTCCCTGGGAATTTGGTCTTTCCATTTTGCCGCGAGGAGCTATTCGACCAGGCTGACAACTTCGGGAGACCGACGACCATCGACCGCTGACGAAAGGACTGATCCGTGGGTAGAGCGAGCATCTCATACAGCAATAAAGACTACGAGTCGCTGCGGCAGGAGCTTCTTTCGAGGGTTCCGCAGCTTACCGACCGCTGGACCGACTTCAACGAGTCCGACCTTGGTGTGGTGCTTCTGGAATTGTTTTGCGGTGTGGGCGACATGCTTGCGTACTACCTCGACGCGCAGGCGGCCGAAGCGTTCCTGCCGACGGTACGGCAGCGCCGGAACGTGATCAACCTTTGCAAGCTCATTGGTTACAGGCTGGACTCACCAGTGGCGGCGACGACTACTCTCAGGTTCAGCCTGCCGGCGGCAATGACTGATGACATCACCGTTCCGGCCCGGACCGTGTGCGAAGCAAAGCTCGACGATGGGGATGTGGAGTTCGAGACTATCGAGGACACGGGCATCACGCGCGGGCAGTTCTGGGTAGATGTCGGCGCGCGGCAGGGCGTGCGCAAAAGTGATGAGTTCGTCTCGACCGGCGACCGGAGTCAGCGCTATGCGCTTTCATCCACCAGCATTGCTCAGGGCAGTGTGAGGGTGCGAGTCGGAGACAGCGATTGGGAAGAGGCCCGGTTCTTCATCGACAGCATGCCGGACTCCACGCATTTTCAGGTGGAGACCGACGGGCTGGATGTCACCTGGATCATTTTTGGTGACGGAATCCACGGAGCTATTTCGCCTGCTGGCGAGGTCATCACCGTTGAGTATCTCGAAACCCTGGGTTCCGAAGGCAACATAGGGCGCGATCTGGTTACTGAAGTTGTGACCCCGGTCTATCACAACGCAGAGCGCATCGATCTGACGGTCACCAATCCCATCGCATCCACGGGCGGCTCCGAACACGAGACCCTGGAACATGCGAAGCTGCAGGCGCCGGCGGAACTCCGGTCACTGTGGAAAGCTGTGACAAAAAACGACTACAAGGCACTTGCAGAGGGCTTTCCGGGTGTGGCGAAGGCCCAGGTGCTCGACGCCAATGACTGCGCCAACATCCGCTACTACCAGGTCAATATGGCCATAGCCCCGGATGGGGGTGGGCTGCCGTCACCCATTCTAAAGCAGGAACTGGCGGAGTTCATCGAGAGCCGTAAGGTGATAACAATCGAGGTGAACCTCTTCGATCCGTGCTACCGACCGATCTCGGTCGACGCGGAGGTGTTCATCTATCCGACCGAGGATCCCGACACTGTGCGTGGGCGCATTGAGCAGTCTCTGCGGGAGTTCTTTTCCTTCGAGAGACTTTCCTTCGGGCAATCGGTGTATTTCTCTGATATTGTCTCGCTCGTCGACGGGGTCCGGGGCGTGAGCCATGTGAAGATGTTCTCGCCGCAAAATGATGTCGAGATTCGGCCCGGCCAGATAGCGTCGCTGGGTGAGTTGCATCTGGATATGAGGGTCGCGACGTGATGAGTGGGTACTTCGATGATAAGCTCCTCGATTTGCTGCCGCCGATCTATCGGGAGAGCGATGCCAGCGGCGATCTGCGCGCATTTCTTGCGATCCCGGCAGCTACACTCGATGAGATAAGGGGTCTTATCAACCGTCTGCCCGATATCTGGGACGTGGATGCCTGCGACCCACGGTTTCTGCCGTTGCTATCGGCGATAGTCGGCTATAGCTTTGATGCAACCCGGGGCCCGGATAAGCAGCGCCGCGAAATTCGCGAAGTCGTCGAACAGTATAGGCGCAAGGGCACTATCCCGGCGATCCGGCGCGCGCTTATTGATATAGGCTGGAAGGGAGAGATCGAGGAAACATTCAGGAACGCTCTTCGGCTCAACAAGCGGGCTACTACCAACCATGCCAAGCTACCCGGGCGCATTCACAGCCTTGGAGTCTATCGCATCGAGTGCCGCAACCTTGTTCAGGGTGTTAGGGCCGCACTGGCGGAGCATCATCCGGCCGGTATGAAGGTCTTCTTCCTTCAGTGGCTGCTCTCCCAGGAGTCGATGGAGTATGCTTTTCAGGCAGCGCTATCAAGGACCGTGGCTCTGCATTCGACGGGCCGCATACATGATGTGTTTGTTGTCGGTCGCAGACTCTTGAACTCGGATTTCAGGCTTACGAAGAAGCAAAGCACCTGGCACTACTGGCGAATCACGGACCATGTGACCCTGACGCAGGGCTTCGAGCGGGCGGCATTACTCATCAATCGCTGGCATGGGCGAAAGGCTGGCCCAAAGCTAAATGGCTTTGCCCTGAACGCGGAGAGCCTTATTAACGTCGAGCTTTCTCAGAGACGGCTGAAGTCTACATGCCAAGTCGAGACCAATGATCCAGGCGTCGGGCCGGTTGTAGTCCGGTTTGCCCGTGAGCATCTGAACCACTCAAAGCTGGCGCATTCGAGCCGGTCCTGCCGGTTTGTCTTCAGGCAAAAGGACTTCCGGTCCGAGGCTCAGGCCGGCCTTGATATGGCCGCTAATCTCTATAGAGTCACCCGCTGGCCGGGAGACTAGAAATGGTGTTGGGTGTTAGGTGATGGGTGTTGGCGAAGGGAAACCTAACCCCTATCACCCAACACCCAACACCTGAAAAGGGGGAAATGATGTCGATACATCTATTCAAGGACGCTGCTCTTACGCAGCAGGTTTCAGAGGGAACGCTTACAAGTCCAGATTCGGACACCTACAACGGCACGGACGGAGAATCGAAAGACCGACAGCTTTATCTCGCGAACGAGCAGACCACTCTGGCGGCTGATATCACCAGTATACAGACCGACATTACGCTGGCATCCGCGCGCTTTGCCGACGGAGACACAATCATCATCGGCACAGAGCAGATGATAGTGACAGCCGGTGGAGGTACGGCAAGCCTCACGGTGCAGCGTGGTCAGAACGGTACCGCTAAGGCTGCGCATACGACCGGTACCGCGGTCTACTCGGCTCTGAGCTACACCACTCTCAAGGCCAGGCCGGTGGATAGCTCCGGCACGGATGAGTCGAGCTGGTGCAGGCTTGCCCTTACACAGGCCGAATTGGACACGGCGACACCCGGTGCGGAACTCACTTTGGGCGATAAGGCTCACGACGTGATGCTCTCGTTCTGGCGGCGGTTCACCGTTCCCGCGGGCACACCCGTCCAGAACAAGACCGACCTGAAGCTCAGGATAACGGGCACCGAAGCCCCGGTGTAGCACGGGTCCGATGACTAACGACTTCCGACTATCGACTATTCCCGGAGGGAATCATGGCATATCATTCGACATCCGGTACCGCCACCAATACGGCGGACATGCTTGTTAAGCTCAAAGACTTCTTGGTCACCACCTGCGGCTGGACTCTTCATGACGACGGGTCAGCTCAGGCGGAGCCTTACTACGTCCTGAAATCCGTTGGTGAATCCGGTAATGAGGATATCTACATCCAGTTCATCAACGATACCGCCAACCTGGACTGCATCTCGGTCAAAGGCTATCTCTACTGGAACGCCACCACTCACGCCGGTGTAAAGGTTGCATTCTCAAGCGCTGCCA
>SCLI03000541.1_pt1 | contig 21840 bp, 24 predicted proteins | sample 7268041 | NCBI WGS metagenome assembly SCLI03 (sample SAMN10721081, study PRJNA514188) | viral metagenome | isolation source: depth-stratified mine tailings core A | place: China: Fankou Pb/Zn Mine tailings | collected 2017-10 | reverse complement strand
ATTTCCCGCCACTGACTGGCGATGGATAAGGACTTGGGCATACGTGGGGCGGTGGCGGGAAATCCTAATGCTCCGGCTGATGCGTTAAATAGATTGGCAACGGAAAAGGGCTGGCAAATTCGCCGGAATGTGGCGGGAAATCCTAATGCTACGGCTAAGGCATTGATGCTATTGGCGACGGATAATGATAGTAATATTCGCGAGGCTGTGGCGAGGAACCCCAAAATCACACCGGAAGCTATAACTAATTTATTGTTTTCAGAAGAATCAGATATCAGGCAAGCTCTATCCGAGAATCCGGCGGTGCCGGAGCACATAAGAGTAGGGCTGATCTTGTGATAAGTCATAGGTATTTCGGATCAGTGATAGTGCTTTGTACACAGTGTTTTGGGCATTTCAGGATGGAAAAATGAGATAGTTGTTATGAGCAAACAAGATACGAGACTGAAAAATTTACATAGTATGAATTGGGATGAGCGCCGGAATGTGGCGAAAAATCCGAGTGCTACGGCTAAGGCATTGATGCTATTGGCGACGGATGAAGATTGGCGCGTGCGTTGGGCTGTGGCGGAGAACACGAATACTCCAGCCGAGGTGCTGATGAAATTGGCAAGAGATAAAAACCCAGATGTGCGCGTGGGGGTAGCGACGACCCAGAATGCTTCGGCTGAGTTGCTGGCTAAATTGGCGACGGATGAATACTTGGATGTTCGTCTGGCGGTGGCGGGGAATGCTAACACTTCGGCTGAGACGCTGACGAAATTGGCGACGGATGAGGATTGGGTGGTTCACGAGGCGGTGGCGGGCAACCCGAATGCTCCGGCCGATGTGCTAAATGGATTGGCGGAAGACAAGTACATATATGTTCGCAAGGCCGTGGCGGTGAATCCGAGAACTCCGGTTGAGACGTTGAGCAAATTGGCGACGGATGAGGATTGGGAAATTCGCCAGTCAGTTGCGAAAAATAAGAACTCTCCCATTGATGCCCTGAACAGACTTGCGACGGATAAGGAATGGCGTGTGCGCTGGGACGTGGCTGAAAATTCGAGTGCTCCGGGTGAGGTACTGGACAGGTTGGCGGGAGATGAGAACCTGAATGTTCGCTGGGCGGTGGCGAGGAATCCAAAGATAACACCAGAAGCAATAGAACTCTTATGCTTTTCAGAAGATACTAAAATCAGACAAACCCTGTCGAAGAATCCGGCTGTGCCTGAGCACATAAGAGTAGGATTAAGTTTGTGAGCGTTACCATGAGATATAGGTGCTTAACTCTGGTTCGCTGTGCGCGGCATTTTTGAGCTTTTCAGAATGTGAAACCCGAATGATAACTATATGACTGAACAAGATAAAATTGGAGATATATACAGCAGGGATTGGAGTAAGCGCAGAGAGATAGCAGCTAATTCAAATACTCCGGGTGAAGTGTTGGCAAAACTGGCGACGGATGAATACTTGGAGGTTCGCTGTGCGGTAGCAAGGAACCAGAATTCTGCTGCTGAGGCGTTGAACAAATTGGCGAAGGATGAGGATTGGAGGGTTCGTGAGGCGGTAGCGAAAAATCCGAGTACTCCTAGTGAGGTCCTGGACAGGTTGGCGGTAGATGAAGAAGATGATGTTAGTTGGGCGGTGATGTTTAATCCGAATGCTTCAGCTGAGTTGTTGGCTGAATTGGCAATAAATGAGGATTGGTATGTTCGCCAGTCGGTGGCGGGGAACCCAAACACTCCGACTGAGTTGCTGACTAAATTGGCGACGGATGAGACCATACATGTGCGTTGGGGAGTAGCTGAAAATCCGAGTACTCCGACCGAGGTTCTGGTCAGGTTGGCGGCGGATGAGTTTAGTGATGTTCGCCGGATTGCGGTTAGAAATCCGAGTTTCCCGGTTGAGATGTTAGAAAGATTGGCAACGGATGAGGATTGGAAAATTCGCCGGGGGGTGGTAGAAAACCCGAATGTAACGGACAATATACTGCTAATTGCATCACGAGACCGTAACACGAATGTGCGTGAAGCTGTGGCTAGAAATCCAAAAATCCCCCAAGAGGTAGCGACCCGCTTGAGTACCTCTAAAGTTCCACAAATCCGACAAGCTCTGTCGGAGAATCCGTCAGTTCCAGAACATATTAGGGTCGGACTGAGCTTGTGAGCGGAGCGACATGGTGAACGCCGAGCGTGCAGACCTGGCATAGTATTGGCCGTTGTTTGGCCTACGGATAACGATGCCTAGGCATACGAGAATGGGTCGGCGTCGGCTTTCTTAAGCAAATCAGGGCTGGTAATGGCGTAGTATATAATAAGGTAGCGACATGAGATGGTTGTCTGGCACTATAAAACGTGTCACCCGTTAAGTCGGCATAGCCAGCCACCGTGCCGTTACCTTGTTAGGTGGACGCACGGTAGGTGATGCAGGTATGGGATATAATTTAACAGCAATTGTTAGGAATCATTATCGCACATATACGGATGTTCGTACAGGTGTTCCCCTGTGGCGAGAGTACTCTGTTTCGGTAGTTTTCCCGCTGGCTGTTCTCGGCATTTGCCTAGCTACACACGTCGGATTGATTAGTGTTGTGGCGGTTGGTCTATTCGTTGTCAGTGGCATCTTTGGTGTGTCTATGCTGGCAGCAATGGTTCAGATGGCGATACGCTCCACGGACTGGGCGAACGCTTCGCCTGTGCCAAGCAAGGACACCTCGTTTTATGCTACCTACCTGTCAGAGTTGGTTGCCAGCATGGGGTATGCGGCGCTGGTGTTTATGCTGGCATCTGCCGTGTTCGTAGTAGCCAGTACTAGTTCTGGGTGGGTGGGTGTTGTTGCCTCTAGTATAGGGATAGCCGTTGGTGTACATGCGGTGCTTGTACTTTTGGCGATTATTAAACGTCTGTTTGCAATCACCCAGGCACAGCTAAATAGGGCGAGGACGGGAACAGACAGCTTCTAACCTGCTGCAAGTACGCAGTGGTTGTATGGACTTGAGATACAAAACCGAGCCGGTCTGCCACCCATATATTATTAGAGATATATGGCAAGCCACGAGCAAAGAGCGATAGCTGTCTGCGAGACACCACAAAAAGCCGCACTCATCCAACACTCGATACATCTCTATTGTATCCCTACCATGGGCATGCTTTGTAAACTGGCCATTCCCCGTGACCACAATGGCAACGCCCTCATACAACAGTTTCTATCCGAACCGCCTACCTGGAAGTGGAATAGCAACAAATACTCCCATTTCATAACAGAGCTCACCCAGGCATTATCAAGCGTGCCACCACCGAGCACTCTGTACCTGGCTACCGATACGGACATGGTAGGTGAAGAAATTGCATGGCACGTAGTGGAAATCCTAAAGGAAATGGACTACCCCCACCTGTCTATTAGACGTGTCGAACTAACAGGCACATCTGATGAACAGATACACGTGGCATTTGACAACGCCAAAGACTCACTAAACATCCCTCGGCTACGTGCTGGTATGATACAAAAGGTAGCCCGTATAGTTCTCAACGAAACTCTACGCAATCCGTCCGATCCTCAACGCTCCCCATTCCCTGATGCAAAAATCGGAGAAGAATCACTCCTGTCTCTGGCATCAGGCATTCTCATGGCAAGCCGTGCCTTGTATAAAAACGAGCACGGATCACTGGAACAGATCGAGGCGACTGTAAGATCGGAAGAAACTGGACAGGTATTCATCACAAGCCTGGTTGAAATAGATGAGACGAGTAAAGCATATACTCCCGTCTTGCCCATCCATGAGCTATTCCGTATTGCTCACTGGCTTCCTAGCTGGCACTACAACAAGCCAGAGCGCAGACCAATTGATATACCCAACCAAATCCCAGACACAAATAACTATCTGGCTTCCACAGACAAGATGTCATATGAGCGACCGATGGATAAGACCCAACAGCACCTATGGGACACCATAGTTGCTCTAGTCACTAGCAAGAACAACAACATGGATACGTTTGCTGGTAGCTACGATGCTTTACAAGCCGTAGAATCAACCAAAGAAATTGATCACATGACTCACCCGCTCCTTGAAGCTACCCTTGAAGCCCACTTTGGTGGTTGGCCGTCTCTTGAACGGCTTGACGACCTGACATCCAGTATTGCTTCTTCCGTACAATCCACCTGGCTACATACCAATAGTGAAATTATTAATCAGGCAACTATCCAATGCTCTCTACACGCTTGGGCATACGATCCTGATGCAACAGAGGTCATTCCCAGGAACCTCTCTGTCTTTGTCCAACTGATAGTTGCTACTGTGCTAATAGGCACAATGGCACAATCTGATATTTACCAAATCATTGAACGTGCCAAAGCGCTTTTATCAGGCCAAGGTGCCCATTCGCCCAATATCTTGTTAGTCGATGCTCTACCAAGCTCCCCACAGACAACAAAGCAACTACTCTGGGAAATCCCCGATCCATTTACGTCACATACCCGCTACCTCTTGGCTATGGAACAATTACCCGATAGCGCAATTGCGCCAATTAAGGCGCTACGGGCTACCATAATCGGACACGCCCCAACCAACAAAGGAATATCCCAAGATGCACTAATCGAGCTTCTACATCAACGTGGCGCAATGTCTACACGGTCGGCATTCCGTCTAGCTAAACGACTGCTCGCAGAACGCTGGATGGAACCAGATCCCCGCGGTGGCTGGACACTTTCTCAAAAGGGCATTGATACATCCTCAGCCATACGATCTTTGGGACTTGGTTTTCTGGCAGAATCTTGGCATGTCGAGATGAACGAACAGATCGCGCGTTGTATGGCAGGTGTATCTATGCCCACAGAAGCCCTTACTGTTTTGTTGGCAGGCGTGGTGTCCGGGATGCCAGCGAACACGTGGATGGATGATCTTGTTTAAGTATTACAAGATGCTCATGTTGGTGAGTGATATACTAGAATATGGAGTATATGTGCAATGTCTGAAACGGTCAACACAATATGAGCAATAGTATCCAGACGGGGTTGATCGTAGAGGCAATGATAGTACTATCTGTCGTACTGGTGTGCATCGCGTCAATAGCCTACGACCGCATTGTAGCGAAACAGAACAAGCTGGAGTTCAAGATTGACCGCCTCGACGACGAGATAAAGCAGGTGGCGAAAGACGTACACGAACTTGCTAGCCAAATTAGAGCGTCTAAGCAATTCTGAGTAAACATTCTGTTGCCGGTCATATTATCAGTATGGAGCCAGAGAAGATTAGAACGAGGAAGCACGTAACAATCGAATATGTCGGGTTACGTTGATATTTCGGGGCGAGATTAACGTGATGCATAAAGTCCATGCCGTGCGCTAGCGTTGCTATCTAGCTAGACGCAACGCAGCGGATAGCGCAAGCGCATAACCGTCCGTCTGGCCGCATCTCGAACGTATCTTCTATCGTCACCTGCCAGGTTGCTTAGTATGTCGTCAGGTGTATGCAAGTTTTTCGCCACTTCCCATCTCACAGACGCGTCTTCGTCTCCTGCTAACAGAGTTAGTGTCTTGGGTGAAGTAGACGGATTCTCGGCTACCTGTTGTCGCACGGCTTCATCGTTGTCTCTGGCTAGCCAGGCCAGCGTCCTCGGCGGTGTGGCAGGGTTGTGCGCCACTTCTAGTCTCACATGCCAATCCTTATCCTTGGCGAGCTGCATAAACGTCTTGTCCAACGTGAACGGATTGCTCGCCACGCGTAGGCGGACACCAGCGTCTTTATCTGTTGCTAGCGCGGCTAATGTATTTGGTGAGGTGGCTAGATCTTCAGCCTGTGCTCTGCGTTCCTGGTCTTGTTCCATTTTATCTGTATTCATCTCGGGTCGGTTGGTGTATTGGGATTATCCCTTGCTATATTACGGACACCTTCGCTCTCATCTTGAGCAAGTTTGGCTAAGGTATCAGGCGGTGTATTGTGGTTGCGCGCCACCTCACCTCTCACATACTCGTGCTTATCCGAGGCTAACTGCGCAAGTGCTTCGGGCGGGGTGGACGGGTTTTTGCCCACCCAATAGCGGACATCACTGCTTTTATCAGAAGCGAGCTCGGCAAGTATCTTGGGATCGGTGCTCCAATCCCATGCCCTTACTCGTTTATCATTATTATCCATTTTATTCTCTCCTTTGTTTTGACTGATTTCGGTGTGTTACCGCCCGGTCGCGTTACCAATAGTACGAATAATAGCGCTCCGCGGCTTTATTGACAACAGCTTTATTGAGCATAACAGGGCGGTAATAGAGCTAGAACGGAGATATTTACGCTGCTTGTATCTCTGGATGGTTTCAACGCAGCGGTACCTCGCCTGGGTCAACGCACACATCCCCCGTGTCTGGGTCACGCTCAACGATAAGGGCACTACTATGAAGAAGCACCTTAACGGGATAGTGGCTTCCACATACACAACGCCCCGATGGATCTACCGCCAGCCACGACCATGCTCCCGTGCTCCGCTGTAATTTTCCGGCATAGGTACGGCGAATCACCGTACCGTGCGGAATGGTCAAGTCGCTCTCAGCGCTGATACGGCGCAACAGGCGCTGGGTGGACGAATTATCAGACGTCATGTGTTGACCTCCTCCGGGGCGGGCAACCTTTCGGCGGCCGCCTTACGGACGTGTCCGCTTTTGTCCTTGGCAAGCTTGGTAAGGACATCAACTGGTGCGCCAGGGTTCTCGGCAATTCGTTGGCGAATGCCTACATCTCCACTTTCGGCCAACCGTTCCAATATCCCAGGCGGAGCACTGGGATTTTCTGCCACCGCCGCACGCACAAACCAATTCTTGTTGTTGGCGAGCTTGGCTAGAGTATCGGGCGGGGTATTTTTATTCCACGCCACGGCCAACCGCACGCTATCATCTTCATCTTTCGCTAGCCGAGAAAGAACTTCGGGTGGTGTTGATATATTTTCACCCACCCCATAGCGGACATCCTCATCCTCATTGTCGGCGAGCTGAGTAAGAACTTCTGGCGGAATAGATGGATTTTCTGCTGCGGCACCCCGCACCTCCTGATCCTCATCTAGGATGAGTTGTTCTAAGATGTCCCGTGGTGTATTACGATTCTCAGCAATCGCCCTGCGCACCGACCATTCCTTATCTTTGGCGAGCTGGGAGAGAACTTCGAGTGAGGTGGATACATTGCGCGACACAGCCACCCGCACGTACCAATCCTCATCTTTGGCAAACTGCACCAAGGTTTCTGGTGGGGTGGTTGGATTCTCCGCATCCGCCCGTCTACTGTCTACTATAAATTCTGCTGCTTCGCGCACCCGCCAGCTCTTATCTTTAGTAAGTTGCATGAGAATCTTGGACGGGATGGATGGATTGTACGCCACACACCTACGCACCAACTCATCTTTATCCTCGGCGAGCTGAAGTATGACTTTGGGTGGTGTAGAGGGGTTGGATGCCACATTCTGCCTGACTTCTACGTCCTCATCTTTGGCAAACTGCACCAAGGTTTCTGGTGGGGTGGTTGGATTCTCCGCTTCATCCCTTCTGGTGTTTAATACCCACTCTGCTGCTTCGCGCACCCGCCAGCTCTTATCTTTAGTAAGTTGCATAAGAATCTTGGACGGGATGGATGGATTGTACGCCACACACCTACGCACCAACTCATCTTCATCCTCGGCGAGCTGCGCCAGGGTGTCTGGTGATGTAGATTGACTCTCTGCCAACTCACGCCTACTTTCTACTTCAATATCTGGAAATAGCTTTGCCATTTTTCTCTCCTAACTTAAGCCCATCAACATTGTACTGCTACTAATGGATGTCTCAACGGTTTCTTGTTCCGGGGCGGGCAACCTTTCAGCGGCCGCCTTACGGACGTCTTCGTCTCCGTCGTTGGCAAGTTTGGTGTGGACTTCGGGCGGAGTATTTGGGTTGCGCGCTACCCAACAACGCACGATATGATCTTTGTCAGAGGCCAATTCCGTCAAGGCTTCTGGTGGTGTGGATGTATTGCGCGCCAACGCCCGCCTCACGTACTCGTATGTAATAAGTTGCGACAAGGCTTCGGGTGGGGTAGACTTATTGCGGGCTACCGCATCTCTTACGATACCGTTCTCATCCTTGGCTAGCAGCGAAAGGACTTCTGGTGGTGTACTGGGGTTGTTCCCCACATCATGGCGAATCCAAATATCCTTATCAGAGGCCAACTCCGTCAGAGTATCGGGCGGCGTTGACAGGTTATGGGCAACCGCCTGACGAATAGATGGGTGTGTGTGTTCAGCCAGTCTTGACAGGGCTTCGGGCGGAGACCCTAGACTACAAGCAACCGCCCACAGTACTTTCTGCGACCTGTCCTTAGACATCCTCAGTAAAAGTTCTGGGGTGATATTCTTATTTAGAACCGTAGCTGATCGTACCAATACAATATCTCCTGTTGCCAATTTGGTTAGTATATCGAGTGGGGTGTTGGGATTGCATGCCACTCCACACCGCACTCTCCTTTCACTATCTCCACCAAGCGTTGCAAGCGTTTCAGGTGGGGTGTGGAAGTTATCCGCCACCGCCTCTCGAACCAACCAATCTTCATGATTTGCCAACCGAGACAGGACATCGGGTGGCGTAGACGGCTGATGTGCGATATTCCAACATTCCATAGAAGTTGTGTCATCTTCTAGCACGTTATTAGACACAGGTTAGTTCTCCATTCACAAGGGCTGCCATGTCTCTAGTCTCTAGCTGCATTTTTCACCAGACAGCAACGACGAGAGACGCTTTCTCGACTTGCTACTCACGCTCAAATCCTTGTCGTTTACCAACAGCGTTAAGATATCAGATGATGTAGCCGGATTGTAAGCCACACCCAGGCGGATTATCCAGTCGCCACTCTTGGCAAGTTCCCCCAAGAGATCAGGGGGCGTACCTGGATTACTAGCAACCGCCTCTCGAATGTTCACATCATCTTCTTTGGATAATGCAACCAAAACATCAGGTGGCGTAGATACGACACCTGCTACGGTTAACCGAACGTACCAACTTTTGTCCTGTGCCAGAACCACTAGTATATGAGGCGGAACATTCTTATTACGAGCTACCGCCTCGCGCACGTCCTCGCTCTTGTCCCTAGACAAAACATCCAGTGCATCCAGCGGAGCACATGGGTTCTCAGCGACCGCCACACGAACGTGCTTGTTGGTGTTCTTAGCAAGGTCAAGCAAAATACGGGGGTTCTTACTGGTTGTTGCCAAACTCAAATTATTGTTCATATCCATATGCCCAACCGATACTCTACACGTCCAAGACCTGCAACCTTGTGAAACCAGGTGACAATCTCGTCATAACTGTTTTTGCAATATGTGTTTGTAACCATTACCAATAGTACGAGTAGCGGTTCTCCGCGGCTTTCTTGAAAAGCCGCTTTCTTGAGCATAGCAGGGTTGTCTCACCATAGGACGTTTGACACTTTTGGTTGATTTAGAACATTAATGCAGGCATAGTAATCCATCACGACATAGCCTTATCAGACATGCAATATGTCAACGTGCTCATCCCAAAGCCCTACTCTACCTCTGCTGCCTGCTCGATACGTGCTGCTATCTCGTCTCTACGCTCTTTGGCCTTCTGGTACTCCGCCTCTTTCGGCCAGACATTATCGCCAGCGTCACTCATTGCTTCTACCCTGTTCTCCGCGTTATTTAGCACTGAACAGATGCGCTTGTAGGAGTCATCCAGCCGTGTAATCAAGCTCTCGACTCTGTGTATCAGTCCACCAGGAGACAGTATACGTACGTGTTCGATAAGTGACTCACACCATGAACAGGTAGCCAATGATAGTACGACATGGCTCGGCTCACCATGTATCCACCTACACCTAGCCACCACGTCCAGGCCATTTATGCTACAAACCACATGTCCTTCGTTCGAGTGGGCATTTATAATCTCCGTAATACGCCGTGCTAGCTCATCACCTGGCTTCTCTACCTGTGCTCCATCAAACATTACTCCTTCTCCCTCACGCATCATCTCAAATGCCCCCCTAGCACTGGCGATCTGCTTTTGGCTGCGCTCCACGGTTTCCTGCCAGCCGAGCAACGAAGAACCAATCGCTCTTTGTTCCCGTAACCATGCTTGGCGTGCTCGCTCCAATTGTGCGAACTTAGCATCTACTTCAACTTTCTCCGCCATAAGTGGGTTACCCGCTGCCAATGCCTTTACCTCACCATAGGATAGTACCTGTGCATCTACGTCCTCGGCTTCTCTAGTCACACCGGCACCGCGAAGCACCTGGGCTAGAAACTTGGCCTTGCGCTCAACGGTCTGCCACATGTATACATCGAAACTACCCTCTACAGCATAACGATAGATATGTACCTGCTCATAGCAGTTCCCTTGGCGCACGATACGACCCTCCCGTTGTTCCAGGTCAGCTGGCCTCCATGGACAATCCAGGTGATGTAGGGCTATACACCTGGTCTGTACGTTCATGCCTGTTCCCATGCGCTCTGTCGAACCGATCAATACGCTCACCGTTCCCTCTCGGCACTCGTTGAACAGTGATGCCTTTGCTGCATCATTCTTGGCCTCGTGAATAAAACGTATAGCATTCCTTGGTATTCCAAGATCGCACAGGTGCTCCCGTAATTCGTCGTAGGCATTCCACGTGTTCTTTGGCGTGCCAAGATCGCAAAACACAAGTTGTAGAGCACCCGGCCTGGAACTAGATTCAAACCGGTCGTTAATGTGTTCATGGTAGATGGTAGCGACATTCTCTGCTGCTATGGCAATCTTGCCTCTCGCTGGCTGCTCTATATTTACAAGCCTCAAGTCGAGCGCTGCCTTACGTCCATCACCAGTGATGCACAGCATATTATCTACTACCTCTGCCCCACTACTGGTAGATCGGACTTTTGCAACCATCCCACCCCTGATCGCATCGGCACGACTACCCAGGTACTTAACGAACTCCACTAACTCATCACTAGCGGGTACTACTACAGTATGTACCTCGCATGTAGGCTCTCGGTATGTTGTTGCTGTGCTCATATATATGTATCCTCTCTATGTGCCGAACCAGAAGCCTCGCCCGCTGCGGGGTCATCCGTGTTTGTGGTTGGTACCTCGTCTATCATTACTGTTCGCAGCATCTTAATAAGATCGGGCACGTTTACAAACTTTGACCAGCGGGTATTAACACGGAATCTTCCGCCCTCCGGCGCAAGCTCAACCTCTGTAACCGTTCTCGCAAATGTGGCAAGCCACGCATCAAAGAGCATGCAATGTGATCTCTCGAGAATATCAGGAGCGAGAAATCGGAGCATCGTGTGAATCTCTGCCAGACTGTTTGCTACAGGCGTAGCGGTTGCAAACGTAGCTATACGCTTTCCTCCCTGTTCCCGTAGCCATTCAATCTTTAATGAAAGGTCAAATGCCCGCTCGCTTCCCATAGAGGCAAATGTACGATTGCCAGAGATGATCATAAGGTTTTTGTACATGTGCGCCTCATCTATGAATAGATAATCAACGCCCAACTGCTCAAAGCTAAGACCGGCATCTACAGCGTGATCGCACAGTCTTTTGACCATCTGTGTACGACCCCATAGGAACTGCTCTGTTCTCTTTACGCTCATGGTCTTGTCCGTGGTTGCCTCTATCCAGTGTATGTGTCTCGTGGCCTCTCTCTCAATCCTCTCCACAACATCATCAAGGGTTGCCTTAGAGAGTGGAATGCGCTCGAATACCGAGTGTGAGCAAATAACTCCATCGTAATGATCTGTTGCCAACCGAGCCGTTATCTCTACACGTCCTTTGGCATTTAAGTCCTCTCCCCTGATTACACACAATTTATCCAGCGGGTAGCAACGTTGCGCTTCCGATGCAAACTGCTCAACCAAGTGGTTCGGCACTACGTACATTGGGCACCTGACCATACCAAGCCGTACCAGTTCGTGACCGGCTGCTACCATCTCCAAGGTCTTGCCTGCACCAACCTTCTGTCCGAGCAGACATGTAGGCTCTGACAGTATCCGCCAAATGGCATTTAGTTGGTGCGGGTAGGGCACATATACAGTAGATAGGTCGGGTAGTGCCAAGTGGCTACCATCATAGTTGCGCTCAACGCTACGATTAAATATCGCGTTGTAGCGAGCTACCAGCCTGGCCTTACGCTCCGTATCGCTAAAGCACCACGTAGCAAATGCCTGTGCCAGTTGATCCTGCTTTTCCCTTGCTGACAGTGTGGCCGTTGCATCGGTCACACTACGCTTCTGTCCGTTCTCCCAAACAGTTGTAGTCACTACTACTGGCTCACCACTTAGTAGATGCCTGAATAGAGTAACACCATCCCAATGCGAACTCCCTGACAAACCAAATGTGTAGGTGTTCTCACGTGACCATCTACCGGGATCTCCCACAAACCAGGTACCACTCGGAGAACGCTCAATCTTCACATTAACGTCCAAGGTATCTTCTATAAACTGCCGGTAGTCCGTGTCCTCTATCCACGAAACCCCAGGCATAATAGCAATTTCCTCTGCCAGGAGAGGCAAGGGCTGGACAGCACTAAGAGCAACTACATTACGGGTAAGCTCGGCATCGCTCTCGGCCGCTTGCTTTGCAATATCCAATTTTGTCACCACGTCGCCTGATAGGTACTCGTCGCGTGTTACCCACTCATCAATCTGTGGGTCATAAAAGATGGCTTGCCCGAGCTCCGCTATGGCCTCGTTCTCGCTTATCCCACAAAGCTCCGAAATCCACGTTATCTCCACGCGTCCTCTGTATGCAAGCGATGCTGTTAATGCCTCGCTGACACTCTCACATGCCAATACCTCACCTACAGGTACTATTACCCTTTCAGAGAGTATCGCTGTTGGCTCTGCCGTGTCGGATAGGGCATCATAGCGTTCCAACGCAAACACAATCCCGCTGCGTGGATCAGAGCGAAAACCACCCATCGCAGGAAACCGCGTAATAAGTGTTCCCTTTGCATTGGACGTGATCTTACGCCGCGACAGGGCACCATAGTATGACACGTAGCTCTCGTACATGTCGAGGGTTTTGGTTCTTAGTACGTCAAACTCATCATCGTCACAACCCGCCCCCTGACTAGAGAGTAGAACTGACGTAGCATCTCGTAGTGCAATAAGCTGTCTCAACTCATCGGCCTGGTTGCGTGGACATTTGTGTGGCTCCACTCCTGTAGTGGTTACCACGCCAAAACTACCATCAGACAGAGAGACAAGCGTTCCTATCGGCTGGTCATCACTCGCCTCACCTACGATAGTAGGTGTTGACTCTTCAACTAGTGGCGCTACGGGGCGACATACCTCGGCAATACGGTCAAGTGCCACGTCAATATCCTCGTACAGCGGACCATTAAGAGCGCCGGGTAGCGGTACTACTATAAGCTCGTTCTTCTCCCACATGCCCTGTCCGATGGATAAAGTACCCTGTACCTGCTCGGGGTGAGATAGGAAATAGGCATTTATAGCCGACGATGTATCCCCATTCCTATATGTACCAGTCTCAAGCCATGTGTCGTCTCCTGGCTCTTCGCCAGCACAACGCTTACGGAAAATCACTATATCCATTATCACGTCCGTTCCCGCACAGTGACGATGTGACCCACGTGGCAAACGGACAGCACCTACCATATCAGCAAGAGAAAAGATTGCTTTACGCCCCGCCCTGTTTGCCGAATCGAGCGTAAAGCGACTGGTGAGACATACCATGTAGCCACCAGGAGCAAGCAGGGATAGCGACTTTACCAAAAAATAGTTATGGATACTTAGGCGACCTGCGTTGTATTCAGGGTCATATGGTGCTCTTTTTCCAAAAGGAACATTCCCTATAACGCCAGCAAAGCTATTACGGCGAAGTCTAACATGGGCATAATCCTGTGCGATAACATCCTGGTCGGGGTAGATACGTTGGCATATGGCCGCTGTAGTTGGGTCAAGCTCTACGCCCGTCATGCGAACACCAGGTACCGCTCCGTTCATAAAAACACCTACACCACAACCAGGCTCAAGCACTGTGCCCATCTCGCCATTAAAACCAATCTTGTACAGGAACCGCCACATAGATGATGCTATGCGGGGGTCGGTATAGTAGGCATCCAACACACCGGCACGTGCTGCCGCATAGCCATCCGCTCCAATTAGCTCAATGATGCTACTGCGTGTGTCGGCGTACTTGGCGTTATCCTCATCAAAAACGCCCGAAAACGATCCCCAACCAGAGTACCGACTAAGTATGTCGCGATCCGTTCCCCCACCTACCAACTCCCTTAGTGCGGCCAGATTAGCACTGATCCGCTCGGCTTCTCCCGTGGGTGAGGCATAAGGTGTTCCTGTCTCTGGGCTACCCTGTGGAGCAAGTATGTCAACACTCTCGACTACTTCTTCGGTGTCGAGTAGGTCAAAGAACGACATCTGCCCTGCGTGTACTTTTGTTTTCATATATACGCCCGACTACTACTCTCCACCAGGTGCGTTCGCCTGTTTTACAAGCAACTTGGCATCCTCAATATAGATACGGAAGCCCATAAAGGTATCGTAAGTATCGTAAGCAACCTCCCCATAAACAAACCAGGGCAGGGTAAAAACAATAAGCGCATAATCGCGTCCATCATCATCTGTGTAGTAAATAACGTCGTGAGTCCCAAGGGGACCATCAACCTCGTCGGGTCTCTCTCCCTGTCCAAGACGCTCCGCGACCTTGTGAAACCAGGAGGTAATATCGTAATTATTGTTTGGGTGATCTGTGTTTATAGCCATTATCAATAGTACGAGAAAGGGAGCTCCGCGGCTTTCTTGAAAGGCAGCTTTCTTGAGCCTAACAGGGCTGGGCTTGTCGCAGTATAGGTAGTTAGTAAGTCAACCGCAGTGGTTGACAAGGAAAGGAGATATATTTATGAGCGAAAACAGTGTAACCCTGGTGGGGAATGCCACCAAAGACCCGGAGCTGAGCTATACACCCAGTGGGGTTGCAAAGGCATCATTCGGCTTGGCGGTAAACAGGAGATGGCAGAACCGCCAGACACAGGAATGGGAAGAGGCGACTTCGTTCTTCGATATAATTTGCTGGCGGGAGCTGGCCGAGAACGTGGCATCTTCGATAGAAAAGGGAGCTCGCTGTGTCGTGGTGGGACGCCTCGAACAGCGGACATGGGAAGATGAAGGCGGGGTCAGGCACGCCAAGGTCGAACTGGTGGCCGACGAGGTGGCCCCGTCACTGAAGTGGGCTACATGCGAGGTTACCAAAATAGTTACCAACGTTGCCTCGATGCCTGAGGCGTCGTAATGGCACTAACGGTTGAGCGCTACGACCAATACAGTCGTAGAGCCGAAAACCTGATAGCACTGGCGGTAAGTTCCGTACCGCCAGTGTCTACATCCGACGATGACCTTGCTCGCTGGAAGCAGGAGATAGTGACGGTTGCCAGGGTAATAGACACCGCCATTGCCGAGTTTGTCAAGTTTGTAAACGAGCGAACCCTGACAGGGCTGATCGACAGAGTGGACAATCCATACGTAGCGAACGGTAGAAAACTTGGACTGGCAAAAGTCCAAATAAGATCGGACTACGGTAAGGACGAATACGGTCACCAGGACTCCTTGTGGGTGGACATTACAAACGAGAACGGAATACTCTTGGCGAAGCACGCACAAGAGCTGGTAAACCAACGCGTAAGATATACGGTGGCTACGAAAGTAGAGATGGACGGTGCTGTTCCCAGAATGAAAAGCGCTACAGAGATAGCAACCAGACCATATCTTTTAAGGCTGGAAAGTCTATAACCAACCCGCAAAAACTACGAGGTAGCTCCTACCAAAACTTGATAAGCTACTTGCTCATGGCCAATTCGGGCGTTTCGGTGTCCGCCTTTTGGTCGGCATTCCGGAGCGTTGATCTGGCCGCGTTACGAACAAACCAGAACTTGTCGAATGCGAGCTTTTCTAAAACTTCGGTCGGGGCAGTGGCGTTTCTTGCCACTGCCCCTCTCACGTTCTCATTCTTGTCGGAAGCCAGGCCGTTCAGGATGTTCTCTGGGGTGTCGTCCCTGGATGCCACGGCTACACGTATGCCGTAGTGTTCGTCATGTGCCAAGGATGATAGCGCTCTGGTGGATGTGTTGGCGTTGTCGGCTGCGGCGTACCTGACCAGATGGTTCGTATCGTTGGCTAATATATCCAATATATTGGCAACGGTAGCGGGGTTCCAGGCCAGAGCTTCGCGCACGTCACTTGACCGATCTTTCGCCAGAATTTCCATCGCCTGCGGTGGTATTTTTATATTCCAGGCTACTTCGTATCGCACATCATCGTCCGCATCTGATGCCAGATTAACTAGCATTCCCGGAGATGTATTCAGGTTTGAGGCTAGTTGGAGTTTGTTAGAGGTTATCATTAGTCATGTCACCTCGTATGACCGCCCGTGAGTGCGGGTGTATTTACTGGGTTCTTCACGAAGATCAGTAAATACTCATGTACACGATTAATCCGAAATCTGTATGGATATCCAAGGGGACGTAGGTTATTATACTCACTGTGCCGATCCCAGATGATGATATCGTCTAGTTGAAAACCAGCAGCTTCCATACGGGCGTATAAATCGGAGTGAAAGGTATAGAGCTTACTCTTTACCCTGATATCCATGACATTAATCACACAATATGAGCACGGCTTGAGTGCAACATAAACGCCACGCATAACTATCATCAGACTATCGAGAAAGGAGCGGTAATCGTCAATGTTTCCTAGGTCAAAGCTATTTGTGCCATATGTCCTGATGTCCTTATAGTCCGCTGTACGTCTACGATTCAGGATATTCCAGTATGGTGGCGAGGTTATCACCATATTAATAGACTCGGATGTAATATATTTGGAGATATTGGCTGCATTATCATTAACTATTTTGTACTGCCCCTCAAATGGCTTTAATCTGGTCTTCGCCTTAGCTATATAATCCTCATATACCTCGAAGCCAATACTTTCGTACCCATGCTTAGATGCAGCGGCCAGTGTAGATCCCGATCCCATGAATGGATCAAGGATAACGGCATCACCTTTGACTCCTGGCATAAATGAAGAGAGTAGCCTGGATACCAGCATCTCAGGAAAGGACGCAGGATGCTTAAGAGCCCTTTCTTCGCTACTTTTGGATAAATCGCTCCATACAGAGACGGAGTTTTTAAGCCATTCTTTCCCAGAGAGCTGATTGGCACGGCGTTCGGGGGCGACCTCTTGTCTCACACTGGCGGACATATTTTTCTACCAAGAACTATAAATTGATTGGATATATTTGGCACATACGTAGTAGGATAGCCATATGGATAGAGTTTCTTATTGTCCTGCACTAGTACGATCAAGCCCTGGATAGTGAATCCAACACTTTTCATAGCGGCCGCAATGTCTGAATGGAACAAGTAGTATTCTTGGCCGTGGCGAAAATCAGAAACAATGATTGCAGCATATTTTTGTGGGCGTAGTAGCCTGTAATATTCCCTGATATGCCCTGTCATCACCTCGATAAAGCTCACGTAGCTTTTGGTATTAGCCAGATCAGCCTGATTATTGCCGTATTCGGTCGAAAGACCCTTAGAAACACGTTCCCTCTTGGCCTTGTGATCCTTTTTAGCGAGTATTCCCCAATACGGCGGGCTGGTAACGACGAAATCTATGGACTCGTTGGCCATGTCGCTCATGATGTCCAGCGCATCGCCACAGTGTAGAGTACGGGCTGTGTCGGGGAGATCACCTGTGTCAGCAATCCTCTGTTTGGCAATATCAAACCATTCAGGGTAGAGTTCTATTCCAACAAAGTTCCGTCCCTCTCTCAAACTGGCGATACCGCTCGAGCCTACTCCAAGAAATGGATCTAATACAGTTTCGCCAGATCGTGTAAAAAATCGAACCAGTTTTGCTATATCTTGTTCGGAAAATGTAGCGGGATGCTTCTTCTTAAGCTCATCGCGAGACGGCGATTCGGAGAGCAACACTCCGCTCTCCATGGCACATTCAAGCGTTTTTATATCCTTGTAGCTCTCTGGATTGAGCCAAACACTTTTCGTAGTTCTAATCCACTCTTTGCCATCCAGGTCGTTAAGGCGCTTACGGTCGGTTTGAGTGGTTGGGTGTTTTAGTACGTCCGCCACATTGTGTACGTCTTTGTCTGCATCCAGACCAATTAGCGTATCTGGAGATGTATTCAGGTTTGAGGCTAGTTGGAGTTTGTTGCAGCTCAATGTGGTTAACGTTCCCAGGTTGCTCTTACCGATTCATCCACGAGTGATTCATCCAAGTAGTGAACTGACTCATGGTACACGTGTGCCTCGCTCCCCTCGGCCAGGGTGTACTCGCCGTAATCGTACGCGACAGAGCCACCGTCTCGCGTGTCCACATAGCCACCCTCGTGAACGAGGGTGTTGCTTCCCTCATGAACGGTAGCTCTTCCGCCGGAGTCAACTTCAGCATGGCCTCCGGCGAATACAATTATCTCGCCCCCGTCTCGCACATGCCCCTTGCCACCGTCGTATATGTATGCCGTGCCGCCCCGCTTTACTTCTACATCACCTCCATCGTGTACAACGGCAACTCCACCATCTTCTACAACGACCTTGCTGTCGTAGACATTTGCCCTACCACCGTCGTATACGGTAGCTCTACCTCCGTCGAACACGTCCGCCTCGCCAGACCAGTACACAAAACCCTCTCCATCCTTATAGACGGTGGCCTTTCCTCCTATGTGTACAATGCCCTTGCCTCCCTCGAACACGTCTGCCTTGCCACCATTCTCGACATATGCCTTGCCACCATCGTACACGGCGGCCTCGCCGCCGTTTCGTACGTTAGCGGCACCGCCCCCGAGGACAACCGCATTGCCCCCCCAGTGGACGATGGCCGTGATTCCATCTCGGACTTCCAACGTTTCGCCATCTCGTACATCCAGCACTTCGCCGTACCTAAGAGCCGTGCCACCCTCTTGTACCTCAACATGGCTGCCATCATGAACAACCGCAAAACCGCCCGCGTAGACGACAGCATTGCCTCCGGCGTGTACTTCGGCACTGCCCTCGTTTTTCACATACGCTGTGCCACCGTCTTGTACGCTGGCGTGACCATCCTCGAATACTTCGACTGTTCCGCCGGAAGTCACATATCCTGTTCCACCCGCTCGGATGTTACCATGACCATAGCCGTGTATGTTGCCCCTACCACCAGATAACACCTCGGCCGTGCCACCAACGAATACGTCTACTACCCCATCATCGTGAACTACTACATTGCCACCATGCACATCGCCAAGACCACCTTGAATAGAGGCCGTTGCCCCCTCGTTCAAGTGTACTTTGCCACCCTCGAACACTTCGACTGTTCCGCCGTTGTATACAAGAGCCTCACCACCACCGTATACAAATGCCTTACCTTTCTCGTGAACGGATGCGTGACCACCAGATCTTACGTTAGCATGGCCTCCATCTAATACGATTGCCTCGCCACCGTCTCGCACATCGGCCACGCCACTCTCAGGTTCGCGTAGCACGTCTATCTTGTCATTCCCGTACACAGTCGCCTTGCCACCGTCGTATACTACAACCTTACCGTCGTATACTACGACCTCGCCACCGTCTCGCACATCAGCCGTGCCTCCCTCGAACACGTCCGCCTTGCCATGGTCACATACAGATGCCATTCCTCCATCAAATACCTCAGCCATACCGCCGTCGTACACGGTAGCCCTACCACCCTCGTATACCCTTGCTGTTTGACCATCGCGAACTTCGACCGTTTCACCAGAGCAAACAATTATATCGTTGCTCTCGCTATCTGTTGCTATCATTTCTTCATCCCTTTCGTCTGTTATTCTTTCCTTTTATTTGCCGGACATTTCGGTTAGTACCTCGGCCAGGTAACGAGCCTTGTCGGGGTGTGATGTTCTTCTCGTGACGCTGCACAGGTAACGTTAAAACCTTGCTTTGTATCGCTATGCTTCATAGCGATCTTCCTGCCAAAAAGTCTAAACCCTCATCTCGTCTGATGGCGTGTTCAACGGCACCTTCAATTGTCGATAAAATACAATTGTTTAGAACTGCAAGCTCATAATCAATAACATCGTCAACTCTGTATATCTCGATGGGTATAGGTTCGCTATTCATTAGGTTGTCCTCGTCAATATATAAATCGCTCCATAGCTTGAAACGATCTGTTGTATAGACAGAGATAGGGGTAGCTCCATCATCAATGTTTCCCAGGTCTTCGCTCCAATCCCGCACGTCGGATATTGTCCAGTCATCTCCTACATAGGTAAGGTGCTCAATCAGTTGATCAACGTAATCTTTTATTAAATCACCCAGAGCTTCCCTATTGCCGACTATATCGTCCAGTTGGTTACATGCCCTGTCTTGTACATCGTTTCTCATGGTTTCTGGTTTCATTGTTTTCTCCTTTTTCTTTTTTATTTGCCGGACATTTCGGGAACCTGGTCGGGGTGTGATGCTCTTCTGACATGCCGTTGCACGATAGATGACATTACCTTCGTCTCCCGACAACCTCTTCTGCGTCTCGGTCGGTTTGTTCAGACTCAACCATTTCCTCGTATTTGACCGTTCTGCCTCCATCGCGTACGTCAACATATCCTCCCTCATGGACTACAGCCACGCCGTCCTTGAATACGACAGCCTCGGCACCATCTCGTACATCTGCCGTGCCACCCTCGAACACGTCCGCCCTACCGCCATCCAACACATCCGCATCGCCACCGTCGTATACAAATGCCTCGCCGTTCTCGTGAACGGATGCGTGGCCACCAGCTCTTACGTCAGCATGGCCTCCATCTAAGACGATTGCCTCGCCACCGTCTCGCACATCAGCCACGCCACTCTTCTTAGGTTCGTGTATCGCGTCTATCTTGTCATTCCCGTACACGGTAGCCTCGCCACCGTCGTATACTACGGCCTTGCCACCCCCCTGTATATCAACCGTGCCACCCTCTAACACGGTCGCTGTTCCGCCGTCTCGAACGTCAGCATGACCGCCATCGTGGACTACAACCTTGCCGTCGTATACGAGCGCCTTACCGCCCCCGCGCACATCAGCCGTGCCCCCATAGTGAACAACGGCCTCACCTCCCTCGAATATGTCTGCATAGCCTCCGCCATATATCCCCGCACTTCCTCCCTTGTGTATGACAGCCCTACCGCTCTTTCGCACATCAGCCGTGCCACCATCCTCCACAACAACAAAGCCACCCTCGAACATAACTGCCTTACCACCATCGAGGACGCGAGAACGCCCACCCGACCACACTTCTACTCTTCCTCCCTCGTGAACAATCGTATTGCCACCGTCGTATGCTGTTACATTACCTCCCATAAATACATCTACCTCACCACCCTCGAACACGTCCGCCTTGCCATGGTCGTATACAGATGCCTTTCCTCCATCAAATACCTCAGCCATGCCGCCGTCGTACACGGTCGCCCTGCCACCCTCGTATACCTTTGCTGTTTGACCATCGCGAACTTCAACCGTTTTACCAAAGCGAACAATTATATCGTTGCTCTTACTATCTGTTGCTATCATTTCTTCATTCCTTTCGTCCATTATTCTTTCCTTTCTATTTGCCGGACTCTCCGGTTAGTACCCCGGCCAGGTAACGAGCCTTGTCGGGGTGTGATGTTCTTCTGACATGCCGTTGCACGATTGATAACATTACCTTCGTCTCCCGACAGTTTCGTCTACATCTCGGTCGGTTTGTTCAGATTCAACTATTTCCTCGTACTTGACCTTTATGCCTCCATCGCGTACGTCAACATATCCTCCCTCATGGACTACAGCCACGCCGTCCTTGAATACGACAGCCTCGGCACCATCTCGTACATCTGCCGTGC
>SCLI03000539.1_pt1 | contig 21968 bp, 36 predicted proteins | sample 7268041 | NCBI WGS metagenome assembly SCLI03 (sample SAMN10721081, study PRJNA514188) | viral metagenome | isolation source: depth-stratified mine tailings core A | place: China: Fankou Pb/Zn Mine tailings | collected 2017-10 | reverse complement strand
CCCGCCGGCCAAGACGAGGCCGCATCCTGCCCCTATTTAAGGGAGGTTGATACCCATGACACCCCAGGAAATAAGAGCTCACCTTATCCTCAAACAAGTTTCTCAACGCCTGATCGCCAGGCGATTGGACGTTACTGATGCAGCCGTGTCACAGGTTATTTCCGGCCATGAAAAGAACCAGCGCATCCGCCAGGCCATCGCCGAAGCCCTGGACATGCCTGCTTCTAAAATTTGGCCGTCCAAAAACGGCCTGAGGTAACACCTTTTCAAACATATGTTTCCTTAAACAGTTAAGTAAATAGCATTACCAGTATACCCCAAAACAGGAGGTGATGCAATGGCAAACAGGCGGCAAAAAACTGGCCCGGCGGGGCCAAATCAGATCTCATTATTTGACTTCATAGCTGAAGTTGCGGTAGTAAAAGAGAATCGCCCGGAACCGGGGAGCCTGGTCCTGGGTCCACAAGTGAAGGAACTGCTGTCGCAAGCGCTCAAAAAGACCTCTTTTAAGCGATGGGAAATCGCTGGCCGGATGGGTGACTACGCCGGCGCGGAGATCACTGAATCAATGCTCAACTCCTGGACAGCGGACTCCAAGGAAGGGCACCGGTTCCCGCTTGAATACTTGCCCGCCTTTTGTTGGGCCACCGGAGATTATGAACTCATCGAAGCAATAGTCAAGGCTTGTGGTTGCTACTTAATTAAGAGCGAAGAGGTTGTGTTGTTGGAGCTGGCCCGGATCGACGAGAAAAAGCGGCAACTTCAGCAGCGGGAGAAGCAGGTTCGCCAGTATCTGGACCAGATGCGCAAGGAGGTGAAGACATGAAGTTGTTATGCATCGGCAGTATCAAAGGCGGGATAAAGCTTACATGCTCAGTGCACCCGGACAAGCCCGCCATGGTAAGTATCCAGACAGAGAAGATTGACCGCAAGCCTATGCCTTATAAGGTGGTGGCCGGACGTGGAGCAATGGTTAACAGTTAAGGAAGTCAGCGAGCTGCTGGGTATCACTGAGCAAGCCGTCCGAAAGAATGCTACTTCCGGCGAGTATGGGGAAGTCAAATACGAGACCTCAAGCGCCGGAGGCGGCCGGGGTGGCAAGGCGTTGCAGATTAATCTCACCGCTCTGCCCACGGACCTGCAGATCGCCTATCTTAAAGGGTACGGCCAAAGTGTACAGGATGTTGTGGGCAATGACTCGGATGAATGGGATTCGGCTCCCCAATGGAAGCGGAAGGTAGCCGCCGAGCGGCTGGAGATCCTGGCTGCATGGGAAAGGTTTATCGCGGCCAACACTGGCGCCAAAACCACACAGACCAAGGATTTCATCCGCACCTGGAAGGTTGTAAACGGCGAAAACAAGCTCTGCCAGGGTACGCTTTATCGATGGAAAAAGCTCTATAAAGAAGGCGGCCGCTGCGCCCTCCTGCCCGACTGGGGAAAGAAAAACAGCGGAGGCAACAAACGCGCCATTGATCCGGAAGCCCTGGGATTCTTCCTCAAACTTTATGGTACCAAACAGCAGCGCAGCGTGGCCGACTGCTACGAGGATCTGGTCCTTATAGCAAAGGAAAGAGGATGGCGGATTCCCTCGGTTCGGACGGTCTGCCGCATTGTCAATGAAGACATGCCGAAAGCAACGCTGGTTCATCTCCGCGAAGGCGAGGAAGCCTGGCGCAACAAATGTGCCCCATACATATTACGAGACCCGGACTCCGTGAAGGCTGGGCAAGTCTGGGTTGGCGATCACCAACGGCTGGATTTGTTCTGCAAAGGGCCAAATGGCAAACCGGTGCGGCCCTGGCTCACCGCCTGGCTCGACTTTCGAAGCTGGAAGCCGTTGGGATGGATCATAAGTTATCAAAGCAATACGGACACCATTATGGCGGCATTTGCCAACGCAGCTCTTGATCGTGCCATTGGGTTACCCAATGACATCTATATTGATAACGGAAATGACTACTCAAGCTATGAGTTCGCCGGCCGGGGCAATAGACGTCAGGCAAAGGTTGATGAGAAAACAGTCCGGTCTTTAGTTGCGGAGTTGGGGATTGCACCCCACTTTGCCATTCCAGCGAACGCGAGGGCCAAGGTCATTGAGCGTTTTTACGGGATTGTGGCGGACAAGTTCTGCCGGCGGTTTGTAACTTACTGTGGTAGCGACAACAAAAAACGTCCTGAAGGGCTGGACGATATCCTGAAGGATCCAAACCAGGTTCCAAGCCTGAAGGAAATCCAGGAAGCCTTCAGCGGCTGGGTCACTCACATGTATAACAAAACCAAGAGCCAGGGCGAGGGCCGCAAGAACGAGTGTCCGGATGAAACCTTCCAGCGGACACGCGGCCTGATAAGGCTGGCTCCGGAATCGGCTTTGCGGCTATGTCTCATGAGGCACACACAGGCAATGACAGTTCAACGGCTTGGGGTAACCCTTTTCGGTCAGTGGTATTACAACCCAAATCTGATCAACCACCTCGGGGAGCAAGTTTATGTCCGGTACCGGGATGCAGACATGGCGAGAGTCTTTGTGTTCAGCATGAAGGATGAATACCTCATGGAGGCCACCTTGCAAAGCCGGGCCGCTGCAATTGGCGTGGATAAGGAAATAATTCGGGAGGCAAAAAAGCTGGAGAAGGAGGCAAAAAGGCTTACCAGGAGCCATGCGGAGATCGCGGAGAAAATAGCGATCACTCCCGATCCACTCGAACGTGTGATCCAGCGAAGGGCGGAGCAGCAAGATCGGCCACCGGATCCGGAGCAGCCTAACGTGATTGAGCCGGTGAGGTTAGCCCGGCAAATGGTAGCGGCAGCCAAAGAGATCGACATGGCAAAGGCTGTTGGCGCAGAAGCCGTTGGCAATGAGACCACCCGGTACAAAGAGTTCTATATGCAGAGCCTGTTCAGCGGCCCCAGGGAGGTGAAGAGCAGTAATGAAGACGGCGCCAAGAAGGCGCTGACGCTCCTGAAAGCGGTCCTAAATAAGTAAATACGGAGGTGTGGAGCATGTCATCAGCGGTACTTAATCTGAAAGAGAAAGCGGAAATGATGTCTCTGGACATTGAGGCAACGAGAAGGTCCATCCAAAGCCACATGGAGCAAACCGGGAAATCACAGTCGGAGCTATCGAGGATCACCGGGCTGTCCCCCGCGACGATCAGCCAGTTTTTGAAAGGCATCTATGCCGGCAACAACGAGCAGATTGCATACACCATCATGAAGGCCCTGGAAATTGAAATCAGGCGCAAGGACGCCATCAAAACCCCCCAGTTTGTAATGACCTCGATTGCCGAGGATGTGTTGGCCGTGGTGAAATACGCCCATGATTACAAGGACATTGGAATTATCTATGGCGATGCCGGGATCGGCAAGACCATGACCCTCAAACAGTATGCGGCGCAAAATCCTGGCACGGTCTTTATCACGGTCAACCCGACAAACTCCAACTCCAAGGCCATCCTGGAAGAACTGGTCGAAAAGTTGGGCAAACAAGAGTACGGAGACAGGCGAAGGCTCCGCCGTACCGTGGTTTCCAGCCTCAAGGACTCGGGAAGGCTGGTGATCATTGATGAGGCTCAGCATCTGCAAATGTCTGCCCTGGAAACGCTTCGCAGCATTTATGACGAATGCGGGATCGGGCTGGTGCTGTGTGGCAACGAAACGGTATATACCCAGATGAAGGGCAAGGCCAAGGCGGCGGAATTTGCTCAACTCTTCTCCAGGGTGGGCATCCGGCGCTATTTGAACAACCAGAAGATCAGCAAGGATGACGTGAAGAAGATTGTGGGCCAAGAAGCGGAGGTGAGCGGGGAATGCCTGGATTTTTTTTACAAGGTAGCCAACAGCCCAGGAGGGATTCGGACGATGGTTAAGCTCTTCATCCTTTCCTGGACGTTGGCCAATAGTATGGGCGAAAGCCTGAACTTACAGGCGATCCGGGCTGCCAACGAGCTGTTGATGTATTGAAATAGATGTCCACATATGAAGGGAGGGAAACCCATGAGCCCGGAGACACTTGAGGTTCTTAGCGCTGCCTGCGTTTCTTTGGCCCTGTTTTTTCTCCAGTGGGAGATTCACCATCTTTTCTCGGAAGTTCAGAAATTAGATAACCAACTTTCAAGTCATGTTCGGTCGTCAAAGGGAGACAAGCACACTACAAAGGAGGTAGACGTTCAGTGACGCCGTTTCAGATTGGGTTTGTAATCGGTCTATTTGTCGGAAGTTTTATCGGGGTATTTATCATGGCTCTTCTCGTAGCGGCAGCGCGGGGAGACGACCAGGGAGGTGAGGAGCAGGACGGCATAGAAAACCTGGCGCTCTGTTACAGTGCTGATCCGCCGCAAGTGAGCTCCCGCCAGGCGCCATTGCGGGTACCGATCTGGGTGGTGCATTCAGAGAACACCACCAGGCGGATCGCGGAGCTGAAAGACGAAGTGGATCAGGTTGAGGCCAGGCTGAAAAAGCTGGAACGCGCCAAGCGGCCGAGATTTCCAAACATCAAAGCATTGAGGGGGAAAGCCAGGTGACGGATTTGGAGCGGGTGATCCGGGAATATGACGCGGCCTGGAACCGTTTCAACAATGCCCCGCCAGAGGAAACGGCTATCGACGCCGCGATCTATGGTCTGAACGAAGCTGAACTCCGGGTGGGAATCGCCCTGGGCCGGAAGAGCCTAACGGGCCGCAAACTTCCCTGGCACCCTGGGGGAAAAAACGCAGTGGGAGGTAAGCAAGTTGGTTAGACAGAGATTTGAGGGTACAGCCCTCAAAAGCTGGGAAGAAGTGGATTTGAACCTCAAGGAGATCGGCGAGCTGGATTTGCAGAAAGAAGCCATCGAGGCGGACATGAACCTGAAGATCTCGGACATCAAGCTGGAGGCCGCCGACAAGATCAAGCCGCTTCTGGAAAGCAAGGAAAAGCTGGAGATGCAAATCAAGGAGTTCGTGGAAGAGAACCGGGCGGACATCAAGGGCAAGACGATGGCTCTCAACTTCGGACAAACCGGGTTCCGGCAGAGCACCAAAATCATCATCCGCAGTATCGCTTCGGTGCTCAAGATGCTGAAGGCCAAAGGGATGGCGGATTGCATCACCATCAAGGAAGAAGTCAGCAAGGACAAGCTCAAGGAATACAGCGACGAGGTGATCGCTTCCGTGGGAGCCCGGAAGAAGGTTGAGGATATCTTCTGGTACGAGGTGAACCGGGAAAAGCTCTCTAAAACAGGTTAAGGAGGTGTCGAAGGTGGCAGTTGGATACAAGCTTCCGGACGGCAGGATCCTCTTCGTTCATGACGGCATATCAAGCGGAAGGCATTGGTACACGTTCTACCGGAAGCGGTCGGGATCGTTGAAGAGGTTTCTGCCAAAGAAAATTCTTCTACCGGGACGCGCCACCAAGGCCGAGGCCGAGAAAGACCTGGAATTCTATGCCGTTCAGAACAATCTTATCAAAGTGGAGATGTGATATTTCATGGAGGAAAGCACATTGATGACGAAGGTCTGGAACGAGTTGATGACCCTTCAGGAACAAGAAATGGACAAGCTGGTTAAAACCCTGGATGAACCCTCCTCTGCCTATCTCTTGCAAGCAGGGGTCGTAGATGGAATCTTCAAGAGCCTGAAACAGGTCAGCACTCTGTTTGCTGAAGCAGTGGCGCGGGAGATGACCCGCTAAGTCGCTAATACCCAACCCGCCGCGCATCACCATCCCAAGAGATGCGCGGCGGCCCCCGCGCCCCAGATGTGACTTCGACGGAGCGATTCTGATTCCCTTTAAAGCGCAAACCAAGGAGGGAGCGGAAAACCATGAGATGGATTGTTACAGTCCGGTTTGATGACGTGGAAATGAAACCTGAGTTCTTCGACGCGGCGGAAGCGGATGCATACGCGCAAAGGATGAAAAGGTACGCCGACAAGGTGGAAATCGAAGAGATGGAGTGAAGATGAGAAAGGCGGTTGATAACGATATGAGTAAAACACCGGAACGGTCATACACGACGGAAGAGTTCCGGCTGATTCTTGAATACGCGGCGCGGTACTGGGATGAAGAGGCGGAAGAAGCCAGGGAAGCGGGCGTGCCTACTGATTGCGAGGGATACAAGCGCACAGCCAAAAGCTTCCGCTCCGTTGCGGGGAGCGTTGATAGCTGGATCAGAATTTGGGAATCCAACAACGGCCGGCCTCTTCCCCACCCAGGGCAACGCTGTTCAGAAAAGGGGGTGTAAGCAATGAAGGTACAGGTGAAAATCCAGGGGCTTGAGGGAGTAACGAAGGCTGTTGTCAAAGCAGTTGAGACTCTTGAACAGACTACCAAGCGATTTCATGAAGCCGTGTCGCAGATCAAAGTTGAGACCTTCCCGGATGAAACAGAGGGGGAGCCCGAGATTTCTCGGGAGGCTAGCGACGACCGAAATTCTTAATGGTCTTGCCGAAATCCTTAAGGGCGCGATCCGCTTTGCCTAGATCTTGGGAAGTTCCGGGGGCGTGGGAGATCGTGATATTCTGGTGGCAGCCGGAACATGTAATCTGATTTCCCTCCCTCATTACTTCCCGAAAGGCTACAGAGAATTTGTGGCCGCACCCTGGACAAGTTATTTCGATAGGCTGGGATCCAAGGACATTTTCCAGGTTTAACTCGTTCATACCATCAACTCCTCGACCGGGCTCCCCCACCCTATGATTTCGCCGGCCGGGAGGTAAACCCTCTGGAGGTGAAGCCTATGATCGGAAACAAGGAAAAGGCGCTTCTCCACGTTGCAAAGACCCAATTGGAACTGGATGATGACATGTACCGCGAGATTCTCCAGCAGGAGGCCGGGGTCAAAAGCTCCAAGGACCTGACACCGGCCGGGCTGGACAAGGTAATAACCAGGCTTGAGAAGATGGGCTTTGAGCCGCAGAGACGTTACCAAAGAGGGCGGGCGGCAAGCCGGGACCCCCAGGCGGTAATTACGCCAGCCCAGCAAAAGCACATCCGGGATCTATACAATACCCTGGGCTGGGACGAGGGAAACCGCCAGATAGGCTTCAATCAGCGAGTTATCAAAAAGCCCTGGCCACAAACCAGGCAGGAAGCGAACAAGATCATTGAAGCCATCAAGGCCATGCTGGCCAGGAGGAAAAGCGCCCAAAGTTAGCGTATAAGTAGGAGGTGGAGTGAAGAATGGAAGCCGTGCGGGAAGAATGGATGGCGGAGATCTGCGTCGAGGATCTCCCCGAGCCTTACCAGTCGCTGGCCAAACGGGTCGGCGTTGAAGCCACAATTGAACTGGCCGAAGAAGTGGGCGGGCTCAACCTGTATTTCCCAAAGCTGGATAAGACATTGCAGCGAATTCGTGACCGCCGGCTTCGCGCGGAATTCGACGGAGGGAACCACCGGGAGCTGGCGCGAAAGTACAACCTGACTGAAAGCCGGGTCCGGCAGATTGTGGCGGAACGCGAGTTGGACCTGCAACAGATGAGGCTCTTCTCCGCCTAAAATCCAAAAACGTTTTCCTCAAACGTTTGGAACGACTTGCCCCCCGAAAGGGTGCTAAGATAATCCCAGTGAGAGATTCACTGGGATTAATTTTTTCGGGGGCGCAAGGCATGAAGGGAGGCCCAGGTCCCTATGATCCTGGGCATGGCGGCGAGGATCCGGGCGCTGTTTATCGGGACCTACTGGAAAAGAATTGCACGTTGCCTATCAGCCAGGCCCTTTATTCTCTGCTGGAGGCCGCCGGGTTTAAGGTTTTGCTCACCCGGCAAAGCGATAAGTACGTTTCCTTGGGCCACCGGTGCCGCCTGGCGAATCAATGGAGCGCGGATCTGTTCGTCTCTATCCATTGTAACAGCGCCTTGCAGTCCGGGCCGGAAGGGATTGTCACCTTCTTTTATGCCAATCCCACCCCTCTACCACCCTCGCGAGGCCGGGCGTTGGCCGGTCAAATTCAGGAGCAGCTAACTGCCGCTTTCCCGGATCATAGGGACCTGGGCCTCCGGCCCTCGCGGAGGCTGTATGTCCTCAAGAATACGGAGATGCCGGCGGTGCTGGTGGAGACGGAATTTATCAATAACCCGCGAGGGTACGAATTTTTCACGAACAGAGAAAACCTTGCGCGGATCGCCGGGGCGATCTTCCGGGGTGTTGAGCAGTATGCCAAACAGTTTTGAGTTTGCAGGGCGGCGGCGTGGCGAACCACGCTGAGGACCTGAAGTCAGATACGGTCCCGGCCTGCTAGCTCTCTCTTGTGAGAGCATCGGCAAAGGTGCTTTCACAAGAGCGATGCTGCGCCGGGATCGTGGCAATCCTGACCGCCCTGCAATAATTTGAAGCCATGGGGCCAGGCCGATGAGTGGCTTTCTCGGCCCGGACGAGGCCGGCCCGTTAGTTGAAAAGGCGAAAGCAAGAAACCGAACCGAATGCGGGGCGCCGGAGGCCGGGCCGGAGCGCCCCACGAGGTATGATTTGAGTTTGCAGGGCGGCGGCGTGGTATGAACACGCTAGGTAGCGTAGGGACGGAACGGGACGCTACAACCCTCCGCAGGGGCAAGCCGTGCGGGACCGCCGGAGTGACGACCGGAGCAACGGTCTGGTGTCTCCGCCCAAAGCCAGAGCAGATCTGGCCCGCCTGGAGTGATGGACCCAAGACGTCTGAATGGAAATGAGGTGATAACCATGGCGAGTATTACCGGAACAGTGAGCGCCGCCTTTACTCCTGAACACATGGAAGCCGTGAAAAATGTCTTGGGGGCTGCGGAAGTAGCCTTGCGGGAAGCGGCTGAAAAAAACGGGTTTGATGGCATCAGCATCAGCCAGGGAGTCAATGAGACATCAGGCTGGCTCTCCATCTCCCTGAGCAAGACATCGCCGCGCGCCGGGCCTTAAAGGCGATCCAGATTAGATAATTTCCATGAGGGCCGCCGGCGGGTTTGCGCCTGGCGGCGACCCTATAACACCAAAAGGTCGAACATCGGGGCAGCCGCGTACTGGGCAAAGTACCTGGTTATGGACTACCTGAAACACAAACAGCGTGGGAGTCGCTGTCGAGCGGGTAAAACCCCGCCTGTCCCGGACGTAATATACAAACAAAGGAGAAATGCAATATATGTGGGCACAAGTGCAAAGCCAGATATCAGGGGTTTTGGTCGAACTGTTTTTGCTCTTTCTCACCCTGTTATGTGCCATGCTGATCAGATACGCCCGCAAGGCCATAACCAGGGCGGTGGAAGAGACCACCCATCTCAAAAGCAAAACGGCGGCCGAACTCCTTGAGAACGCCCTGTGGCGTTTGGATGACGTGGTCACCCGAGTAGTGCAGAAAATCGAACAGACCACGGCGGGAGAGTTGCGGCAAGCAGTTAAAGACGGTAAGGTTGACCGCAAGGAACTTTTGGCGCTATCTAAACAAGCATACCGGGAGATCGTGGAGACCCTGGGGGCCGGCACTATTAACATCCTGGAGGGCGGCCTGGGGGATCTGCGCAAGTACATTGAAAGCTCGATTGAGGCCAAGGTCCATGAAGTCAAACTGGTGGACAAGCTGGGAGGGCCGTTGCCGGACCCAAAATAATTCTTCCCCTCGGTCCCTTGCAACTTGGGGTTGGCGTGGGGGGGATCGAGGGGAGGCTTTCACTTACCAAGATCGGTAACTGGCGGGTTGAAGCGATAGGCGCCCGAGAGTGGAGCGGCAAGAACAAGTTTGCAGGAATTAGGTTATCAACAACGTTTTAGCGGGGGATGAACGTGCCGGAGTTTCCCGATCCGTTATACAAATCATTCGCAATGCTGCTGTGGGTCTTTCTCAGCATCGCGGCGGGGGTCATCGCCTTCTTTCTCAAGGATCTCCGCTTCCAAATGAGGGAAAAGGAAAAAGCGCAGGATACGGCCATCGACAGGCTAGAGGGCGACTTGGCGGATTTCAAGGCTTCCCTTCCCAGAAATTACGTCCTCCGGGACGATTTCATCCGAACCATGGCCACCTTCGACCACAAGATTGACGGGATGGCCAGAGACATCAGCGAGGTAAATAAGAATGTCAGTAAATTGCTAGGAGGGCAGGGCCGTGAATCACCGCAATGAAGCCCGGATCATCCGGGGCCGGATTCTAAAGATCCTGGAACTGGCCTATCCTGACGAATTCGGGGAAGAGATGCTCTCCCTCACCCTCAATGACATGGAATATAACGTTTCCCCGGCGGTCCTCCGGGGATACATTGACTACCTGGAGGATAAGGGGTACGTGGAATGCCATGACATCGAGGATCGGGATCTCAGGGTGGGCCGCCACCTGGCCAGGCTCACGGCCAGGGGTAAAGACCTGCTCGAAGGGAACATCGATCCGGATCCTGGAGTGGCGTGGCTGAATGACTAACCGTCGTAAGCATCACAAAGTCCAGGACCTGCCGGACGAACTCATGGCCACGGTCAATGAAAAACTCGTTGACGGCTACACCTATCAGGAGATCGCGGACTTCCTGAAAGAGTTGGGGCATCCCGTCGGGAAGTCTTCGGTGGGCCGGTACGGGAAAGACTTCTTGAGCCGGCTGGAACGGTTAAAGATCGTCAAGGAGCAAGCCAAGACCATCGTAAATAACAGTGCCGATGCCCCTGCCACGGAGATGGCCGAGGCTGCCAACCAGCTTGCCATGCAGTTGATTATGGAAGCCCTGATGCAAGTTGAGAACTTGGAAGGAGCCAAAATCACCTCCATCATGCAGTCCCTGGCCAAGCTTGAAACGTCAGGGGTGAGACGGGAAGCTCTCAAGCTGAATTTCAACCGTGGTGTTGAGGCCGCGATTGAGAAGATCAAGGCTGGCCTCAAAGAAGAGTTGGGCGCAAATCCGGAACTGATGAACAAACTGGCAGCTATGGTTGATGGCCAGGCCGAGGCGTTAAGGAGATAACAATGTCTATCCTGTCCGAGCTGGGCGTGAAAACTGAAACACGGTACGAGTCTTTTTCGGAGTTCCTGCAAGAGGAGATCCATACCGACAAGGGGCTCTACTCTTTCGCCGGTCATGAGGTTTTTCGACAGGTCGTAAACGATCTTGAAACTGTCTTCAAAGAGCGTTTAACAGATGTTGAAATCTCATTGCTGAAGGGTGCTCAAATTGGGGCCAGTACCGTTGGTATCGGTGCTTCAGTGTTCATTCCGGCCCAGCTCGACAAAAACATCGGTTACTTCCTCCCCACGGATGTGTTCGCAAAACGTTTCGACCAGACCAGGTTTAAGCCGGCGATCCGGAAGAACACCTTCTTGCAGGGGCTAATGCGGGAGGGAAAGTTCAAAGGGGCGGACGTAAAAGGGCTGAAAGAGTTTCGGGGCAAGTTTCTGTACACCCTGGGGCTCTTCAACATCGGGAACGCCATTTCCATCCCGCTGGATGCCAACCTCTACGATGAGGTGGACATCCTCCCCGAGGAGAACATGGAGTGGTCTGATGATCGCATAGCGGCATCAGATTTGCGATTCAGGTTCTTCTTTTCGGTGGGAATGATGCCCGGCCTGGGCATCGACGCCAAATTTCAAGATGGGTGCCAATACCATTGGCACGTGAAATGTCCCCACTGTGGGAAGGACGACCAGATTCTGGAGGATCTTTTTCCGGCCTGTGTCCAGCGTGTCAATGGGGAATGGCAGCGGGTTTGCGTGAGATGCGGCAAGGCTTACGACGTTGAAAAGGATGGCCGGTGGGTGGCCCATTACCCGTCCAGGCTCAAGAACCGTAAGATCAGCTACCGGATCCCCCAGTTAATTGTCCCGGCCATCGCCCTGCCCTACATCATGGACCGATGGGAGAAGGCCCAAAAGAAAAAATCAAAACGCGCCAAGTTCAATTGTTCCGGACTGGCCAAGCCTGACGGCGGAGACATGCAGCCAATCACCGACGCAGTGCTTAAAGCCTGCCAGGCAGATTACCGGTTGAGCCTGGCCAAAGGTTCCCTCTCCCGCTTTGCCGGGGTGGACTGTGGCGACACCGCGCACTTTGCTTGCTACGAACTTCTGCCCAACGGCCGGAAACGTTGGCTGTGGTTTGAAGAATTGGACTCCGACGAGATGGTGGAACGGATAGATACTCTTTGGGATGAGTTGGGTTTATCCGGCCTGGTCGTGGATGCCAAGCCCCTGCGAGTGGAGGCCAGGACCATCGCCTACCACCACCCGGAGAAGGTCTGGCTCCAAGACTTCAAAGGCGAGGAGCTGACGGAAGAGATCGGCGAGCACAAGGGCAAACAGTTTCAGCGGGTTATGGTGGATCGGGATGATTCGCTTGATGAGTTTTGCGACCTGTTTACCACCGAGCCGGAACCGTTGATGATGCTGCCGGCCAAAGATGCGGACTCGCCGGCCATCCTGGATGTGGTGGACATCCATCTCAAGAACCTGCGCAAGGAAAAGACCGTGGATCAACGCGGCAACGTCGTCTTTCGCTTTGTAAAGAACGTGGCCAACCACTTTGGGATGGCCATGAACTCCGCCATAATTGCCGAGTACCTGGCGGTGGGAAAACACTTTAACCTGGGGCCGGTAGAGTATAAATCCTTGCAGCACCGGCGGGTTAAGAGCAAGGGGGCTTATTGAGCGTGGCACTGTTGGATCAATTCGGCAAGCCCATACCGCCAAAAGACAATAAGCCAATCCTGAACGAGATTGCCGTGGTTTCGATCCGGGACAAGTACAGCAGTTATCCCTCCCAGGGCCTCACACCGGAACGGCTGGCGCGGATCTTCAAGGAGGCGGATGCTGGCGACGTGTACCGCCAGTCCGAACTGTTTGAAGAAATGGAGGAAAAGGACGACCATCTTTTCTCACAGCTTCAGACCCGGAAGAACGCGGTGCTGGGGCTGGAGTGGGAGATTCTCCCCTTTTCCGAAGACCAGAAGGACCAGGAGATCGCCAAGTTCGTGTCAGATGCCTTTCGCGGCATGGACGATCTGGAGGATGCTTTCCTGGATCTGCTGGATGCGATTGGCAAAGGCTTTGCGGCCAGTGAAATCATGTGGCAGGTCGATGGCGGGAAAGCCGTCATCGAGGAGCTGCGGTGGAGGCACCAAAAGAGGTTCACCTTTGGCGAAAAGTGGGAACTCCGGCTGCTTACCGACGAATCACCGGCTTTTGGCATTGAGCTTCCCCCAAACAAATTTGCGGTGCACAAATACAAGGCCAAGAGCGGCCATCCTTCGCGGGCCGGGTTGCTACGGGTTGCGGCCTGGATGTACCTTTTCAAGAACTATGATATAAAAGACTGGGTGACCTTCGCGGAGATTTACGGGATGCCGCTGCGGCTTGGCAAATACGACGCCAGCACTTCCGAGGCGGACAAGGAGGCCCTAAAGCTAGCCGTCCAGATGCTGGGGACGGACGCGGCGGGCATCATCAGCAAGGCCACGGAGATCCAGTTTATCGAGGCGGTCGCCAAGAACAGTTCCGCCGACGTGTACCGGGTGCTGGCGGATTTCTGCAACGCCGAGATGAGCAAAGCCATCCTGGGCCAGACCCTGACCAGCGAGGTGGGAGATCGCGGCAGCTACGCGGCGTCCAAGACTCATGGCGATGTGCGGCAGGATCTTCTGGAGGCGGACTGCAAGGCGCTGGGCAGGACGGTCCGTCGGAACCTGATCAAGCCCCTGGTTATGTTCAATTTCGGGGACACCAGAAGGCTGCCATCCCTCAAGTTCCACTACGAGCAGCCGGAGGACCTGGAGACAACCGCCAAAACCTATTCTGTCCTCGTGGGCGACATGGGGCTGCCGGTGGCGGCAGAACACGTGTACCAAAGGTTTGGGATCCCGAAGCCCCAGGCCAATCAGGAGATCCTGGTTCCGCCGAAAGCGGGCGTGCCGCTACCCATGAAAGCTTTTCCCGCCGGGGTGATGGCCCTTAAGGGCGGGGCGCGGCAAGACAATTCGCCGCCAAACATTATTGAGGCGCAGCGAGGAATAGACGCCCTGGCGGATTCGGCTCTTGTCCTGGGGATGCCACTTTTAAGCCGGGAAGTCTTGGGGCCGCTCCTGGAAATCATGGAGCAGGCCACATCCCTGGAAGAGTTGCGGGCCAAGTTGACCGAGTTGTACGCGGATCTGAACGCGCAAGATTTCGAGGACCTTCTGGCACGTGCATTATATATGGCGGATCTGTTTGGCAGGTGGTCGTCCAATGCCTGATTGGAAGCTTGAATATGTCCCCCTGGAATTTGAAGAAGCCGTCCAATTCTTCCGGGAGAAGGTGGCCCTGACCCCGGCGAAGTTCAAAGAGCTGGCGCAGGAGTGGAAACTGAAGGCGTTTACCATCGCCGGCGTTGGTGAGCTGGACGTGCTCCGGGACATCCTGGAGAAGCTGGAACAGGCGATTGCCGAGGGGACTACCCTGCAAGAATTCCGGAAAGAGGCCAACGACCTGCTGGCAAAAAGGGGCTGGGACGGACTCACCCCCTACCGGGCGGACAACATCTTCCGGACCAACATCCAGACTGCGTACAACGTGGGCCGGTATCGGCAGATGTCGGATCCCGACGTCCTCCCCCGCCGGCCATATTGGCTGTATGACGCGGTAAACGACCGGCGAACCCGCCCAACCCATGCGGCGCTGGATGGCAAAGCCTGGCGGGCGGACGATCCCTTTTGGGATACCTGGTACCCTCCCAACGGGTACCGGTGCCGGTGCAGCGTTCGAAGCCTCTCCGAGCGGGATGTAAAGCGGCTGGGGCTCACGATTCAGGAAGGGATCCCGGCCATGGTGGCTCCCCCGGGGCGCCCGGCACAACCGTTGATGCCTGACCCGGGGTGGTCATTCAACCCAGGGAAGGTTTCCTGGCAGCCGGACCTGTCAAAATATCCGCCGGCTTTGCAACAGGCGTATGCCCGGCGACAGGAACGAGGCTTTTAAAGATCTTTAAAAGGCGTTTAAGGCAAATGTTAATGGACGTTACAGCGATTTTGCACAACCGGATGTATTTTCAGTACCTGCTAGAACACCAAAAATGTTTGAATGGGGAGAGATTTTGAGGCCGTAAAATGCCCTACAAACGTTTGAAACCCCCGGAATGGCAAAACAGTACACCCAAAAACTTTTAAACAAAATTAAACGGGGTTTAAACGGAATTAAACGCGGTCTGGAGATCAGGAACGGCGGATTTGCAGGATTTGGAATTCTGGGAGGCGGGAAAGTGGACCCCAAAGCGGAGCAAGAAGCCAGGGCGAAAAAGTATGGGATCGCCATCAAGGACGGCGGACACATGACCATGCCGGGCGAGCACACGCAGCGCTGGCCGGGGATCGGTGAGGAAGATTACCTGGACCCGGTGAACTTCCGCTACCCTTGCCCTGACTCTGAACAGACGGCAGTGGCGGCCAGGTATTGGGGCCAGGAAGTCAATCGGGCGCAATATACCACAGCGGAACAGGCAATCATCAATAAGCGCCTGGAGCAGTTCAAGAAGAAGTTCAAGCTGGGGGAATACCGGGAGCAGCCCAATAAAGACCTGACCCCGTTTGTCCTGGAGGCCCAGGCCATAGACGGCGCGCCGGAAATGATCCAGCTTCTCCCCGCCGGCACGGTGCAAAGCCAAAAGGGCACTTTCCTCGTTGATGAACTGGCGATCCAGGAGATGCTGACGGACTTTAGCCTCAAGATCAACGACCTGGTGATCGACTACGAACACCAGACCCTGACCGGCGAAGTGGCTCCGGCTGCCGGCTGGATCAAGGAGATGATCGACCGAGGTCCCGAGGGACTTTGGGGCAAGGTGGAATGGACCCCGAAAGCCAAAGAGTTTTTGGCCAACCGCGAGTACCGGTATTTTTCACCCGTCGTGTTGGTGCGCAAGGAAGACACTCGTGCTATTGCCATTCACTCCGGCGCTCTTACCAACACGCCGGCCATCGACGGCATGGAGCCGATTGTCAACAAGTTCAGCCTAAAACAAAAGGAGGACGTCCAAGACATGAATTTGCTGGAAAAGTTGCGTCAAAAGTTGGGACTGGCGGCCGAGGCCACGGAGGAGGCAGTCCTTCAGGCCCTGGACAACCTGGCCGGCCGGGCGAAGGTCGTGGCCCACAAGGAGGTTTTAAGCCTCCTGGACCTGGGGGAAGGCGCGAGCCTGGACGATGCCAAAGGCAAGATCATCGCCTTGAAGAACCCTTCCGGCCACGTCTCCGTCGAGGAGTTCAACGCGCTCAAACAAAAGCTGGCGTTGAAAGAGCGTGATGACCTGGTGGCCCTGGCTCTAAAGCAGGGCAAGGTCGCCCCGGCTCAGAAGGCGTGGGCCGAGGAGTACGCCCTGAAGGATCCGGCCGGGTTTGCGGCGTTCCTGGCGCAGGCTCCTCAGGTGGTCCCCGTAACCGAGATCGCCGGCGGCAATCCGCCGCCTGGCGGAGGCAAGGTTGATGGGGTCCAGCTCCTTGTCAACAAGCAATTGGGCATCTCGGAGGAAGACTTCAAGAAGTTCGGGGGTGACAAGTAATGGCGGCTCTTACCAGGGATCGAAACACTCCCCGTAAAGAGGGACAAATCACGGCCTATGGCGTGGCGGCCGGCGCCAAGATCTTTGCAGGCTCACTGGTCTGTCTCAACGCGGCGGGCTATGCCGCCCCGGCGGCGGACACGGCGGGCTTCCGGTTTGCCGGCGTGGCCAAACAGTACGTGGATAACACCGCCGGCGTCAACGGCGCCCAGGTGATTGAAGTCTGGGTGGACGGGCGTTTCCCGTTTGACGCGGCGGGCATGGCCGTTACCGACATCGGGCTGCCGGTCTTCGCCAGCGACGATCAGACCGTGGCCAAGGTCACCGTCAACGGTGTCGGATGCGGGATTATCGCGGAAGTGGAATCCGCTACAAAGGTCTGGCTGGACATCAGCCAGCGGCGTGCCCAGACCCAGGCCAGCGTGGCAGCGGCAAACGCGGCGGCGGCAGCCGGCGCAACTCCCACCAAGGCCGAGTTTGACGCGGTGGTAACGCTGGTCAATGAGGGAAAGTCGGTGATCAACGGGTTGTTGACAAAACTCAAAGCGGGCAGCATCATCGGTTCCTAAAAGAGACCATGAGCCCAGCAAGCTAAAGGGAGGCATTTTAAGTGATTGTCGATCAGGCAGCTTTGCAAAGCATCTACCGGGGCTTTAAGGTGATCTTCAACCAGGCTTTTCAGGCCGCGCAGTCCCAATACGAAAAGATCGCCACGGTAGTCCCTTCCACCACCAAGGAAGAACTCTATAAGTGGTTGGGGAAGATCCCCCGGATGCGAGAGTGGATCGGGGACAGGATCATCCAGAACCTGTCGGCTTACGGGTACACCATCAAAAACAAACCCTTTGAAGCCACCATCGGGGTGGATCGCGAGGATATCGAGGATGACACCATTGGCCTTTACAACCCGCTGGTTCAGGCCATGGGTCAGGCGGGAGCCCAGCACCCGGATGAGCTGATCTTCGATCTTCTCCTGGCGGGGTTTACAGGGATATGCTACGATGGCCAGTACTTCTTCGATGCGGATCACAAGGACGGCAACGGCCCGGTACAGTCCAACGTCTCCAACGCCGTGTTGAGCGCTGCTTCGTACAATGCAGCCTACGCGGCCATGATGGCCGTCACGGACGAGAACGGAAATCCATTGGGAGTCACGCCGAATTTGCTGGTGGTCCCGCCGCAACTCCGGGCAACCGCTTTACAAATTCTGAAAGCGGAGCGGGATGCCGCCGGCGCCACCAACATCAACCAGAACTCGGCAGATGTTCTCGTGGTGCCGCGCCTGGCCAAGAACCCGACGGCCTGGTTCCTCCTGGATACCACCAAGCCCGTGAAGCCACTCATCTTCCAGCGCCGCAAGCCGCTGAATTTCGTGGCGATGTTCGATGAGAAAGACACGAACGTCTTCATGCGGAAGGAATACCTGTACGGCGTAGATTGCCGTGACAATGCCGGATACGGCTTGTGGCAGATGGCCTATGGGAGCACCGGCACAATCTAAGCCGTGGCGGCGCCGGGCTCATAGCCAGGCTGTGAAATTACCGCAAAGGAGCAAGTGACGATGGCAATTAAAATTGTGTCGAAGAAGAGCGGCTTCCGGCGCTGCGGGATCGAGCACCCGGACCAACCCGCAATCTACCCGGACGGGACTTTCTCCACCGGGCAGATCAAGGCTCTGAAGGCTGAGCCCATGCTGGTGGTGGAAGAGATTCCGGACGAGCCCAAGGCCGCCAAGCCTCAAGCCGAGGATTCCGCCGACGCCGGCGATAAGCCCGACGGTTCGGAAGACAAAAAGGCCGAGAAGGCAGAAAAGGCCACCAAGGGCGGAAAGAAGACTGAGTAATGTATTGCACCGTGGACGATCTCCTCAAGAAGATCCCGCAGGCGGTTTTGGTCAAGCTGACGGACGACGCGGGAACGGGGACCATCGACCAGGCCAAGGTCGATGATGCCATAATTGACGCGGCTAACGAGATCGACAGCTATTGCCGGTCCCGGTACCCCGTTCCCTTTAGCCCCGTGCCGGGGATCATCAAGAAGCTTGCTCTGGACATCGCTCTCTACAACCTCTTTTCCAGGCGCGGGTTCGAGGAGGGTAGCCCGGACAAGATCATTGCCGACAGGTACAAAGCGGCCATCGAATTGCTTGAGAAGATTGCCAGGGGGCTGGTGAGTCTCGGCGATTCCGGCAATGCCGCCCCTCCCCCGCCGCAGGGAGTGGACATCTCCAACCCTCCCCGGCGGTTTTCCCGGCCAAAGCTGGAGGGGTTCTGATGGCCATAAAGATTACCGGGGATTGGACGGGGTTTGAACGGCAGCTTCAGAAGCTGGTTGCCTTCAATTTCACAGGGCTACACAAAGAGATCGGGGAGGCCATGGTCTCTTCCACCCAAGAACGCTTTGAAAACGGCGTGGGGCCGGACGGCAAACCATGGCCGCCCTCCCGCCGCGCCAGGGAAGGCGGCGGCCAGACCCTGGTGGATACCGCCAGGCTGAAGAACTCTGTTACTTACCGGGCGCGGCCTGATCAGGTGGCCATCGGTACAAACGTCATTTACGCCGCCACCATGCAGGGAAATGACGGCAAACCCACCACGATCCGGGCCAAGCGCAAGAAGTACCTGAAGTTTAGAATTGGTGACCGGTGGCTAATGAAAAAGAGCGTGGAGATCCCGGCCCGGCCCTTCATCGGGGTAAGCGAAGACGACGAACAGGAGATCAAGGAGATTATCCAGGAGCGCATTGAGGAGGCCCTGCGGTGATTGAGCTTTGCAAGAACTACCTGATCCAGGTCTTGAAAAGCATCGGGGTTAACGATGTCTCCGACGATCCGGAAGACCTTGCAAAGTACACCCCTCTACCCTACGCGGTGGTTTGGCAGGAGAAGCCGGAACCCCTTGCGCGGGACGGGAGCCGGGTCGGCAAGGAAGATAATGTCACCACCATGACCAGAACCTACCGGAGACGAGTTTACCAACGGGACCTTGAGCTGATGCTCCTTTTGATTGACCGTAGCGGCGATGCCGTGGACCTGCGGCTGGTGGATTTTCTGGCGAAGCTGGACAGCCGGATCCTGGACACCAACAATAACGCCATTCAGATTGAGGCGGTAAGCCAGGTGCCCGTGGCCGTGGACAAAAGCCTTTTGAATCAAAAGGCTTCCATCCTGGTCACCATCCGGTGCCATGGCGGGGTGTACGTGGACAAGGTTGTCAAGCTTGTGGATACCGCGATTCCCGAGCCCGAAATCGTGAAATAAAGCTGTGAAAAGGAGTGTTACTGATGGCGGAAAGCAAGAAAACGGAAGCCAAAGAGACCCCGACACCATCCGGGGCGTCGCCGGGCGATCCCCTGGATCCCACCATCGAAGAGCTGGCCGAGAAGAACAAGATCGAAGCCTGGGTGCTGGCCGGGGTCAAGGTGGCTTATTCCTGGGGGGTCGGCAAGCGACTGCCTGAACAGGAGTTCCTCAAGAAAGTTGACCATTGGCTCAAAGGGCCAATGTGTCAGCAGCAGTAAAGGGGTGAACAAGGTTGGCAGGATTACCGGATGTAAATATCACGATTCTGGACGGCGGCCTGGGGCTTTTGCCCCCTTCCATCTCGGGCCTGCAAGCTAAAGTAGGCGTATCTTCGGCCGGGACCATCGGGGGGATTGTTTCCCTGAGCTCGCCGGATCAAATCATCCCGGCATTTGGCACCGGCCCCCTGGCCGATGCCCTGGAGGACTCCTTCATGACCGGGGCGCAGCTTGTCTATGCGGTACGCGCTACCGGTGACATCGCCGGCACGGTGGGGGCCGTTACCGCGACGAAAACCGGCACCGGGAGTATGACGGCCGCCGGGCCGCCGCTGGACAGCTACGAGGTGATCGTGGAGATTCTTGGCGCCGGGACTCTGAATGTGGCTACCTTCAGGTATAGCCTGGACGGCGGGGACAATTACTCCCCGACGATCACAGTCCCGCTGACTGGAAGTTACATAATAACAGGCACCGGGCTGACCCTGACCTTCACGCCGGACACCGTGCTCCCGACCAGTTCATTCAAAGTCGGGGACAAGTACACCTTTACCGCAAAGGCGCCGGCGGCCAGCGTCACCAGCGTGAACGCCGCCCTGGATGTTCTCCTGGCGGCGGCCCTGGAGTACGAGGTCATTCACGTGGTGGGCGAAAGCGATTCAGCCATGTGGGCGGCCCTGTCGTCCAAGGCGGCAAACGCTGAAAGCAACTTCCGCTATATCCACATCGCATCCGAGGCGCGGGGGCCGAATTCCGGGGAGACAATCGACCAGTGGGTCACGGCTCTGGAGGCCATGGCCACCTCCTTTGCCTCCAGCCGCGTTTCGGTGGTGGCTGGCCGGCTGGAGATCTCGGACATGCTGACTGGACGGAGCGTGGACCGCAACGGCGCCGGCGTGCTTCTTGGCCGGCTGAGCAAGATTCCCGAACAACGTTCCGCCGGCCGGGTAATAGATGGTTCTTTGCCGGGGATCATCCGGCTGAACCCGGTAGGGATCAACGAGGCGCACATCCTACGGCTGGATAGTGCCCGGTACTCCACCTTCCGGCAATACGTGGGGCTGAACGGCTTTTACGTCACCAACGCTAGGATGATGGCCGAGGTGATCTCCGATTTCCGTTACACGGAGACCCGCCGGGTAATGGACAAGGCTTGCCGGCTGGTCAGGACGGCGGCGCTGCGGTTCGCGCAGGCCGAGGCTACCCCCGAGGGTCTGGATGCGCTGGAGGCGCAGCTTGAATCGCCGCTCAACATCATGATCGCCGACAAGCAGATCCTTTCCGGGCGCGTGGTTATTCCGCGTGATCAGGACATCATCTCCACTTCCAAGCTCAAGGCCAAGGTTCGGATCGTACCCGTGCCGATCATGCGCTGGATCGAAATTGAAATCGGCCTGGAGAACCCTTTTCTCAGTAAAGGCGGTGGGCAGAAATGATTAACGGCAAGCGTTACGATTGGGAGGATGTGACCATTGCCCTCCCCCATGGCACGCTGATCGATGTGGAAGGGATTGACTACAGCGACAAAAAAGAGATCGAAGCTGTTTACGGCAAGGGAACCAACCCACAGGGATACGGGAACGGCAACTACTCTGCGGAGGGGAAACTCTCCTTGAAAAAAGAAGAGTTCAACCGGCTGGTGGAGTACGCCAAGCAGAACGCAAAATCGCTGTACGATTTGCCGCCCTTCCCCATCAGCGTTTCTTACGCAAACGTGGACGAGCCTCTGACCACCGACAAATTGCAGCAGTGCAAGCTCAAGGAGACCTCCAACGCAACAAAACAGGGAGACAAGTCGGTAAATGTCGAGATCGGCCTCGCTATTTTGGGCGGGATCAATTGGAACGGCCTGCCGGCCAACGTCTGACCCATCTTCTAAATTCGGGAGGGAGCGTACATGCCTGAGTTAGTCAGCAAAGAGCAGATCGAGAAATGGAAAAAGGAGTTTGAAGGCGTCTACGAACTCCGGGCGGAAACCGACGACGACAAGCCGGAAGAAGTACCGCTGAC
>SCLI03000535.1_pt1 | contig 22244 bp, 18 predicted proteins | sample 7268041 | NCBI WGS metagenome assembly SCLI03 (sample SAMN10721081, study PRJNA514188) | viral metagenome | isolation source: depth-stratified mine tailings core A | place: China: Fankou Pb/Zn Mine tailings | collected 2017-10 | reverse complement strand
CGTGTCATATACCACCCCTGCGACTAGGATGAAAGTACTATTGCCGGTCTTCTCCGGTGATTGTATCCTTTGCCAATATAAGCAGAGTGAAAGGCAATCAGCCTAGAATCCAGGGTGTGGCCGAGATGTTAGAGGGCAGGCTACCGCCCCCGGTCCGTCTTTTGGCAAAAAAAGACCGACCACCAATGACTATTGATGGTCGGTTTCGCTACTAGCTCCCCGAGGCTCAAGCGACCAGGTACGAACCACTTCCTCGCCGGTCTCTACCCCACCCGCCTCGGATCACAGCTCCCATCAGCAAACGCGAAGGAATCGTGGACTGAACAACGTCTTAATGTAAGGTAGCACACGAACGCCACAAAGTCAATAGCCAATTCGCATTGCCGGCTACAGGTTGTTTTCAGGCGATGGCAAGGGCCGAGGGATTGCTGCGGCGAGGGAACCGCGACCCTAAGAGTAGAGCCACGCTTTGGCACTCCGGCCGCGAGTCTGCCATCTTCTACTGTTCGCTGCCGACTACCTGAGAGAAAAGGCCCCTCACCGCTCGGCTATCACCTGAGAAGTGGGCTCCACCCGCAATCAGCCAGTTGACGTCTACGCATTGAAATCATCGCCATTGGAAACGGCTGATATCCAAAGTCCGCGCGCTCTCGGTCGCGTGAGATGGCCGACTATTGCCCACGGCCCTTCTCGATTTCCACTACCTGACCTTGCCTGTAGGCGTACACACCCTCTCCGGTGACGAAGAAGACACTGTTCGTCGCCTTGTACCAGAGCAACACGCCCTTCGTCGTGCTCTGATGGGCGTTCCCTGCCGTGTCGTAAAGCACGTTCTCGATCGGCTCGCCCACCAGCTTAGCATTCGCGCCGTACATCTCCTTAAAGCCGGCCAGGAACACCAGCTGCCCCGGCGCGGCTGTCGCCGTCGCGGCAGCCGGGCTGGGCAGCGAGGGAGAGGGAATCCCCTGGCCCGTGAGCTGCCCGAAAAGCCGGGCCAGGCCTAGCTGCGCGCCGGTGGGGCCACCCGCCAGATTCAGGGCGTAGACCGATCCGGTAGCGAGCAGAGCCAGCACGACCACCGTGCGCAGCAGGCCAGTGAGCGGCCGCCATGAGGCCAGGAACGGCCTATGCACGAAAGTACCGTTGACCGTCCTGACGTCGCCCCTGGCTCCCTGGGGAGAGACCGTCACCGTGAAGTCGTAACCTTTGACCGGGCCGACTAGCCAGCCGCGGTGGGGGGCGATGTGCAGGCCGGCTGTCTTCTTTTCACCGGGCCCCACCAACACCGTCTCGGGACTATACGAGAAAGAACACGTTCCTTCCCGGTCGGCCGCCTTCAGGTCCAGCGTCAGGTCCACCGTGCCCGAGTTGCTCAGCATCAGCCGGTAGGAGCCGCCACGCCGACCCGTCACCCGCTGGGGCGCCATCTCGGCCTTGAAGACGGCGAAGGGTTGGATCTTGAGGGTACCTCGAGCCGAACCTACCCGGTCCCTGCTTGCTTGCGAGGTCGCCTTCACCAGGAACGGGTAGTCGCCGGCGCGAATGTCGCTGCGCTTGGGCGGGTGGAGAGAAACGCGCACTTCGCTGTGATCGCCTGGGAAGAGGCCGACGCTGGGCGTGTGCACGGTGTACCAGGCGTGCTCTAGACCCTCAATCGCCACATCGTACTGGTCCAGAACCTCGCCGGTATTGTGGACGCTGGCGACCAGTTCGGCGGTTTCGCCGCCCGCTTGCAGGTTCACCTCGGCTGGCTGCAGGCTGATACGTATGGCCTCAGGCATTCTCTCTCTCCCAATTCCCGCTAGTAGATGCAGTTGGCCCAGAAGGCGGTCGCCGGCTGGGTAGTGTTTTCGACGGCTCCCCCGGCCACGCTTACGCGCAGCGTGTAGTTGGTCAGCGTGCCCGCCGGCGGTCTGTCGGTAAACGAGCCTTTAAGGCTGGTCGAGGCGTTGACTAGCGTGGTCTGCGCGGTCGGGGCGTTGGTCTTGTTGCGGATCAGGGTCACCCGCGTATCCGGCCCTCCGGTCACTTGCCAGTTGATCGTCACCGTGGGGGACGGGCCGCTGACGCAGCGGACGTCGACCGTGAAGGAGATGGTGTCGGCTATCCAAAGCGTAGTGTTGACCGGCCCCACGCACTGGACGGGCACCACGCGGGCGCCACCAACATAGCCGTAGAGGCTGAAAGTGATGGAGCCGGGGCCGGACAGGTATACGAACTGCTGGGTGGAGCCGGCATCCAGAGTGGAGTTGAAGGTGTGCGCTCCATTGCTGTCGGTCCATCTGATGGCGATGCTGTCCACGTTGGCGGCGCTCCAGTTCAAGGTCACGTTGCCCCGCCAGCCCTTGCCAATCACACTAACCGGCGAGACAGAGAACCCTTTGATGCTGCAGGCCGGCCGCGGCGTAGACGTCGCGGTGGGCGTGGCCGTGGGGAGGGTCAGCGTGGCGGTCGAGGTGACCGTGGCCCCTGGCGTGCTTGTGACGATGGGCCCGGTGGTCCCGGTGACGGTCGGGTTGGGCGTCGAGGTGGCCGTCAGTGTCGGGACGGGCGTCGCCGGGGCTACGTCGAGGCGCGTGATGGCGCTTACCTCGCCGATGGCGTTGCGGACTTTGAGAATGTACCAGCCGGACTGCTCGGGGCGCGCGCCTGGCAGCTCCCAGACTTTGAGGGCGGGGTCAATCCGCTGGCCCTCTATGTCAGCCTCGTCCGCGCTGACCAGATCGACGACGAACCGCGCCGTTTCGCCCGCGGCTACGGTGGCGGGTTTGGCATAGAACTGGCGGATGATGGGCGGGCCTAGCGTCACCACCTGCACCGCGGTAGTGATACTGCCCCCGGGTCCGCTCGCGTCAACCTGGTAGGCGCCCTTCCAGCTGGGGTCGCCGAGTGGCCCGGTGCCGGCGTCGCGCAGAACGCCCTGCGCGGTTTCGCCGCCCTGCGCCTCCCACACCACCAGCAACGAGCGCGGCGCCTCCGCCTCGGTCCTGTTGGCCGCCAGCAAGACGCTGGGCGCCGCCCCGCCGGCCGGGCCGCCGACAGCGGCCGCTCCCGCCGCCGTGGCCTGGCAAAGTGGGGTCGGCGTGGCGGCCGCGAAGGGGGCGCTGCTGCCGTCGCCCAGCAGCGAGCGCAGCAGCAGCGCCAGTGCGAGGAGCGGCACCAACGCCAGCAGCCAACGCCAGCGGCCGACAGGCAGGCTTGCCGGTCCGATCAGCGGCCGGTACTCCAGTTCGCCCTCGGCCTCCGCCGCCGTCTCCTCCTCGCCCGCGGCCGTGGCTCGCACAGAGAAGGCACGCGTGCGCGAGGTTCCCCAGACGGGCGCCGTGAGGGGGCGAACCTCGAGCTCGGCCGTGGCCTCAGAAAAGGGCGCTACGGTCAGGTTGGGCGGGACGAACGCGAACCGCAACGCCTCCTCCGCGTCCACCCCGGCGAGCTCCAGGCGCAGCTCGGCGTTGGAGCGGTTGCTGAGCGTGACCAGGTGCTTGCCCACGCGACCGGCGCTCGCCTTCGGCTCCAGCGATAGCCCCAACCCACCGGCTGCCACGACGCTCAGGCTGAATGGGGCGGTGGCAATGCGGGCTGGGTCGTCGGCGGAAACGGCGCGAAGGGTGGCGGCATAGTTGCCGGCGACGGCGCCCGGAGGCAGGTGCACAGCCAGCGTCACGGTCGCCTGCTCGCCGGGGAAGAGGGACACCGTGGGTGGGGTGATCTCCCACCACGCCGGCTCCAGCCCCTCCACTGCCAGCGCGTACTGGTCCACAACGCTGGCACGGTTGCGCACGACGAACGTGGCGGTCACCGGCGGCGCGTCAAGCGCCGCGTGCAGCGAGCCCGATCCCAGTTCAAGCTCGATATCGCCAGCCATGTCGTTACTCCCTCTGGATTAGCCCAGCGTCTCCCGCGCGCGACTAGGGTCGCGGCGCCCGGGCGTGGGCGGCGGGCTCGGTGCCAAAACTGACCTCTACGTCGTCCACGTAGACCGCCGCCGGGCCGGTCGCTTCGAAACCGATGGTGCCTGCCGGCAGCAGGTTGGCGTCGTCAACGCCGACCACCGGCTGGCCGTCCACAAACAAGTCGAGTGAGCCGCCCCCCACCAGAATGGCGGCGTCGTGAAAGACCTTCGGGTCGATCGTCGTCACCCGCTCGCCCAGTAGCTTGCTGTTGCCGCCCTCCACGCGGGCGATCGCCACCCGGTCGCCGCGCAAGGTCACGGTGTACCGGCGCTTCGCCTCTGCTGGGCCATCGCGGACCACGGCCACCAGGGCATCCTCGCCCGTCACGCGAAAGCGAAAGCGCAGGGAGAAGACCTCGCCACTACGTGCCAGCAGCTGGGCGGATCCCTTCGCGGTCGAGCGCAGACGCTGGCTGCCCTCGAAGCTCTCCAGCTGCCACGCGCCGGTCTGCAGCTCCCACTCGGCTGAGGCCTTCTCGAAATCGTATTTGAAGACCTCGTTCCGCGGCGCCTCTACCTTGACGAACACCCGGGACACTACCCAGCCGACGCCGTTCTCGGCGTAGAGCACGTAGTCTTTGCTTTCGTCGGGCTGGACGACTAGCTCGTTGGCGGTGGGATTGATCTCCTGGTTGCCGACGCGCACGCGTACCTGCTCAGCGCGCTCCGCCTTCCAGCGAAGGGTGGAAGACCCGCCCGGGCCGACGACTTCTGGATTAGCGGTGAAGAACGAGATCACGGGCGGTGGGAAGACGAGCGCGCTGAGGCGCTTCGTTGTCGTGCCACCCGCGTTGCTGGCCTTGAGCTCGAAGACCGTGTCTCCAGACAGCTGAACCTTGTCCTGCCCCTCGGGCGCGACCTTCTTTCCGTTCACTTCGATCTTGTCGGCGTCGGCGTCCTTAACCTTCCAGGCGAGGGCAAAGCCTGGCTTCGCGTCGACAACCTCAAAGCGCTCGATCACGGGCGGGGGTACTTTCGCGGCGGCCGGCGGCGGTGCCACGGTGGGCTTAGCCGAACTGGCCTGAGTAGCAGCGGCGGCGACTGTGGGGGTGGGCGTGGCCGGCGTCTCGGCGGGCGGCCGGAGAAGCCAGGCCAGCGCGAACAGCGGGATGAGCAGCGCCAGCAAGCGCCACCGCCCGGTGGGGATAGCGACCTGACCCACGAAGGGTTTGTACTGCAGCTCGCCCTCGGCCTCAGCAGCTGGCTCGTCGGCACCCTCCAGCAGCGCGCGCACCGCGAAGGGATAGGCGCGAACTATGCCCCACAGCGGGCGGGAGCGGGGGCGTACAACAAGTCCCGCCTCGCTGCTGCCATAGGCGGGCACCGAAATCGCCGGCGGCTCGAAGGAGTACTCCAGGCCCTCCTCGGCGTCCGTCCCCGCCAGCGTCAGGCGAGCCTCGGAGTTGGCTTTATTGGTGAGCTGCACGGCGTAGTGCCCGCTGCGGCCGGTCACGAGGGATGGGTTAAGGGCCAGCAGCAGCCCGCCCGCGACACCCACCTCCAGCGTCCCCGGACAGCTGCTAGAGCGCGCGGCGTCGTCCACAGAGGTGGCGCGCAGCTGCCAGGAGTGCGCGCCCGCCAGTGCCTCCGCGGGTGGATGAAGGTTGAGCGTAACAGTCGCTTCGTCGCCCGGAAAGAGCGAGACGGTAGCTGGCACCACGTCCCACCACGCGGCGTCCAACCCCTCGACCGTCACCCGGTACTGGTCCACGATCGTGCCCTGGTTGCGCACGGTCGCCATGGCGGTCGCCGTGCTGCCCACGGCGACCGTGAACTCGCTCTGGCCCAGCGCCAGCGCCACCGCCTCCGCCATAGTCACCCCCTCCTTTACGCCTGAGCGCCTACAGCGATGGCTGCTTCAGAGCCACGAGCCTGCGCCGCGCTTCCCCGTAGGCCACTACGTTGATGCCGAACTCGACTGCCTCCCGTATGGCGCCACGGCCAAGGGGTTGGGCACTGGTGCCCCCTGCCCAGGCGGAGCCGTAGTCGAGCCCGCTCAGGATGACCCCGCCGCCTTCCAGCACCTCGCCACCCGACGCCGCCCCGGGCGGTGGCAGGGAGAAAGGGTAACGGGCGTCGAGCAAGGGGTGACCCCGGTCAACCGCGGCAAGTTTGGCACCCAGCCGCTCGGCCAGAACCTTGATGCCGGTGGCGAAGCCACCGCCCCCCTGCCCGCCCTCCAACGACTCGGCGAAGAGCACGCCACCCGACTGCAAGTAGACGCCGATCGTCGCCAACTCGTTCTGGTCGAGCGCCAGCGAGCCACTGCCCGCCAGATAGAGCACGGTGCAATCGCCCGCGTCGCGACCCAACTGGACGACACCGCGATAGGCGGCGCGATAGGTCTCGCCCAGGGTCAGCTCGCGTGCCAGGTTACGTAGGCCGCGCAGCGCTAGTTCCGGCGGCTGAGTTGCCCTCGCCGCGATGGCGCCCAGCGCCACCTCGTCGCGCAGCCGCACCGCCACCATCTGGCGGAAGCGGCCGTCGATAGCGTCGGGGCCGGGGTTATGCGGGTCCCCGGCATCGGCCACCGGGCCACTAGCCGACTCGAGGCGAATGCGCGCCAGCTCCAGGTGCGGCGTGTCGGGCAGGGAATCGCGCTGCTGGATGCGGTAGGCCTCGACCAGGCGGGTCGGCTGCTCGCCAGAGTACGCTGCCCGGTCTGTAGGGATTTCTCGGAACTCGATGATAAGGTAAATGAGCCCGCGTTCCTTCGGCTGTAGGTAGTAGCGTTGAGCGCGAGTGACGAGGATGACGTTGCCCTCGGGGTCGACGCCCAGGCCGGGGTGAATGATGACCGACAGGTCCGGGGTGGTGTTGGCCGTGACCTCCAGCCCGGTGACGATGCCGGCTCCGTGGAAGGCGAGCGCGTGCACGCGCTGGTGCTCCTGGTGGTAGAGGTGGGCATCCGTCCAGGCTTGGGCGTCGATCATCAATCCTTCGAACGGGCTCAGCCTCTTCATCTGTTGGCGGTTCAGGTAACGTGGCGGCATCTACACCTCCTCCTGTCCTGGTCTAGCCTGCCGGGGTACCGTGCGCAGCACGTAGACGGTGTGGGCCGGTTTCTCCGCCTGGACTAGTTCCGCAAGTTCGGCCTCGTCGACGGTCTGGCCCGGCTCGACCGGCACCGTGACGGTGACACAGTGGGGAACCTCTCGCCCCAGGCGGGTGCTCCAGCCGAGTCGGTTATCTTCCCCCAGCCTACTGCCGTCGGTGTTCTCGACGACGAGCGGGGCGATGCCTGTGATCGCCTGCACGTAAGCCCGCAGGCCGCGGCGGGTGCCCCGCCAACGGTGGAGTTCGGCCGCGGCGCGGATCATCCTTCGCCGCTGCGCCTCCGGCCAGCGCTCATCCAAGCCGAGCGCCACCCAGTGGGCGAGGTAGGGCAGCATGTCCTCCGGACTGACGGACGGGTCGCAGTAGTAGGGTAGCTCCGCCACCACCCCCTCGAGCGGCCCGAGCACGCTTTCAAAGACGAGTAGGAAGCGGCCCATGAACTCGTCCTGGCGGAAGATGGCCGGTAAATAGTCCAGGTAGCGGCTCGGCTCCAGTTCCGGCGCCTCGACCGGGGGCGACACTCCCTCCTCGACTCTCATAGCAGTTCCACCTGGTGGCGGTAAGAACAGATCAGACCATCGGGCGGCGCGGCCACCTGTTGCGACGGCCCCTCCCGCGCGCTCGACTCAGGGTCGACGCTGAACAGCCGCGCCTCGCCGACGTACTCGACGCCCGGCACCGCTTGCAGCAGCGAGTAGATTTCGGAAACGAACAGGTCGCGCCCGAAGGGCCAGCCGTCGCCCTCCGGCCCGCCTATAATGGGATTGATAAAGGCATAAAGCCGCTCTTCGGCCTCCGCGCGCACCCGCGCTGGGTCGGCCTTGCGCCGCGTCTTGAGCTTGGCCTCCACTACGACCCAACGGTAGCGGGGCGGTCCAACGTCTACCTCGACGGTCAGTAGCCGGCGTTCGTCAAGGTAGCGACGGATCTCCTCGCGCAGGCGTTCACTCAGGGCCAGGTCGCGGGGCGGGATGGGGCCGGAAGCCACATTCACCGCGGGCACGACCTGCAGCGAGACTCGACCGGGGGCGACGGCGCCCGGCGCCTCGGCCTTCCCCGGCGCGATGCCCCTGACTCTCGCCACTCCCGACGAGGCCTGGCGAGTGAGATGCTCATAGTCCTCGATCGTGACGGCGCGGTGGCGCGCGCGCAGCACCTGTGGCCCGCGCATCTTGGCCGCTTCCAGGTCCTCGGCATCCACCCCGCCGACCGCGGCGCAGGGGTTGTTCACCCACGCTACGTAGGGGATCGAATCGTCCAGAACTTTGATCGTGCCCTGGCCGACGTTGCCCAACGAGCCGCCGCCGGTACGGTAGGCGGCCATACGCACCGTGGCCCCTTTAGGCGGCACCCGCCCGTACTGGCGCAGGGCGCCATTTGGCTGGCGAATAATGGGGCCGAAGCGCACGACGCCAGCGGTTGAGTCGAGCGTGTAGTGGGGGTCGTGCGGGCTGGAACCGCCGAAGTCCTCTACCTCCTGCCAGAGCTCGAAACCCTCGCCGTCCTCCCTCTCCATCTCAATGGCCTCGCCCGCGGTGCGCGGTAGCACGGGTAGCGCCTGCAGGCGAAATGACTGCCCGGGTGCGCCGTCGCTGCGTCCCAGCACCTCCCGCTCGCGGCGTGAGGCGTGCAGCGCCGGCACCATTCCCCCGATGCACTGGCTCTCCAGCCCATTGACGTGCGGCGAGGCGGAGTAGCCGGGCTGGCCGGGGCGAGGCTTGATGGCACGGCAGCGTATCCAGCAGGCCTCCTTGCCGTCGATCAGGCGACGGTTGTAGCCGTAGGGCAGTTGAAGAATCGTTTCGCCGTCGCGATTCAGGCCGCCGGTGCCGTCCGCTTCCACGGCCACCACCTCCCAGGTCGCGTCGGCCGCGTTCCAACACTCCCAGACGAGGGGTGGGTTGCGCGGGTTGACGCCGATGCCCTCGATGTGGCAGCGCACGGTCAACGCAAGCGTCAGCCCCGCCAGTTCCTCGCGGTAGCCGAGGTACATGGCGTCGTTCTCCTGGGGCACGTCCTGGAAGATAGGCAGGTCGTAGTCAGGGTTGCGCAGCGCCGGCAAGTAGTCGAAATAGGTACCCTCGCCGCGACTGACAATACACCGTTCCAGGTGGGGCACGACCACGCGCAAGTCACGCTCGGTGCTGAAGACCACCGCCTCCTGGCTGCTAGTGCGCTCGGTCGAGACCTGGGTTCTAGTGGGAATAACCACCGTTTCGGGCTGAGGGCCGGAGAGGCGAAAGAGCACGTCGGCCTTGGCCGGACGAGCGGGCTCGAGCTTGACGCCCATCAACTCCAGGAACTTGATGTAGTTGCGGTCCGGCACCCGGTTGAGCCTGTAGATCAAGAGCTCTGTCATCCAGGCAAAGAGCTCGATCAGCGTCACGCCCGGGTCGCTGACGTTGTGATCGGTCCACTCTGGGCAGTAGCGCGGAATGCGCCGCTTCGCCTCGTCTACGATGTCCTGGAACTTGCGGTCGTCCAAGTTGGGAGCGATCAGAGTCATCCCACTCACCCCTCTCCGGGAATGCGGTAGAACGGGTACACAAGGTTGCGCGAGTCGTTGGTAGCCCTGATGCGGTACTTGATTTCGATAAGCAACCGCGACGGCTCCTGCGGGTCTGGCTCCACCAGCACCTGTTGCACCTCGATGCGTGGCTCCCACCACCCCAGCGACTCTTGCACGTACTCGGTAACCAGCGCTGGAACCGCCGAAGTCCTCTACCTCCTGCCAGAGCTCGAAACCCTCGCCGTCCTCCCTCTCCATCTCAATGGCCTCGCCCGCGGTGCGCGGTAGCACGGGTAGCGCCTGCAGGCGAAATGACTGCCCGGGTGCGCCGTCGCTGCGTCCCAGCACCTCCCGCTCGCGGCGTGAGGCGTGCAGCGCCGGCACCATTCCCCCGATGCACTGGCTCTCCAGCCCATTGACGTGCGGCGAGGCGGAGTAGCCGGGCTGGCCGGGGCGAGGCTTGATGGCACGGCAGCGTATCCAGCAGGCCTCCTTGCCGTCGATCAGGCGACGGTTGTAGCCGTAGGGCAGTTGAAGAATCGTTTCGCCGTCGCGATTCAGGCCGCCGGTGCCGTCCGCTTCCACGGCCACCACCTCCCAGGTCGCGTCGGCCGCGTTCCAACACTCCCAGACGAGGGGTGGGTTGCGCGGGTTGACGCCGATGCCCTCGATGTGGCAGCGCACGGTCAACGCAAGCGTCAGCCCCGCCAGTTCCTCGCGGTAGCCGAGGTACATGGCGTCGTTCTCCTGGGGCACGTCCTGGAAGATAGGCAGGTCGTAGTCAGGGTTGCGCAGCGCCGGCAAGTAGTCGAAATAGGTACCCTCGCCGCGACTGACAATACACCGTTCCAGGTGGGGCACGACCACGCGCAAGTCACGCTCGGTGCTGAAGACCACCGCCTCCTGGCTGCTAGTGCGCTCGGTCGAGACCTGGGTTCTAGTGGGAATAACCACCGTTTCGGGCTGAGGGCCGGAGAGGCGAAAGAGCACGTCGGCCTTGGCCGGACGAGCGGGCTCGAGCTTGACGCCCATCAACTCCAGGAACTTGATGTAGTTGCGGTCCGGCACCCGGTTGAGCCTGTAGATCAAGAGCTCTGTCATCCAGGCAAAGAGCTCGATCAGCGTCACGCCCGGGTCGCTGACGTTGTGATCGGTCCACTCTGGGCAGTAGCGCGGAATGCGCCGCTTCGCCTCGTCTACGATGTCCTGGAACTTGCGGTCGTCCAAGTTGGGAGCGATCAGAGTCATCCCACTCACCCCTCTCCGGGAATGCGGTAGAACGGGTACACAAGGTTGCGCGAGTCGTTGGTAGCCCTGATGCGGTACTTGATTTCGATAAGCAACCGCGACGGCTCCTGCGGGTCTGGCTCCACCAGCACCTGTTGCACCTCGATGCGTGGCTCCCACCACCCCAGCGACTCTTGCACGTACTCGGTAACCAGCCCGAAGGTAGTGGCGTTGTTGGGCGCGAACACGAGATCGTGAATGCCGCATCCGAACTCGGGGCGCATTCGCCGTTCGCCCTTGGCGGTCATGAGGATGATGCAGATGGATTCCTCTATGTCCTGCTCGTGGCTGGAAAGCTCGATGCCACCGCGGGGCCCGACGCTCAGAGGGAAGCCCCAGCCCCGGCCGAGTATTGCCTTTTTCGGATCCGCGTTCAACACTTGCGCTACCTCATGTGCCTGCTACGGCCCAATGAACACCGTGCTGGTGGCAATGACCTGCCCCACCGGCAGGTCAACCGGGTCATTGCAGGTCTGCGCCTGGTCCGCGTTGCGAGCGGCCGGCTTGCCGTTGATGAACACAGTCGCGCTGCCCATCAGTATCTTGCCCTGATTGCTGGGCGGCTTCTGAAATGAGCCCCCTTGCGGGATATGGGGCGGAGTGTTCGTGGCCACGCTATCCTTCGTCGCCGCCTGCCGCTTCTCGATGTAGACGTCGCTGCTCAAGCCGCTTGTGAGGATACCGCTGAAGGGATGTGGCAGCGGCGTGGGCGTCGTGCCGCCAGGCGAGGGCACGAGGATGATGTGCGTGTCGGTCGCCGTAATCTGGTCGCCTTGCTTGGCCGCCGGTTGGCCCACCCCGCTCCCCTCGCTGCTCGCTAGTTCAGATCTATGCGCGCGCCCTTGACAGTGACGCCCGTGGCTCCGTCGATTGTCACTTTGCCCGCGCTGGACTTGATTTCCACATCACCTTGGGCCTCGATGATCAGTTTGTTGCGCTGGGCGTCGATCACGATCTTGTTGCTGCCGGTCTTGTCGACGACGGTGATGCCACCGACGTCGTTGGTGTCGTCGAGTATCACCTGGTGGCCGGCGCGCGACTTAATGATTCGCTTGTTCACCCTGCCCTGGCCGTCAAGTACGCCGTTGCTGGGCTCGGGTGGCGCGTCCACGCCGTTCCAGAGCGCTCCCAGCACGTAGGGGCGGTGCATGTCGCCGTGCTCGAAGGCGACGAGCACCTCGTCGTTGATCTCCGGCAGGAACTCGAAGCCGCGCCCCGCCCCCGCCATGGGGCTGACCAAGCGCGCCCAGTCACTCTCGATCTTGTCGTCCTGCCAAGGGTACCTTACCTTGACCCGCCCCCAACCTTTGGGGTCTCGGTTGTTGGTGACGACGCCGATCACCACCCCCGGGCGCGAAGTGGCATCGCACCGGCCGCGCAGCAGCTGCGTCAGACTGGTGCCGCGCAGGCCGCTGACGGAGAAGCTCGTGGTGTAACGCTCGGCGTCATAGCGGTGGGTGCTGTGGGTAACCAGGTATTGGCCGGAGAACTTGGTACCCAGCCCGCTGAGCTCTACGGTGGCGCCGGCTAGCACTTTAGGGTTGCCCAGGCACGTGCCTTCGGCCTGCAGGTAGGCGCCCCCCACCTCGTCACACAGGGCTTGGGCCAGCGCAGCCGCCTCGGACGGCGTCGCCACGAAGCGATCCACCACCACCAACTCGCCCGCGTTGCCGTAGGCCTGCTGCGCCGCCTTGCCGCCCTGAGTGTCCTGGCCCAGTCGCGGCAGGTTCTGGGGCGTAGCGGCGTCCCCTACAATCTCCTTCTTGCGCTCCGGATCCCAGCCGCGCACGACGACCCGCTTGACCTGTTCGGTAGTGACTAGCCGCGCTCGGAAGTCGAGCAGCTGCACCCCCCACTCCAACGGCACCGGCTGCGGCGCCTCTTCGGGCGCGCGCACGAAATGCAGCTTGTTGTCCTCCACGAAGAAGCGGTAGCCCAGCCGCCGCGCCCGCTCCTGCACGAGCTCGTAGTCGGTCTGGTTGTTCTGCAGCACCCACTCGTGGACCTGGCTAGTCGGGTCGACCTTCGTACCCATGCCCGAATATTCGCGCGCGATGGCCTTGACGACATCGCTATCGCACTTGCCAGTGAACGAACGCGTCTTGCGCCCGTGATGGAGGCGGTGAGATTGGTCGTAGCCACGCACGACAAGGTATGGCGCCGCGTCGCGGGGGAAGTTGGGTTCCAGCCCGGTTATCTCGCCCGACATCAACTTGGCCGAGCCGCCAGGCGTCTTGACGGCGACTTCCAGCGCGCTCCCCAGGGCGAAGAGGCTTCCGTCTACCCAACGCAGTTTGGGGTCGCGCACTTGCAGGGTGAACATATCTGGCAGGTCCAGGCTGTCGTCCACCTCCCCGCTGATCAAGGCATCGGACAGTTCCTCGGAGAGGTCGCTGCCGCCAACCTTGATGTACCAGTGGGTAATCATATCCCGTCCTGCGGGCACCCCTTGTCCTCCTGCACGCTCAGTTTATCTCGAACATGTGCCGGGCGAGCGCAGCGCACTCATAGCGGCGGCACTAGCAGCACCTGGCCGGGCTCGAGGTTTAGTGGGTCGGCCAGGTCGTTGGCGTCCGCCAGGCGGCGCCACGTGGTGGCATCGCCGTATTCCTCGTACGCGATCCAGTCGAGTCGGTCCCCCTCGCGCACCACTCGCAGTTTGTGGCCGGCGAGGGCGTGCGACGTAGGATTCTGGAAGGGGTACTTGCCCTCATCCTCCGCCTGCTGGAAGACCACGCTCACCGTCGCCCGCACGGGCGTGCCGTTGGGCAGGAACAGGGTGAATCGCTGGGTCATCTGGGTGATCACTGCTTTGAACGACCAGGCTGCGCCCCAGCGAAAGATCACGCGGGGAGGCTCGCTCTTCTTCGTCTTGGCGTTGACGTTGCTCTCGTTGATCTTCATCATGTTCCAGAGCTTGTTCGTGTATTGCACGCGCACGTCGTCGCCCTTCTCGTAAGTATCGAAGAAGAGGTCCATGGTCATGCTGGCGGCGTTGCCGCCACCGAACTCCAGCTCCGGCACGTTCTTGCCTTTGACCTTGCCCCTGGCCCAGTCGTTCTGTTTGCTGAACGCATACTCCTTAGGCCGGAACAAGCACTTTACCTCGTCGCCGCTCACGGTATCCGTGATCGTCGCCGGCGCCAGCTCTCCACCCGCGCCCGCCATCGCCTCGCCTCCTCTAGCCTGGGCCGCCCAGCCGCTCGCGTTCCACGGCTAAACGTGTTTTGAGGATGCCATATACCTTTCGCGCCATTTCCTCCAGCTCGGCCTCAGCGTCGTCCCGCTCCGCCTCACCCTCGCCGGCCGCGGACGGCGCCTCCGCAGCCTCGTCCGCCGCGGGCCGCCCGAGTGGCGCCAGCGCCAGCTCGGGAGCGATTGCGTCAGCTCGAGCGATGCTCCCGAAGAGGGCGTTTAGGTACTGCCGGTCGCTCTCCTCGGCGACCGCCACTACCGTGTCCACCGCTCGCCCGGCCCCGCCGCGCCCGGCGTCCCTCAACCCGGCCTTGCGCCAGTCCGGTCGCCCCGCCGCATAGGCCTCTAGCGCGGACGGAGCCGGCGGTTGTCCGGCGGCAAAGAGCTCTCGCTGCACAGGGCGGCGTTCCGCGACCGGCGGGGCCGCATTGGCAGGGCGATCCAGCGGCTCGCCCGCCGGCCAGGTCGGGGCAAGTTCCGCGGGGATCGAGCCAAGCGACTCGTCCCTTTCCTGTTCTTGGTAGGCTGCTACCTCGGCGATTGCCGCTTCGGCAGGGCCAGCCTCGTCGAGCAGCAGCGCGTCGGCCAGCTCGTGCACCTCTAGCGGCAGACGGGCCGAGGGGGAGCTGAAGGTGGGCGTCGCCGTGCGCGGCGCCTCCACCTGGCCGGGGACCGCCAGGCTTGCCTCTGGAACAGCGTCGGACTCCTCTCGCGGGGCGAGCGCCGGCGAAGGTTCGGACTTCGTGCCCGCCTCCCCGGGCCGTGGTGTCACCTCCTCCACCACGCTGATCCGCGGACGCCTGGCAGGACGAGCCTCAACCGGCGGAGCGGGGACGGGCATCTCGCCTCCCTGCTGGCCGTGCGGGGGCTGGAGGGGGAGCGGGGTGCCGGGCGATTCCCGCCTGGGGGTAGGCAGATCGACCGATTCTTCCGGGCCGGCCGACTCTTGCTTGCGCTGGCTCAGTTGCCAGTCCCGGGGCTCGGCCAGACGAAAAGGCCCGGCCATCTGGCCCGAGGGTTGCGCGTGCGGCAGCCTGGCCTCGCTGGCACGACGCTGCCTCTCTCTGCCTTCGGAAACGATCAACTTCGCTAATAGGGGCGGCAGGTGAGCCAACTCGGGGGGAATCTCCAGCCGCCCGCCCGCCCCGCCATCCTGGACGGTGGCCGTCTCGGCTAGGGGCGGTGCTGCGAAGCCGGAGAGTCCTTCCGGCTCCATCGTAGGACCGCCGCCTTCACCCGCGCCTTGAGGCAAGGTGGTGTCGCCGGCACGCGGGGCGACGAAGCGCTCCACGGTCGGCAGCCCCTCGGTGCTCAAGAACGGCATACGATACGGCGCCGCCACCAGGCGTGGCCAGATTGGCTCGACGAAGCGGGACGTTTCAGGCGAGGGGGATTCCTGTGGTGCGGCAGCTGTCCCCTCTCCGGCCGTCGGCTGCTGCGCGTCGCCCGCCGCGAAGGCAAGGCCGCCGTCCCGGTCGAATCCCGGTTCGAAGTCGCGGGTTAGTTTCCGCTCTGGTTCGAGGGCAACTGCCGGCGCTCGATATACAGCGTCCGCCGCCTCCGCGCTGACGGGCGCGCGCGGCTCCACCACATAGCCGCTGCCGCCAACCTCCGTGGCAACGCCAGGCTCTGGCTCAGGAACCAAGCTGCCGAAGCCACGCCCCACACCCCCCGCGGCGTCCAGGGCGACGCGCTCGGCTGTACCAGGCACCTGACCATAGCGCGCGTATATCTGTTCCGCCAAACGCTGCCGTGGCATAGCGGCCGGCCAGATGGGACCGGCTGCACGACGCGAGGCCTGAGGCCTACCTGCCGGGGACGGCCTCGTGGCCCGGGGTAGGCGCAGCAGCACTAGGTCAGCGGTGCCCCAGTGGCCGCTGGCGGCGATGCCAGCACGGGCCTCACTCCGTGTGGGGAGGGGGTCCTCTCGGGCAGGGGCAGCAGCCTCACGCCACAAGCGCGCCACGAGCATCTGTTGAGGCGGGCGTGCCCGCGTCATTGCCGCCAGAGGTCGCCCAGGCCCGTCGGGAGCCGCCAGGGCGAGCAACCGCTGCCAGTGCGGCGAGGCCAGCAGGGTAGGGGCAAACGAACCCAGCGGCGCCCGGCCGCGCCGTTGCCTTTTCACCTTGCCGTGGCCAAGCTGGCGTGGTGGCATGTCATCCCTACTCGTAACGGATGCCCTGGAAGGCGAGCTCCAGGGTCTCGACGGCTACCGCACTCTCGCTCGCGCGCAGCGTGGGCGCCACCCACTTCACGGGCAGCGCGTCGGTTAGCGTCCAGCGCATTACTTCCTCGCCTTTGAGACTGTACAGGATGATCGTCACGTCCTTGCGCGTGAACTGGCCCCGCAGGGTGTCTTTCCACCACTTCAGCAGGGTGTCCGACGTGAAGATGCCGCGGGCCAGCCTAACGTTGCCGAAGCGGGCTCGCCCCGGCAACTTGTGCACCCCGTCGTTCAAGCCGCCCTCGAAGTACTCCTCGACCTGTATCTCCGCCTGCAGCCCGGAGCACTCGCTAAACACCGCCTCGCTGATGTCGCCAACGACGACATGGAAGCGAAAACTCGTTAGCGGATCGCGGTCTTTTCCCGCCATCCCCGCACCTCGCTACACTTCCTGGCCCAGGCGCTCGCGTTCGAGCCGCAGATCGCGCCGCAGCAACTCGTAGACGCGCTCGGCCACCTTCTCGGGGTCGAGGCTGCGGCGCGCGCTCTGGCTCGCGCCGCGCCGCGCGCGCCGCTCCACCTGCCTCGCCTTGGCCTCGCCCACGCTGCTGCTGGCGCGCTGCACCGTCCCACCGCCGGGGGCGCTCTGCTGGGCCACGTGCGCCAGCTCGTGGGCCAGCAACCCCCTTCCCTGCGCCGTCGCCTGGTCGAGGGTGCCCGGCTGCGCGAAGACGTGGCTACCGATAGTGAATGCTTCCGCACCCGCCAGCGGCCAGCGCTGCGGGCGCCCACCATGCGGGCTGACGTGCACCAAAGCCTCGCCCGGGTCGCGGCCGAGCAAATCCGCCGTGCGCCCGCGGCTCGCCTCGTCCACCGGCTCGCCCGGACCGGCCAGCGCCCCGGCCAGGCGTGCCCATTCGCCGCCCTCTTCGATTTCGGCGAGGTCCCCTAGCAGGGCCAGCTTGCGTCGCGCCAGGCGCCGCGCGCCCTCTCCGGCCGCGCCAATCCTCATGCCAGTTGCAACCTATGCCTGCGCCATTTCGCCCAGCCGGCGGTTGATCCTCCCAATCTCGTCCACCCAGCGCTGGCGCTCGCCGTGCTCCAACTCGAGCAACTGTTCCATCGGCCAGTGGAAGTAGTAGGCGACGTAGGCTACCTCCTCGTAGAGGCGGTCGAGGGGGTAGCCAACTACCCCCCCAGGCGACCGAAATCGACCTCAAACTTGTGGCCGCACTCCGGGCAGGCGACTCCAGCCAGAGTGTGGCCATTCTCGTTGATACGCCTGTAGAGATCTTGTAAGTAGGCCAGGTCGGCCGAGAACAGGCCCTCCACGACGCGCGTATTGACGTCCGGCAGGTCGCCCAGCTTGGTGATCACCCGTGCCAGGAGGATGATCACCAGGTACGCCTGGTTGCTCTTGACCCGCGGGTCGCGCAACGGCGTGATTTCGTCCGCCGCGGTGGAGAGCCGCATCACGCCGTGACGGTGGAGGTTTCCCTCCCCGTCGACGTAGCCGCGTGGTAGAGTGAACTCGAATTCCGTCTGTAGCTTCATGGCCTACCCCTGCTAGCTTTCGCGGCGTATGCCCTCGTGCGCGATGGTCAACGTCTCTACGGCCACCTCGTTGGCGCCGGCGTTCAGCGCCGGTCCCGAGAGCCCCGAGGGCCAGCCCCGGTCGAAGTGCCAGGACGCTACCATGGCACCCGACTGGTCATACATGACGATGCTACCGCCCTTGCGTGCCCCCTTGACGTCGCCCTCCTCCACTTGTTTGCGCCACCGCCAAAGGGCGAGATCCTTGGTGATGCCGCGCTTGAGGACGATATTCTCCCACTTCAGCGCGCCCGGCTGCTTGATGATCACCTCGACGCCGTTCTTGTCCGCGGCTTTGTATTCGACGACCTGGCTCTCCGAGCCCAGCCCGGAGCACTCACGGAAGGCCGCCTGGATGTCGCCAATAGTCACGTAGAAGTGAAATGAGACTAGGGGATCCTGTTGCTCACCGGTTGGCACGGTTGGCTACCTCCTTACTCGGCAACACCTGAGAACTGGCTGATGCGGAAGATCACGAACTCGGCCGGCTTTACTGGGGCGAGGCCGACTTCGATAATCACCTGGCCCACGTCGCGGGTCTCCGGCGGGTTCAACTCGCGGTCGCACTTGACGTAGAAGGCCTCCTCCGCCACTGAGCCGAAGAGCGCCCCGTCACGCCAGATTCGCGTCAGGAAGGCCGTCACGTCACGGCGAATTCGCATCCACAGGTCCTCGTCGTTGGGCTCGAAGACTACCCACTGCGTGCCCCGCTCGATGGACTTCTCCACGAAGTTGAACAGCCGCCGCACGTTGACGTAGCGCCAGGCGGGGTCGCTGGTGAGCGTCCGGGCGCCCCAGACGCGCACGCCGCGGCCCGGGAAGGCGCGGATGCAGTTGACGCCGTCCGGGTTGAGCGTGTCCTGCTCGTTCTTGGACACCTGGAAGTCGAGCCCAAGCGCGCCGCGCACCACCTCGTTCGCCGGGGCCTTGTGCACCCCGCGGTCGCTATCCGTGCGGGCCCAGACGCCGGCTACGTGGCCGCAGGGCGGGATGGCAATGGCCTCACCCTTACCAAGTGGGTTAGACACCTTGATCCAGGGGTAATAGAGGGCCGCATACTTCGAGTCGTAGCCCGCCTCGGTCAAGCGCCACTCTCGCACTTTCTGCGGAGTCAGGCTGGCCGGGGCGTCCAGTATGGCCACGCGGTCCTTCATACTCTCGCAGTGAGCGATCAGCGCCAGCTGCACGGCGCGTGCGCCCTCCGCCGTGATCAAGCCCGCTTGCATCGCCGGCATCAGGTCCGGCACGCACACCATTGTCGCGTCCTCGGCGATTTCCAGGCCGTTGATGCCGGAACGCTGGGCAGCGTCGCCAACGAACACAGTCGGGGAGATCTCCTGGGCTTTGGCGACAGCCGTGGTACTCTGGGCCGCTATGGTATAGGTGCCGGGAACCGGCGTGCGCTCCGCCAACGTGCCCGTGGCCTGTTTCTCAGCCAGCTTGATGAGCTTGGACTCCTTGGTGACGACGTCGACGGCGTTGCGCTTGCCCCTGGCGAGCGTTAGGCCGGGGAAACTCTCGACCGTGTCGCCTCGCCGCACCGTGAGCGAGAACTGATCGTCGGGCGCCCCCTCGGCCGGGCCGACGACTTCGACCGTGATCTCGCCCCGCCCGGGCTCAAGCGCGGTGGCTATGACGGCCTCCAGCGAACCGGTGGCACCGCGACCCGGCAGCACCGCACTGGCCACGGCTCCACCATCTGATTTCGCGAGCGAGCCCGGCAGCCTGGTAACGTAGCAGATGGTACCGCCATTGGCGAAGTACCCGTAGACGGCAGGGGCGAGGTACCCCCCCGGCATGAAGCCACCAAAAGCGTTGACGAACTGCGTCCAGTTCGTTACTAGGGTCGGCTTGTTGACCTCGCCCTGGGGGGCGAAGCCGACGAACGCGGCCACGGCCGTGCCCACACCCTCAATAGGCTTGCTGCCGCGGTCGACCTCCTCGACGTACACACCTGGCGAGAAGTACTGAGGTGACACGCCACACTCCTTTCATATCTGATCTACTGCCGCGACCCAGCTGGTCACGATCACAGTGTGATCCTTCTTCGCGCCCGGGCGACCATACCTCCTTCCGGCTCCTCGCCGGCTACCCTCGCGCCCTCCCGCGCCGGACAACGTCAGGCGGTGAGGCACGCTGCACTTCCTCCACTTGCACGCCGGTCTGCTGGCGTGCCGCCGGCAATTCCTCCACTTCGCGCTGCTGGCGCCCACGCACCTGCCTCGTCCCCAAGACCACGGTCTTGACCGGGGGCGCCACGGTAAGGAGACTGAGGTCGAGTTCTACCGTGGCCAGCAGGTGAACCGAGGGTTTGAGCTGGTTATCGAGCGCCGCCCAGAAGTCCCCGGGCTCCTTGAGCACTCCGTCAGGCTGGGCGGTGACCAGGCGCACGGGACGCTCCTGGCTTCGTAACGTGCCTTGCAGCAACTCGGGCGGCAGTTCGGGGTTGCGGAACAGAGCCGCCATAACCTGCCAGAGGAGGCGATGTTCGTCCTCCACCTCACGAGTCCAGGCGGTCACGAGATAGGAGAGGTCGATACGTACGGGCGCGCGCCGGCGCGTCACCTCGTTCTCCGCACGGCGCTCGGTGACCCAGTTGGTCTCGCGCAGTTCGCGGTTCTCGCGGATGTCGTACAGGTAGAGGTTGACGGCGGGTTTGGCCAGCCCCGCCGACCACTCGCGATCGGGCACGTCGAAGTTTACGTCCACCTGCCCGGGGTCCAGCGGGCCGTGCTGAATCAGCAGCTGTCTGAGCGCCTCGTCCAGATCGCTGATCAAGACCGCATCCCCCTCCCCGGCGCAGTCCGCGCCCCCCAAGTCCGATTCTTGTGTGCTGACCCGGCTAGCGAATAGATCCCATAGCTCGAACGCGCGACTACTAGGTGAAGTAGTCCCAGATGTCGGAGGCAGCGCTACCTATCTCGCCGGCCGCTCCTTGCGCGCCCCCCCAGAGGTTGCTGGCAACATCCTGTGTGCCACCCCACAACTCCGACGCCGCTCCGATCACACCGCTGCCCCACTGAGAGGCGGCGCCGCCGATGCCCCCACCCAGCGCCGAGCCCGCGGCGCCAAGCCTGGCCAGCACATCCTCTTCGAGCCCGCCTTCGCTGCCCGGCACCCCGTTCCACAGCGCGCTGCCCGCCTCGCCCAACCCACCCACCAGGCTGCCGAAGGCGCCGCGTACCCCTCCGCCGTATTGCGAGGCGGCGTCGCCCAAGGCGGACACCCCTGCCTTGAGGGCACCCCGCGTCCCGCCGCGCCACTCCGACTGGGCGCCGGTGACGCCACTCCAGATTCGTGCCAGCGGGTTGGAGTTGGTGGACCCAGAGGCACCGGCCCCTCCGCCCCAGTAATCCTCCTCAGGCAGGGCGAAGCCGATGGGCCCGCTGGCGCCGCCACCGTCCATCATCACCTCTTCCTCTTCCATGAACTGTCGCTGTGCGGCCAGCAGGCGCTGCACATAGACGTTGCCACGGGAGCGTTGCAGGCCGGACAGCAGCTCGGCGCGCGCCGACGGGCTTGCCGCCTCGAGCGCGACCCCCAGATCGAACGCACCGCCGCCGGTCGAGCGCAACGCCGCCGCGAAGGCGCTGGCGCGCGTTTCCTCCCGTGCCGGTCTGGCCTGCCCGGCTCGCGCCCTCGAGTCCTGATCGTGGCTGGCCTTGAGACCAGCAGTTCTCTCCCCCATCGCCCTCACCTCCGCGCGGGCTCGCTAGAACACATACTGCGCCCCTGCCATCAGCGACCACTTCTCGGGGTCGTAGCCGAACTGTACGCCGGCCCCGAAGCCCTCCTGGGCGCCGGCCACGCCGCTAAGCATGCCGGCGGTCCCCGCGATGCTGCTGATGTTACCACTCTGCTCGCTGATGGCGCCGAGCGGGTCCTGGAACATGCCCGGCAACCCCGCCAGCACGCCGCGCGCGCCGGCCTCGGCACCGTACACCGAACTCGACAGACCGGCCGGCATGGGCAGCAGCGGGTTGCCGTAGGCCAGGCTGGCGTTCACCGACCCCGCCCCCGGGTTCGCCGAGAGGCCGCCGGAAAAGTCGCCGTAGGCGGCGCGCGCGAATATGTCCCCGCCGTAGCCAAAACCGAGCTGGCTCGAAAGCGGGCCCTGCTGGTAGCCCAGCGTCGCCGCGCTGGTGGTGGCCGAAAGATCCAGTGGGCCGAGGGGCACGCGCAGCTCTGGCGGCAGTAGGCTCAGATCGAACCCCTCGTCCTCGTCCTCTCGCTGCACGGCCAGCAGGCGCTGTACGAAGACGTTGCCGCGTGAGCGCTGCAGCTCCGCGACCGCCCGTGACCTGGTGGTGGGGCCGCTGGCGGCCAGCGCCTCCACCAGAGCGGTGGGGCTGGCGGCGCCGCGGCCGAGCCAGGCTCCCGTTGCTCGCCCGCTCCGCTCCTCGGCGCGGCCCTGCGTCGTCTGGCGCGCGCGCGTGCACATATCGTGGCGCGCTTCACCGCCGTCGTGCTCCCGTTGCCAGAGGAGG
>SCLI03000552.1_pt1 | contig 22354 bp, 14 predicted proteins | sample 7268041 | NCBI WGS metagenome assembly SCLI03 (sample SAMN10721081, study PRJNA514188) | viral metagenome | isolation source: depth-stratified mine tailings core A | place: China: Fankou Pb/Zn Mine tailings | collected 2017-10 | reverse complement strand
ATCTATCGCGTCATCTACTGCTTCTTCACTGGACGTCGGATCGTGTTCCTGCACGGGTTCCAGAAGAAGACGCAGAAGACGCCACGACAGGAGTTGGAGGTCGCCCGGCGACGCCATCAGAAGTTCCTCGACGCGATGCCGAAAATGGTGGAGCTTCTGAGGGGAATGCACGACCGGCCCGAATACCTAAGGGGCCGGCATACGCAACCAGCGAAAGGTGGGGCAAGACCACCCTTTAGAGGACGGTCACTGCTCGACAGTTCGTACTGCCGCAGCCTTGGCCCTAGCCTGGCTGGCCCTGAATGTAGCGAGAGCTGGCACCGCAATACCAAGCATGAGCGGAACGATAGACACCTCGATGGGCACATCCGGTACCTGCATTCCGTTGAGTGCATTCCACAGGCCCGGTATTAAGCCACTGAAGAATGAATCTTTGAGGATTAGCTCGCCGGCAACATAGGCGATCGCGAAGGAACCGATGTAGACAATCCAAGGAAACCGGTCCATTAGCATCGCCACGACGCCGCCCGCGAACATAACGAGCGCCATGCTAAGCGCGAGCCCGAAGACCAGCATGGCGTTGTCCCTCGCGAGAGCGGCGATGGCCAGGATGTTGTCCGTGCTCATGCTGAGGTCAGCAATGACGATGATCAACATGGCCTCGAAGAGGGTACTGGCTTGTTTGCCCCCCTCATCCTCCCCGATATCCTGTTTGAGTACTTTGTAGGCGACCCAAACCAGCACCAATCCCCCCAGCAACTCCAGGGCCGGCATCCGGAGCAGAAAGGCTGATGCCGCCGTGAGTACTATCCTGAGGACTATGGCAAGTCCGCCGCCGAACAGGATGGCCAGCCACCGCTGGCGGCCCTGAAGCTTGTAGGCAGCCATGCCGATGACAACGGCGTTGTCGCTGCTCAGCATAAGATCAACCACGATTATTCCTGCAAGGGCTGACATGGTTTCTGGCGAGAGAAGCGACGAAAAGTTCATCGACAGTGCTCCTTTCCAAGATGGCGGCGAAACGGCGGACAACACCATTCAGCTCCCCCGCGGGGGAGCTAGAACCAGTCGGGAGACCAATATGGTGGTACCGAGCACCTGCTACCGCAGACCGCCTCTTTGAGGCACAGCCAGATTATAGCTGTTGAACACCGCCGATGCAACTACTTTCGCCTTTTCCGAGTTCAGTACTTGCGCTGATGTGTTCGACGCGAGTAATATACAAGTGCCTCCAGGTTCATGATCAACATTTGGCTCTACTCCTTACGCCAGCTGTCGATTGCTCTGCACCATCCGGGCTCTGCGGAAGGTGAGCGTGTCTATTGACTTCGGAATAGAGGGAGGCCGTAGGCTTCCTGTTTACCTACTTCTGGATTGCTCCGCCTCGATGGTGGGCGCCCCCATCCAGGCGGTGAACGAAGGGGTAGGGCTTCTCCACACCGAGTTGCTGGGCACTCCCCAGGCTCTCGAGACAGCTTGGATCTCGGCGATCGCCTTCTCGAGCGACGCTCGCGAGGTTGTGCCCCTCACGACGGTCGAACACTTCGTTCCCCCGACCCTGGAAGCGGGCGGCATCACATCACTCGGCGCGGCTCTGGCTCTGCTCGGGGAACTGCTGGACAGGGACATAGTCGTCGGATCGGAGAGCCAAAAAGGGGACTGGAGACCTCTGGTCTTCCTGCTCACGGATGGTGAGCCGACGGACGATTGGCGGCCGGAGGTGGAGAAGCTGGCCAAGCGCACGCACAAGGCCGTGGGTACGTTCGTGGCCGTCGGATGCGGAGAGACGGTCAACGCGAGCACCCTGAGAGCACTGACAAGAAACGTCCTGCTGATGCAGGACGTGACCCCAGAGGCTCTTAAGGCGTTCTTCCAGTGGGTTTCTGCGACTATTAGTACGGCCAGTGTCTCCGCCCAAGCCGCGAGTCGAGTTGGCTCGTCCCTGCCGCCGCTTCCCGAAGGGCTCTCTGCTGTGCGGGTGCCTGAGATCGAGGATAAGCCCCAGGCAACTTTCCAGTTCGGTTTTCCCCTCGAGCCGGTCCCTAGACAACCCGTGTATCTGCTAGTAGATTGCTCGGCGTCCGTGGCAGACCATGCCCGCCAGGCCATCAGCGAGCGGATCTCGCTGCTTCACAACGAGCTGATGGCTCAACCGACTGCTGTGGAGATCGCCCACATTTCAGTCATCAAGTTCGGGGGAACCGCCGAGCAAATCGTCCCTCTCACAGAAATAGCCAACTTCCTTCTGCCCGCTCTCTCCGCTGGTGGTGAAACGTGCCTCGGCGAGGCGCTGCGCCTACTTAGCCAATCCATGGATAGAGACCTGGTTGCGACGACGGCAGATGTCAAGGGCGATCGGAGGCCTCTTGTCTTTCTGTTTCTCGGGAGCGAACCGACAGACAGCTGGGAAGCTGAAGCCCAGATCGTCAAGAGCAGTAGGTGGCGGTGCACTCTACTGGCGCTTGTAGAGCGCGAGAGAGTGAGCCAAAAAGTGCTGGACCAACTCACCAACTACATCCTGTTCTTGGACTCTGTGACGCCCGATCAGTTTCAGTTGGTCGAGTTCTTCAGGGACTATGATAGCGGTCCTATTGTTACGACCAGTTCACTCGCGTTGAGGACTGGGCCTACGGCCAGTGAGTTTGCCTCACCGCCTAAGGACTTCACGATCATGTTGGACCCTCCCGTCGGGCTCGAGCGAGGATCGGAGCCGCCGGACATGGGCGGTAATCTGACTGCCGGGGACACTCGATCAGCAGAGGAACTCCCTTCCCCTAACCATCCGGCCGCAGAGGACCGCAGGCTGCCCGTCTATCTACTGGTGGATTGCTCGGGCTCAATGGCGGGCGACCCCATTCAGGCTGTGAGCCAGGGAATCTCGCTGCTCCAGAACGAGCTGATGGCCCAGCCGGCCGCGCTGGAAACCGTCTACCTCTCAGTCATCAGGTTCGGCGGGACCGCCGAGCGGATCGTGCCTCTCACCTGGATCGGCGACTTCCTTCCGCCAACCCTCTACGCTGGTGGTGAAACGTGCCTCGGCGAGGCTCTGCGCCTGCTCAACCAGTCTATCGCCAGAGATCTTCGCCCCCCCACGGATGCGAGCAAGGGAGACTGGGGAGCGCTGGTATTTTTGCTCCTTAGCAGCGAGCCAACGGATGGCTGGGAAGCGGAACTCCAGACCCTGAAGACCCGCTCCATCAAGAAGGTGGCCAACATCATCGCACTAGCCTGTGGCAGCGAGGTGAATCCGTCGACCCTGGACCAAATCACGGCGAACGTTGTCCAGATAGATGAGGTAACTCCGGATATGGTGGGGACCTTCTTCAAATGGATTTCCCTACGTGTGACAGCGGAGGAAGCGCCGGCATCGGAAGGAGGCCGCACGAGCCAGGATGCTCCCTCCGCCAGAGGATTCACGATCCTTTCGTAAGCAGCGCGTCCCGCTACGTCGATCGCCAGAACAGGGGCGGAGCCTTAGGCAACAGTCTGGAGGTAAAGATCAGCTGCGAGAAGCATGGGTTAGCAGTAGCGATGTCTACCAGTGATGCAGCACTGAGGAATCTGCTGGGGCGCCAGGCTAGCGACGTAGGGCGCCCGCACCCCTACCAACCAGTGATACAGCTCGACTTTATTCTTCGAGAAAGGGGTATCTCACATGTCTCTCGACTTTGGCTCCGAATCCAGCGGTCGCAGGCTGCCTGTCTATCTCTTGGTAGACTGCTCGGGCTCAATGGCGGGCGATCCCATCGTGGCGGTCAACCAGGGGATGTCTTTGCTCCACAACGAGTTGATGGCCCAGCCCACCGCTCTGGAGACGGTCTACCTCTCGGTGATCAAGTTCGGTGGAACCGCCGATCAAATCGTGCCCCTCACCGAGATAGCCAGCTTCATCCCGCCCACCCTCTCCGCTGGCGGAGGTACGCCCTTGGGCGAGGCCCTTCGCCTGCTCACCCAGTCCATTGATCGAGACGTAAAGACGACTACGGCTACCACGAAGGGGGACTGGAAGCCTCTGATCTTCCTGCTGACCGACGGGGAGCCCACGGATAGCTGGCAAAGCGAAGCCCAGGCCCTGAAGACCCGCTCAACCAAGAAGGTGGCCAACATCATTGCCCTGGGATGTGGCAGCGCGGTGAACCAGTCTACCCTAAAGCAGATCACGGAGAACGTTATCCTCATGGATACGGTAACCCCGGATATGCTAGCGGCCTTCTTCAAGTGGGTTTCGGCATCAGTGACTACTGCGAGTGTCTCCGCGGCCGGCGCCAGCGGCGCCTCCAGCGGGGCGGCCTTGCCGCCACCGCCGCAGGGTTTCGTACTCGCCCTATAGCTCCCTAATAGTAGTTATGGTCGCGAAATCGAGAACCTTCGGTAGGTGCTGAGCGCGGAGAAGAAGGTTCACCATTGACGATCTGGCGGACTGGCAACCCGGGTTCCCCAGCCTTGGTGTGGGTACCTCGAATGGATCTCTGGTGAAGAAGAAAGATGCGGGTGGAGCGCGGCGAACAGCCACCCAGACTCGATTTGTGATGAGACCGCGACCCGGAAGGAAGAGCTCCGGTTGCGGGATGTGAGCAACCTTCGATCGAGGAGCAACATGTCTGCGCCTGTCATCCCAGTTTACTTCGTACTAGACTACCACTTATTCACTGATGCCGTACTAAGTAGCGCCGTCCAGCGCGGAATCCGAGATATCACGCTGCGACTTGCCCAATCTCCCTCAGTGGCAGAGCACGTGGACATTAGTACGGTTGTGGCACAACCCGACGCCACGCTGGATCGGCTTCCCACTTGGCAACCTGCGCGATCCAATAATCCCGGTTTTCAGCTCCCCCCCACCGAGCTTGCGGGTGCGCTGAATTCGGTTTGGGGGCACATGTCCCAGCGCATCTACCAGCCGAAATCCTTTAGGAACCCACTGGTATTCATGCTGCTGAGCAATGACCGAATGCCAAGCGACGATTCAACGCGAAGGTGGCGTGCTTCTGCCAACCTCATCAAGAAGCATGCGCACAACGTTCTGGCTTTCTGGGTCTCTCAGCGAGCCATCTTGGATCTGGAACATCGGACTAGAAGCGCGATTCTGGCTGGGGTCGCGACAAACGGGAAAGTACTCTCTCCCTGTTCACCTCAGGAAATCGGCATGCTGTTCACCATGTACCTGAACTTGGTCCAGAAGACTGTGCAGGAAACCACTCAATCCCTCACAAGTGTGGCGACAAGTCCCCTGCGTGGGCCTGGGCAACCAGTTGCCCCCCAGCAAGCCGCTCCGACGGATCAGTCGGCGAAACTACCTCAGGCACCCGCTCCCGCAGATGACACCGTCGCAGTCCCATTAGCTGGGCACGGGATGCTCGACGCACGCAGCAATAGTGGCGCCGTCCCAGCCCCATTCGTGGGTGTGCCCGGGGATGTGGTGCCCTCTATGCCGAGCCTGGTGTCCGGCAAGGAGCCGGCAGGCGCTAAACCCTCTTCACTTCCTACTTCGGCCCACTCATCCGCTGACGTTACCGAGCCATCGTCACTTACAAGCCCACTACACGAGATGCTACTGCCCTCCGTCATTCAGCAGAATCCCGACGCACCGACCACTGGAGAGGATGGCACTCGACTGGAGGCCCCAATCACGAATGCATCCTTGCCGATACCAGACAACCGGAGCGAAATAGCGGACGTTGCCTCGCCGAGAGGTGCTGATCTCGAAGCGAGTGCTCCGGCCCAACCAGGCTCGCCAACCCCAGCACCATCTCCATCCGGCTCGCAGGCCGCGTCCTTGCCGACTCGGCCTGCGGAGCGGGCCGTCTGGTCGTTGAAGGAACCGGATGATGGCACTGATCCGTCTCCTCATTTCGAGAACAAGCTACTGAAGGGCGCGGGTGGCTGGTGGATGGCCGGAGCCAGCCGTCGGGGCAAGATGCACGAGCATGAGGCGACCTATCGGGATGACTCCTTCGAGTTTGGTGTTGCCAACGGCTGGAACCTGGTGGCAGTTGGGGACGGCGCCGGCTCAGCCAGGCTGTCGCGCCTCGGATCCGCCGCTGCTGTGAAAGCGGCAGTTGCCAGGATGAAGGAAATCGTGACTGAGACAGGCACCACAGACGGCACAGAGGTCGTCCGAGCGACCTCGCAAGAGGAACTGGTGGGGATCGCCCTAACCTCCTTGAGGGAGGCTACGCAGGCTGCGGTCGACGCCATCAAGAAGCTCGCTCTGGACCGAAACGCACCCGAAAAGCTGTTCGCCACCACCCTGTTGTTACTGATGCATCGGCCTGCGGAAGAGGGCGACATCGTGGGCAGTCTTCAGGTGGGGGACGGCTATGTGGCAGCTGAGACGGCAAACGGCCGGGTGGTCATGTTGGGTGAGCCTGACTCTGGCGAGTCCTCTGGCGAAACGTATTTCCTGACAAGCCGGCCGGCCGACGCATGGATGGAGCGGGCAAAGGCTCCCCGCCTCACTGGAACGCTGCGGCAATTGACTGTAATGACCGATGGAGTCGGTGACGATTTCTTCCCGCCCGAGGAGACTCTTCCCAGGCTGTTCCGTGCGCTGACCGATACTGTGGCCGCGCCAGCTAGCGTGTACCAAGAGGAACTGAACAGGCTGGCAGAGAAGGGACCGGAGAAACTGAGATTCCGATGGCCGGACGAGCCTGGCAAGCACATCCGCGACTGGCCGCCAGGAGCTGCGGATCCGACAGAGACGTACAAGGAGGCCCTGGCACGGGCCTTGGCCGCTCCTGTTCAGAATCCGGGCGATGTCCAGCCGAGCTACACAAACAGAGATGACTACTGGATGCCGCGGGGGCAGGCCAACGAAGCCGACGCCCTATACTTGCTGATCGGATATGACAAGAAGGGCTCCTTCGATGACCGCACGCTGGCGGTTCTCTACCGACGCTGAGGGACAAACTACTGTGGAAGTCGCGTTCACCGACGGCAGCCGAATGAAGTGCGAGGATACCCCCTTTGCCCAAGGAGGGGTAGGCGGGATTCACTGGTCCGAGGGCAAGACTCATGTGATCAAGTTCTATCTTCCGGGCAAGATCGCAGATCTCGGCCGGAAACGCCAGGAGTTGGAGGCCATCACCGGCAAGTTCAACCTGGTCGGGAAAGACTCCTATTGGCAGGAGCTCTTCGGCTGGCCCGATGCGATAGTTGCCTCAGTGAACGGGAGACCGCAGCTGGGGCTTCGAATGCCGGCCGTGAAGGGGTACGGCCTGGAGAACTTCATCCTTCCGAAATCCCGGTCGATCATCGAGCGGGGCCTCTCGCCCAAGCTGAAGCCGGAGGTGCTTGGCAGCTACAACAATCATGTCACCATCGCTGTGCGCCTGGCGCGTGTGGTCAGGAGGATGCACGGCCGCGGGCTGTGCCACTCCGATCTTTCGCCAAAGAACGTGATGGTGGATCCAAGAGATGGGCGAACGGCCCTCATCGACTGCGACGGGATTGTCGTTCCAGGCATACTGCCGGCGGACGTGCTAGGCACCCCAAAGTACATCGCTCCGGAACTCGTGGCAGCGCAAGGCACCGCGAATCAGCTGCTACCTTCGGTGAATACCGACAAGCATGCCCTGGCAGTGCTGATCTACCAGACCCTGCTCTTCCGCCACCCGTTAGACGGGCCCAAGATCCATTCTCGCGACGCAGAGGAAGATGAGAAGCTCGCCTTTGGCAGCAAGGCGCTGTATATCGAGCATCCCACCGATCATTCGAACCGGCCTGCCAAGTTGCCCTTCTCCAGCGCCATGCTTACTCGCCAGCTACAGGAACTGATGCAGAAGGCCTTCGTGGAAGGATTGCACGACTTGGCCAAGCGTCCCGCGGCGGCGCAATGGGAGTCGGCTTTGGTCCGAATGGCCGATCGGCTGATTCCTTGCCCTTCACCGAAGTGTCCGATGAAGGCGTTCATTCTACCGGAGACCGGGCAGGTCCGGTGTCCCTGGTGTGGAACGCCGGTGACCAACCCGCCGGTGCTGCCCCTTCTGTGGCTGTTCCGGCATCGGAAGGCCGGCGCCTACCAACCCGACGACTGGTGTATAGTGGGCTGGCCGCAACGAATCCTGCACAACTGGCACGCGAATATTCGGCTGTCGCCCGGCCCGGACTGCCCACAGGACAAGCTGGCTCACTTCGAATGGGATCATATACACGGGAAGTGGTATCTTGCGAACGACGCGCTGCCGGAAGCGCGTTGCATCACTACCTCTGGTGCACAGGACTTCAGCCCGGGCAAGCGAGTCGAGCTTGTCGAGGGGCTGCGTTTTCTCCTTAGCAACGGCGAGGATGCGCGGGCGGCCATGGTGCAGATGATCCGACCCTGAGAATCTACTGAATGGTACAGGAACGGGGTTGCTCTCAAGATTCTTCAAAGGAAAACCGGCCCCCCCCGGAGGCAGTCCAGCCCGAGCCCGCAAGGGTGCTCCAGGAGGCAAGGGCGTCGAACAGCGAGGAGATGCTGCAGGCGCTTCAGGAGGTGGCCGACGGCGCCGAGATTCAATTGGAGCACGGCTGCGAGCTAAGGGGCCCTTTCCTTCTCGATCACCCCGTAAGAATCGTGGGGCATGGCCGCTCGACCTGCCTCTACAGCACGAAAAGCCCGGTGGTGGTAATCCGGTCGCCGGGAGTGCGACTGGAGAATCTCGGCATCGTAGGCTTGGGCGCCAATCAGCCGGCCGTGATCCTCCTTGGCGAGGTCAAACCGGTTCTGCAGCAAGTTGAGATCAGCAAGGGACGTGTGATAACGGTGGCAAGCGATCGAGTAGTGGACCTGGGCGACCTGGTGGCCGGCATAAGCGTCAACGTGCCGCTCGAGATCGAGTCGGACGAACCGATGACTATTCGCGCCCTCTCCAGCGGACTCGCGGTCGAGCCATCCTCTGTGACCGGTCCCGGCAGGCACGGCGTGCAGCTACGGGTAGCGGGGAGCAACCTGGTAGCCAGGGAGATGCTGATCTCGGAACTAGAGCTAAACGCTCCTTCCGGGCGCCAATCCCTCTGGTTGATCGGCCGCGTGATCGATAAGACGGCGCCCTCTCTGCTGCAAGGCGAGATCAGCCTGCTGAGCGGCGAGGGGAGGCGCTACCTTCCCTGCCCCGGCGGAATGCTTCTCGGGAAGGCAGCGCTATCCGAACTCAGTGGTGCGGAGCAGCTGGAGGAGCTTCAGGCAGAGCTGCTTCGGGACGCAGGCGGCTACTGGGCCATGGTACAGATCGGGGTCCCCAATCCTCCGAACCAGGTCAACGGCCACCTGCTTTTGCGAGGCCAGAGGCGGTTGCTGCGAGTCGGCGACAACCTGGCCGTCGGCCCCATAACGCTCAAGGTAGAGGGTCAGTCAGTCGCCGCGCTTCAACTCGATAGCGCCCTCGTCGACTTTGGCAGCGTACGAGACCGCACAGCCGCCACAAGGACGTTGCAGCTTACCTATACCGAACGTGGTACCTGGAAGGGGAAGCTTCGCGCTACGGTCCCTTGGATTGAGGTCCTGACTCCGGAGGTCCAGTGCGCAAACGGTGCAACGGTGCAGCTTGAGGTTCGTCCCTCTGCGGCTATCTCCGGCCTCGCCCCCGGGGAACGGCATGCCCCTGCCGCCCTCTTGCTGTCGGGAAAGAATGAGACCCTTTGGATAGACGCCAAGATCGATGTCCAGGCTGCGACCATACTGCTGGAGGCGAACCCGACCACGGTCGATTTCGGAGAGGTTGATAGCGCTCAAGCGGTAACGGAGCAGGCTGTGGTCGTGCGGAACAGGGGCACGCGGGACTGGCAGGGCAGCGGGAGACTCTCGCCCTCTGCCACCTGGCTCTCGCTTAAGCCGGTTCACGCGCATTGCCCTGCCGGACGAGAGGTCACCTTCAAGCTGTCCGTGAACGACACCCTCAACAGCCTACCGCTGGGAGAGAAGCTGCTGCCGGGGGCCGTAGAGTTTGAGGGCGAGGGCATAACTCTCCAGATAGGGGTTCGCATAAAGGTCAAGGAATCGGTTCCCATCCTGGAGACGAAGCCACAACTGATCGATTTCGGGCCAATCGAGCAGGCTGCCACTGCACCCTCGCGGACCTTACTCGTGCGCAACCTGGGAAAGAAGGACTGGACCGGCACCGTCCGAACGGCCGTTCCCTGGCTGAAACCCGCGAGTCCCAACGCCTTCTGTCCGGTTGGCGGCCAGGTGCCGCTCTCCTTCAGCGCCAGCACGCAGCTGCAACCCGGCGAGTATAAGGAAGTGGTAGCCGTGACCTTTGGGGGTGCCCTGGTCCCCACCCCGACCAGCGCGCACATCCTGATCACGGAGCCCGCGCCGGTTGTGGAGTTTGGTCCCGCTCTCCTCGATTTCGGCGAGGTTTTGTATCCCGAAGCCGCCGTCCGCTCGGTCACCGTGAGAAACAGGGGCAGGAGAGACTGGAAGGGAACCCTGCGGCCTATTGTCGCCTGGCTAACCTTACCTAGCTCAGACTGCCTCTGTCCGGCGGGTGCTGAAGAGTCGATTGAGGTCAGGACAACCGATAGGATCGTTGATCTGCCTCCGGGTGAATGCCTGTTGCCCACCGCTCTGACTTTCGATGGGATGGGCGTCAAGGGGGAAATCGGGGCGCGAGTCGTCGTGCCTGCACCGGTGCCTAGGGTAGTGTTGGATACGGCGCTCCTCGACTTTGGGGAGGTAGAGGATCCTGCGGCGGCTCCTGTCCAGCTGATCCGCCTTCGGAACGAGGGAAAGAGAGAGTTTTCAGGCGCTGTTCGGTCCGCCCCCTGGCTGACTCTCTCCGCCTCCACACTCCGGTGCGCAGCGGGCGGCGAAGCCAGCCTGCTGGTGCGACTCAACTCCCAGATGGAGACGCTATCTGCAGGTAGCCTCCGAGAAGCCGAGGCTCTGATACTGGAAGGCGAAGGAATCCGGCTGACGGTTGAAGCGCAGCTTAGAATCCGGGAGAAGCCTGTGCCCGAGGTCGAGCCGCTGATAATTGACTTCGGGAATGTCCAGGATTGGCAGTCGGCGCCCTCGGCCTATCTCCGCGTAAGAAGGAGAGGTGGACGTGGCGATTGGCGAACAGAGGTCCATACCACGCCACCGTGGCTCGAGCCTGATAGCAGACTTGTGGCCTGCGCCCCGGACGCCGATGCGCTGATTGGACTCAAGCTTACTCGCGACTTGGCGCAGCTCGGGCCCGGTAATTATGACCTTCCCCAAGGGATCGTGTTGGAGGCCGACGGTCTGAGGCTGACGGTGCCCATTCGCATCCGCATCGAAGCTCCCAAGACAGCCGTGGAGGTCGAACCGATCTACCTGCACTTTGGCAAGGTCTTCCCTGAGGACTGGGACGCCCAGCAACCGAAGACGGTCACCGTGCGTTCCCTTGGGAAAGGCTGGACAGGCACGGCACAAGGCCCCGATTGGGTCGTGGTCGAACCAGGCATGATCAGGTGCGGGACAAATGGGAAAGAGATGCTGAAGGTCAGCCTAAGACCCGGGGCCGGAAGCCGGCTGAGCCTGGGCTCGACGGAGGGCATCCTAGCGATCGTCGGCGCTGAGGAGAGACACGAAGTAAAGCTGCTGGTAGCCGTGGCCCGACGAGCGCTGAAGCCGCTGGTGGGCAACGAACTACTGCGGGGCGCTTCCACCCCCGGAGCTGAAGAGTTGATTGTTCCGGCGATCGTCGATTTCGGTGCCGTCCCTGACTGGAAGTCGGCGGGGACGCAAAAATTCCAGTTGGTGAACAGCGCTACGTCGTGGTGCAGGGGCAACATTAGGTCTAGGATTGGGTGGCTGCTGGTAAGCCCAGAGCAGTTCGAGTGCCCTCCCAGCAGCTCGGCCACGATAGAGGTCAGGCTGAAATCCGTGATACTTCATCCCCATGGCAATCACACTGAGCCACAGGCGCTTCTGATCCAGGCAGAGGGTCACGAGTATCAGTTGGACGTACACCTGGTGGAGGGTGCGCAGGAGGCAGCGGCGATTCGGCTGAGTGCGCCGCCTCCACCGCCATCCGCGTCAGTAAAGCCACATCCTCTTGGAAACCGAGCACCAGCGCGGGGAACCTCGCGACCGGCAGCATCCGAAGCAGCCAAGACACCTTTGCAACCTCAATCGGCTGGCGCTAGTGGATCCATCAGCGTCACGGCGCTTCTGGACTTTGGCTCCATAGGCAACTGGAATTATGCGCCGCCGCTAGTTCTGGAGATCCGAAACGATAGCAATGAACCGTGGAGCGGCACCGCACAGGCGCGGGTCAACTGGCTGGAGGTTGAGTCAACGGCGATCGCCTGCGCCCCTCAGGGGGCAACGACTGTTTCAGTTCGCCTCAAGCGGATACCACTGCTTCAGCGGCCTCGCGGAGCGAACGACGTCCCGGGCGCGATCTTGGTAGCAGGCCAAGGAAAGGAGTGGAGAGTCAGGGTCAAAATAATCGCCTGAAGTAGCGCCTTCGAGCAGTTGCGGCACGAAGCCCATCTTCTTATTCTTGGAGGAGGCCAAGATGAACTATGAGCGTCTCTATGGTCTACGTGGTCCGATTATCGGCGTCATTGTACTGATTGTCGTGGTAGGGGCCCTGTTTGCGGTCGGCGTTCTGCCGCCTGGTCCGCGCACGTCGGCTGACACCAAGGCCGCGGGGCAGCCCGTTGCGTCAGCGCCTGCTGCCACGACGGGTCCCGCCCAGGCGACGGCAGTGCCGACGAAAGCCGCGGCACCTGCACCCACTCAGGCCGTTGCCCCGACAACAGCCCCAGTTGTCGCACAGAACCCGACTTCCGTACCCGCGCCAGCTCCGACAACGGCCCCGGCACCGGTAGTAGCATCGCCGGCAGCGGCACCAAACCCGCCAGAGCAGTCAGCGCAGCAGGCAGTTCCGGCCCAAACCGCTGCCGCCGGCGGACCTGCACCGAGCTACACAGTGGTGAAAGACGACTCCCTCTGGAACATCGCCCGCAGAAGCTATGACAACCCCTTCCGATGGGCAGACATCTTCAAGGCGAACCAGGATAAGATCGCGAATCCGGATCTGATTTATCCTGGTCAGGTTCTGAGCATTCCAACTCAGGGGAGGTAGATGCAGAATGTCGAGCGGCATGGAGACGTTGTCCCCTTCGCTGGTCGCGAGCCCTCCTTTTGGCAAGATCAAGTTCTGGCGTATGCCCGATGGCAGCAAGAGGATCCGGGCCTCCTGGCTCGTCGAAACCCCCTTTGAGGGCGGGAAGTTCGGCTTGGCTATCGATGGCTCGGCTTCTATGCGTGGCCCATTTGGGCTCGGCGGCCTGCTCGGCTTCCTGGCGGGGCAACGTTCCGGAACGAACGTTGTCTCGCCGGAGGCCCAGAAGATGTGTGCCTACCTGGCACGCCTGGATGTGGATGGCAAAGTGGCCGCGATCTACTGGGCCACGGGCAAGGGAGGGGACGGGATTGAGGTGATTGGCGACCTCACCGAGGCCGAGGCCCAGAGACACATTTTTGCGGGCCCCAAGCACTATGGGGACGGGACGCGTCTGGAGCCGGCTCTGCGCTACTTCGTGGACCGATTCGCCCAAGCGCGATGGGGCACCTTCGTGTTTATTACCGACGGCAAGCTTGAAGACCTTGATGCAGTCAAGCGCCTGACCACCCAACTCGCCCAGGACACCGAGGCCAAGCGCCGGAATCCGATCAAGCTAGCGATGATCGGGGTCGGGAAAGACGTGAGTGAAGCCCAGATGATTGCCTTGGACGATCTGGAGACCGGTACCAACCAGGACCTATGGGATCACAAGATCGCAGCTGAAATGCGGGATGTCCAAGAGATCTTCGCTGAGGTAGTGGACGACGCGACCATCATCGCCGACAGTGGCAGCGTCCTGGATGCCAACGGCAACCTCGTGAAGAGCTATAAGGATACCGGCCTTCCAGCTTTACTAGAGTTCACGCTTCCAGCCTCTGGGGCATCCGCTTTCATCGTAGAAGTCGGTGGCCAGATGATCAAGCAGTCGATGCCCTAGCGATGCTCAGAGCTTAGCTGGCAGCAGTCGAGGAGTAGAACGAGAACATGCGACTGGCGGGTTGACCTGAGAGGAGAGACTCGCCCATAAGGAGGAGAGAGTTCGTATGGCAGCACCCATGTTGGAAGTTCCCCCTGAACAAACAACCAACCCCCCCTTCGGCAAGGTAAATTACTGGCGAGAAGCTGGAAGCACGCGAGTTCGAAGCTATGTATTCCTTCCGGAGACGGTTCTCGAGAACACGACGACCGGCGTGGCCATCGACGGCTCGGGTTCCATGCAAGGGGAGTTCGGGCGAACCGCGTTTATGAAGAACAAAGTTCGCGACGTGGCCCAGGTGATCGTCCCCTATATCGCCAAGCAGGCCGACCGACAAGGGGGCACGACGCTGATCTACTGGGCTACCGGCGACCCGGACCAGCTCGAACCCCACGGATTTCTCACGGCCGAGCAGGCGGCAACCTACAAGTACGACCGACCGAAAAACTACGGCCGGGCCACCAATCTTCTCCCTGTGCTCAAATACTTCGCCGACGGCAACCGGCCCAGTGACAACGTCCCGTTCCGCAACGAGGGCTTCGGTCTGTTCGTGATAATCACTGACGGCCAGATTGAGGACCTCCCGGCCGTTTCGTCCTATTCCACGCAGCTTGCCAGGGAAATCGAAGCAGGCCAGCGCAACCCGATCAAGTTCGTCATCATTGGTGTGGGCGAAGAGATCAACGAGGAGCAGATGCAGGAACTGGACGACCTCGACACTGGGACGGAATTGGATCTGTACTTCCATCGGATCGCCGCCGAAATGTCAGACCTGTCGGAAATCTTCATCGAACTTGTCAATGAGAACATGCCCGTGGCGGACCAAGGAACGGTGAAGGACGAATTCGGCAGGGTGGTCAAGGAGTTCCGCGATGTGCCGGTCCCAGGTCGGTTCGAATTCGATCTGCCATCCAACGCGAAGTCGTTCAGCTTCGAGGTCGGTGGCCAGTCTTACACTCAGGTCCTTCCCTAGCAGTAGAACCGGCTTTGCTGGTGCACGGAGTTTGCCATGGGGGCAGTACGTTGATGAACCTGCCAGTCGGTGTTAGGGAATGAACGAGCTAGGCTACGACGAATTCGGCAACCCGAGAGGGAAGGCCTTCGATCTTGGTGGCGTCGACGACGAGCGGCTCCGGGGGGAAAGGATTCTCCTGTACGTATGCTACACCCCCGGGACGTTCATGCGTGTGGCCGGAGAACGATTCGAATGGCACCTGGCGCAGCAAGCAGTGGCCGAGCGGAACATCCAAATGGACGTCGTCCTGCGCACCGACCCGAAGCACAAGTTGGATGATGCGGGCCTCTCTGCCTACACTCAACTCTGGTTTGTCTCGGACATGCAGCGGCACTTGACCGACCAGCAGGTGGAATCGGTCTGCCGGTTTGTGGACTGCGGGAATGGTTTGCTGATCTGGGCGGACAACGAGCCCTACTATGCTGACGCCAACGTGCTGGCGGGCCGCTTGGTCGGGACGCACTTCTCCGGAAACAAGTACGGCGACAAGATTCTCAAGCCAGGTGAGGCCCTCACGCGTGGCCACTTTGTGGAGCATCCGCTGACTCATGGCGTGAACAACCTTTACGAGGGGATTACCATTTGCACCGTGGCACCAGCAGAGGGAGTCACGTTGCTGGCGCAAAGCCATGACGGGCAATACTGCATGGCCTGCTACGAGCAGGGCAAGAGAAGAATCGTGCTGGATACGGGTTTCACCAAGCTGATCCAGGGCAAGTTCCACAAGACGGCGGGCACCGCCAGGTACTTCAGGAACGTGGCCTTCTGGCTCTCTCGCTCGACCCGGGACTCCCAGTATCTGCTCTTCACCCCTGGCCGAGAGAGCATGGCCTCCATCGGGCCAGGCGCTCTCTCTCAGACCTACGCCTACGATGTCGTGCAGCCCGTTACCCTGGTTTACGTTCTCTACTGGGAGGACCACGCGACGCTTGGTTTGACCATTGAAGATCCCACGGGTAAGGCCCTCCACGATACAGCTTCTAGCAGGTCACCGCTTCAATTGGAGATCCCGATGGCCGTGCCCGGCAAGTGGCTGTGCCAAGTCAAGGGCGTTGACGTGCCTCGCCCTGCTTTTCCCTATGTCCTGACCTTGGTTACACGCGGCGCGACTTCAACCTCCCAAAAGGGGTTTGTCGCCAACGCACGTGCTCCTTCGGCGATCTCGCCGTCAGCTGTCCGAGCCGTCGAGCCGGATATTGCGGCACCGCCCAAATCCAGGCGGCTTCCGATTTACCTGCTAGCTGATACGTCAGACCGCGCTCAGCCTATGCTAGGCCCGGCTGGAGAAGGTCTAAGGGCTCTGGTCGAGCGGCTCAAGGCGAGACAGGGGCACAGGGCGCGAGCATCGCTAGCTCTGATCGTCGCGGGTGCTATGGGACGCGTGGCTATGCCCCTGGCGGACGCCTCACGCTTCATCGTACCTAGTCTTGTTGGACGAGGGCAGCTGGAACTAGCGGGTGCGCTTGATGCGTTGCTGGGAAGTCTGGAGAAGGACAAGCAGCCCGGTGATTTGCGTCCCCTAGTCCTGATCCTACTTCGTGGCAAGCCGGTCGAGGGATGGTCTGCCGCAGCCGAGCGGTTGCGCAAGATATCTGCGGACCGGTCGGCAAACGTGTTTGTGGTGGGCGCTGAGGGCTTCTCAGATATGGCGATGCTGGCTCGCTTGAGCACTCTCCCACCTCTCAGAATGCCGGTGGTGTCGAGGGAAGCGATCCTTGAGCTGTTTGACTGGGTACGCGCGACGGCTGAAACCGTGCTGAACCAGGCCGAGATCGACTCATCCGCCAGGAATGTATCGCCGCCGTCCCTGCCTTCCTGCGTTGCTCCAATGACGTAGTAGAGCGAGGAGAAGATGAGCAATCCTGGACACCTCGCCTTCCGAGCCAGTTTGGAGACTGCTGACCGGCGTCGTTACCTGCTTAACCCGGTCGATGCTACCCTCATCGGCAGGCAGGGCTGTGGCATTTGTCTGCCTGACCCAAGCGTTGCGCCCCAGCACGCTCGACTTCGACCCTCAGCTACTGGCTTCGTGGTCGAGAGCGTGGGGGGAAGCGTGAGTATAAACGGGGGGATCATCGGTGGTCCCACGCCGATTAAGTCCGGCGATGCGATTGGCTTGGGCGCAACCATTCTGACTTATCACGGGGCCGAGAGCGGAACGGCGGCCTCCAGCGGGAACTCGCAGGCGAAGCAATCTGTCTCCTACGAAGCGCTCTTTGAGAAGCTGCGAGAGTGTGTTGTTGGCATCAATGTCGAGAGCAACCTGGGATCGGGCTTTTTCCTGCATCCCACTGGGTTGATCGTCACGAATAGACACGTCGTCGGGTACGCGCGCAATGCGGCCATCCACCTAGCCGATGGAACTCAGAAGGAAGGCCGTGTCGTCCGGGCCTTTAGGGAGCCGGATCTTGCCTTTCTTCGTGTCGATTTCGCACCAAGAGCTGTTGCCCAACTGGCTCCTGTTGGCTCCGCTCGAGTAGGACAGACCGTTCTCGTCATCGGTCATCCCATGGGGCTCGCCAATACCCTGACCAGAGGTATTATCAGCGCGGTGGATCGTGAGATCCAGGGTAGGCGCCTCCTTCAGACAGACGCCGCCATCAACCCCGGCAACTCCGGCGGCCCCCTCTTCAATGAGGTCGGGCAGGTGGTGGGGGTTGCGACCATGGGACTAGGTCATAGCCAGGGGCTGAATTTCGCCGTACAGGCCGAAGAGGTTCAGCAGCGAATGGCCCACGTCTTCGCTGACGAGCGCCGTGCGAAGGATGGCACTTATTGCCCTATCTGCAGTGGCTGGGGCCCGGTAGGCAACTACTGCCAGACGTGCGGAGCGGCTCTGGAGCTTCCTGGCCAGGTCGTGCCGGCTGCGTCTAGCGTTCCTGTCGCGAAGCCGGCAGCCTGCCCCGGCTGCGGCCGGGAGATTCACGATGGAGACAAATTCTGTTCGGGCTGCGGGAAATTGCTGTCCTAACGGGACAGCGAGCCTGAGCCAAAGAACGTGGAGACGAGCTTGAGTTTGCCCTCGCAGACACCCGATCTTGCGCAACAACAGAAAGCGATTCCCTCGGCCTCCGAGGTCGGGCAGGCGATTGCCTCCGTCGAGGCCGCCCTGCGCTCTCTCGGCCAAGACCCGGCTCCGGCCCGCTCATCAGACTCGGCTAAGCCCTCCTGGATCGTGCAGGCAGGACCACTCCAGATCCTGATCTCGATAGATCCCTTGGACAGCGAGGGAGCGGTGCGATGGGTGTGCCCCCTTCTTCTCATGCCCACGAGGGATCTCTTGCCCTTCTACCGGAAGCTCCTCGAGATCAACTTGAGGCTGACGGGCGCGACGCTTGGGCTAAGCAAAGACGTAGTGTACTTGGTCAACTCGCACCCGCATGCAGGTCTGACTCCAACGGAAATACGGGCCGCGATTCAGCAAATTGGCGGCTACGGGGAGGCGCTGGTAGAGGTTCTGATTGCTGAGTTCTCGGGAGCCAGTCTCTGGCGACCAACGTAGAGAATCTTAGTGATGCGCAATCTCACCAAAGGCTCCCGTTGATGGAAGCCGTGAATGAAGCAGAAGGCTGGGTATTGGACGTGTCTTCGCGCTTACCGGTGAAAGGGCTCTCCAGGAGTCCGCGTGTTCTGCGGGAGTACACGCGGGGTTGGCGACGATGGAAGTGATTCTCCAGGATGGCACTAGGTTCGTTTGCGAGAGCACACCCTTTGCCGTTAGCTCAGGACGAGACCTGTTTTGGGCTCAGGACCGCGCCTACGTTGTTCTCCTTCTTCGAACCGCCAGCGTTTTCCCGGACGAGCCATGGCTCAACGCGATGTTGCACGAGTTCAACGTCACGGGAGGAGAGAACGGGAGCTACTGGCAACGCCTGATTGGGTGGCCTGTCGCCGTTGTCATCGAACCTCGGCTTGGTCTCGTATTCCCAAGGCCGCCTTCTGGTCTGAGCGACGTGGGCAAGCTGATTAGCCCGGAATGGCTTGCCTTGCACCCAGAGTTGAACGCGAACTTGAGGATACGAGTCGAAATATGCGCGAATCTTGCACGGGCTGTCGGCCGCCTTCACTCCTTGGGGATCTGCCACTCGGATCTATCGCCAATTACGGTCCTGGCTAATCCCATTGATGGGTCTGCCTACCTACTTGGTTGTGAGTCCGTAGTGTTGCCTCTTCCAGATGCTGTTAGCTTTCAAGTGATCAGATCCCAGCAATACATGGCTCCAGAGTGGATCACAGAGGAATGGAAATTCACAACTCTTGCAGACCTTCACGCTCTGTCGGTGCTGATTTACCAGATACTCATGAGTCGCCATCCGCTGATAGGACCCAAGATTCATTCTAGCGATCCGGAAGAAGACGAGCGGCTCTCCTTCGGTAGCGAGGCGCTCTTCATCGAGCACCCCACAGATCGCTCGAATCGCCCAAAGCGAATGCTGTTGACCTCGGAAAACTTGGGCCCGGAAATCTGGCGCCTGATGAAGCGAGCTTTCATCGAAGGGCTACATCGACCTGTCGAGAGACCGACCGCCATGGAATGGGAAAGAGCGCTAGTGCACCTATCGGGTATCCTGGTTCGCTGCGCCAATCCTCAGTGCATTTTGGGGTGGTTTCCGCTCCCCGATAATGCGTTGTTGGCGGTAGGAGAACAAGCTAACTCAGGCACTGTATGTCCCTGGTGTCAGACGCCCGTTGGGCGGTCCCAAAGTTGACCTCGGACAGGACCGTGTCGGTCCTCTGATGTCCTTCTTACTCACACGGAGCATGTCGATACACTGATCTGGAGTTGTGCTGTATGGGTCGCGAGAAGAATGCGATCAATCAGGTCCTGGCGGAATACACGCGGCTGCGGCAAGCGAGTGCAGCGTGCCAGGTGTGGGGAGCGCGACAAGTTCAGGAGATCGAAGCCACACTCGCTACGACGACGGCCCGGCTGCAGGCAGACCTTGCGCGCAAGACGCAGGAGAGCCAGACTAGGTATCAGCAGGCGCTGCAGCAAATTGAGCAGACCTTTCGATCGACCGTGGCTCGAGACGTAAGGGCGCCAATAGAGCAGGCGGCCAAGTATCTCGATCTGCTGGCCGCCCCTTGGAAATCGAGCGGCTGGGGCAGCTATGCTGGGCCAAAGGCGGGCGTGCTGCCCGGAGCCCTGAGAATCGGCGCGATCAAGTGGGGCGATGCATCCCTCGGCGGAGAGGCTCCCGCGATGCTACGACTGCTGGCTTCGAGGCCTGCCATGATAGTTGTCGAAGCCGCAGCTACCCAGGCTGCGCTCGCAGCGCTTCAATCGCTCACCATACGGGCCGTCGCATTCTTCCCCCCCGGAGCGCTTCGTCTCACACTGATAGACGCGGCCGGGCAAGGGGACAACCTGAAAGGCTTTCTTCGGTTGCCCCAGGAGATGCGTAGGGAGCACGTGTTCTGGGATCCAAAGGAGATCGATTCGGAGCTGGACCGGCTTCGAGGGCACATAGCTACAGTAACCCAGACACGGCTGATGAACTACGGAACGGTCGAGGAGTACAACGCGCAGATTGGGGAGATAGCGGTTCCCTACCACTTGCTCGCCATTGCCAACTTCCCTGCGGGTTTCTCGGATGCGGCCGCGACCAAGCTCCTCGCCATTGCTAAGAACGGGCCTCGTACCGGCACGTACTTTGTGGCAACCATGGACCCAGCCGGCCAGTTTCCTCATGGCTTCGACGCCAACGCGCTTCTGACGTTATGCACGGTGGTCTCCCACACGAACGGGCAGTTCCGTTGGAACGACCCGGAGTTCTCTCCCTATCCCCTGGTTCTCGACGGTCCTCCCCCCACGGACCTTGCCAGCCGGATCTTGGATACCGCCGGTGCGGCCGCTCTGAAGCAGGTGGGCACGGGACTTTCCTACGACAAAGTGCGTATTCCGGAGCCGGAGAGAGGGAAGGGGAACAGCGCAAATGGACTGTCGGTGGTGGTGGGCCTGGATGGGTCAGGAGCTTCTCACCGCTTCGAGTTGGGAGCAGGACTGGTGCACCATGGACTGATCGGCGGCCAGACTCGTTCGGGAAAAACGAACCTCTTGCACGTTCTCTTGGTGCAGCTTGCCCACAGGTACTCCCCAGAAGAGCTGCAGCTGTACCTGATTGATCTAAAAGAGGGTGTGGAGTTCCAGGACTACGCTACGAGCAATCTACCCCACGTACGCGTAGTAACCGGCAATACCGACAGAGAATTTGCCCTGAGCGTACTCACCTCCCTCCAGAAGGAGTTGGAGCATCGGGCGGAACTCTTCCGCTTGAGCGCGTGCACGACCATCCAGGAGTACCGCGCCAAGAGCAGCGCGCCTTTACCTCGGCTGCTGTTGGTGATGGACGAGTATCAGGTGCTCTTCAGTATTGATGATGCAATCTCCTCTTCGGCAAGCAGCCTGCTCGCGGATCTCGTCAGACGTGGCGCTGCCTTTGGTCTCCACGTGCTGATCAGCTCGCAGAGCCCCGCCAGTACCTTCATGAGCAACCGTGCGGCGATGAATCAACTGGCCCTCAGGATCTCGTTGAGGTGTCCGGACGCCGACGCACGGCTCATCCTTGGCGAGAACAACGACGCCGCCAAGCTGCTCGAGCGCTCCGGTGAAGCTATCTACAACGCGGGCAACGGACTCCCTCAACACAATACCTTCGTCCAGGTCGCTCTGCTTTCCCCAGATCAGCGGCGAACAGAACTCCAGGAGATCGCAGCCAGCGCCAAGAGTCCCTGGTCGAGCCCTTTATTGCTCTTCGATGGGAAGGTGATCGCCCGAGTAGGCGATAACGTCGAGCTGCAGCAGCTTCTCGCTCAGCCTTCCTGGCCAGATGACCAGGCGCCACTCCAGGCGTGGCTGGGTGAAGCTATCGACATCAAGCCGCCAACTGTCGTTTCTCTCGAGCGGCGCAGCAGGGCGAACCTCTTGCTCGCCGGTTCCGATGAGAGGACTGGGCGTGCCTTGCTGTCGTGCTCACTTCTGGCGCTGTGCTCCGAGCGTCGACCGGACCAGCTCCAGCTGCAGGTACTAGCCCTAGGTCGCCGCAATCAGCCTTGGAGCAACGTCTTCAGCGACGTGGCGGCGAACGTCTGCCATCTGGTGGAGATTGCCGACCAGCAGAACGCTGCCGCCGTGGTCGAGCGCATCGCCACTATGGTTGACGCTCGGAACAGTAGCGGAGCTATTGGGCCCGAAGTTGTGTTCATTATCGCGGGTCTCGATCGGCTCCAAGCCCTCAGGGATACGGACAAGTGGGACAACCCCGGCAAGTGCGCCGTGGAGTTCTTGAAGATCATCGGCGAGGGACCGAACGTGGGGATCTATACGATCGCCTGGAC
>SCLI03000534.1_pt1 | contig 22376 bp, 30 predicted proteins | sample 7268041 | NCBI WGS metagenome assembly SCLI03 (sample SAMN10721081, study PRJNA514188) | viral metagenome | isolation source: depth-stratified mine tailings core A | place: China: Fankou Pb/Zn Mine tailings | collected 2017-10 | reverse complement strand
GCAGCTACAACTGGACAAACAGCTTTAATTGCTGAAATTCTTAGTACTACAGCCACTTTAGTAAAAGGTACTACAAACGTTTCTGATGACACTATAAAGTATACTGGTGTGTTTGCTATTTCAACTACAGAAGCGATAAAGGAAGCAGGGTTATTTAATAACAAGGCGGGTTCAACTACAATAGTAATGCTTGCAAGAACGACATTCCCAGTTATAAACCTATCAAATGGCTCACAGTTAACAATAAACTGGAAAGTGGTAGTGTAAACTACCCAACTATTTGCACAAGTTTATATAATTAGAATTAATGTTGTTGCATGACCATTGTCGAAGCTTTAGGCTATGCCGAATTTCTGAGTAAGAAAAGTAAAGTTTGTCCATATTGCAATGAAACTTTTGAAAAGTCTTATGAATTATACGATGATTTAGAGAAAAATCATATTCTTAGTATAATGAAAGATTTGAATGATTATAATGATAAGCAGAAGAGAGATACTAAAAAGCCTGATGAAGGCGCTACTACAATTATTCACGGCGAACCTGATGAAGTAGAAAGTAAAGAGCCTTCAGAAGCCGAATTAATGACTAAGCTTGATTCTGAAATGCCGGAAGGTGAAGAAGCTAATAAAAATCCTGATATTGCGGCGGGATTAGAAGTTGGAGAGATAGATGAAGATGGTGAATTAATGAAGTCTAAACGTGGTAGAGGAATGAATGGCCCTTCAGTATACCAGAGAAGGCGTAGAGCAGCTTTAAAGCATGTCAAATTGGTGAATGAAACGGCATGGACTGAGACTTATGAGTATAAGCCTACAGAAGAGCAAAAAGAAAGAGAGAAGAAACAAGGTATAAATGTTGATGAGAAGACATATAAGTTTACTACGTATCATCGTCTAGCTGCAAAGGATGGTGATGAGGTTACTCCTGCACGGGCTTATTGTGTTTCAGATAATTTAACACATTTTCCGCCAATTAATTATAGTGACGAAAAGGAGAAAAATGAATCTATATCAGTTATGATTCATGCCGCATACTATAAAGGTAAAACTGGTACACGGAGATTTATACCAAATCATCTTAAGCCAAGACCATACAAGCGGTGGGCAAAACCAGAATCAGAGGCAGAAAAAGAACGAAGAAAATTACGAGATGAAGCTATAGCTCACAATAACGAGTACCCTGTTTACTTTGATGCTACTATTGAAAGAATTGAGTCTGATAAAGTGCTTTATGAAGCTAAGGTTCAGAAATTAGCTGAGACTTATGCAGCAAAAATGAAACCAGACCCCGCAGAATTAGACCCCGATGCTGGCTATGTTCAACCGGAATATGTTGACCCTCGTACTGAAGCTGAAAAAAATAAAGACGAAGCTATAGAAACAGTAAGAAGAGACTTAGAGAGAGAAAGAAGTGAGAAACATCGTGAGAAATTTCTTGATAATGCTGTAAAGGAAAAAGACGAGCCTATTAAAGTAATCGAAAACGGGCAAATTAAAGTCCTTATGCCGGGTACAGACGAATACAATAACTATAAGCTTAAGCTTAAAATTAGAGAGAGTGCAAATGAGCCAGAATCAAATTTGAAAGTTACTAAGCCTATTGGAGGTCGCCCGAAAAAGAAAGGCATAATGAAGTTTAATTATGATAGGGATGTTGATGATGTGCTTAAAGAAATTATAGAGCATAGTTCATACCAAGGCACTGTTGGTAAAGAATATAAATGCCCCTTCGGAGATAATACAATTTTCGTCAATGCTAATGGTCTAGGTTACCATATTCTACAGAAGCATGCCAATGAGGTAGAGGAGATAATTTTAGATGCCGAAGACGACAATTGAGAAATATGATGAGGATGAGGCGGAAGACAATACTACAGTTATGAGGGGAGACAATAAAGTAATTTATCATTGTCCGGTTTGTGGTAGAAATTTTTTATCGGCGAGAGATTATGCTACACATAAAGATGAGCCTAAGTCTCAGAGTAATGAAAATTTCCCAAGTATAAGGCGATATATAGATGGTGTATTGAATAATTATGGGGCGTATAAAAAAGACTTAGATGTCATATTAAGTACTCTAGTGAGTAGAGGAAGCCACAATAAAGGCAAAGACCAATATTATGTTTGTCCATTGGGAGACAATACAATTTTCAAAGATAATACTCTGTTGGAGTACCATCTGTTGAAATTCCATAGAAAAGAAATAGAAGGCATTTTATTTCATTTGTCTGATGAAAAGAAAGCTACTCCGAGATTTGGTAGGCTACTTACGCCAAAACAAATAAGAACATACTTAGATAAGTTAGAAGAGTCCGATAAAGCATTTACTGGTCAATATAGAAATATGAAAGCTGTATTTAGGTGTCCATTTGGGCATAAAAGTTTATTTGTCGGGACTAAAGCATTTGAAGACCATATTCTTAGTAGTCATAATGAGACTCAGTTAAAAGATGCAGTCGAGCCTATTACTGACGAGGAAGTTGCCCCGCTTACCGGAATGGTTGAACGGAAGGTTCGTTTTGGTGATAAGCCGGGTGAAGATGAGCATTATAATTTGGGGACATACTATTTATGTCCGTTAGACCATTACAGGTTTAAAACGTCAAAAGACTTTGAAGAGCATTTTAATCAGCATACACCCGAAGAAAAAGCTCGGGCGGAAGCGTGGAAAAAAGAAGACTATAAGTGAGGTATGCATATGGAAGTTGCTAATGATTGGAATAGGTGGAGATTGGAGTTTATTCGTGGGAAAACTATTGTTGCATATTGTTTTCTTATAAACATAATTCTAATTTCGGCGATGTTTATTTTAAACAGGAATTACTTTATGCTTGGGGCGCTATTTATATTAATAGCTAGTAATATTGGTGGGCTGGTAGATACTACAGCGCATCTATTTGTTGCAGGCTATACTAAGGGGCTCTCGGCGGATACTGGTAAGAAATTTTTGAAAGACTTTATTGATGGGCGTACGCATGTGCTATATGGACAAGTTGTAGGCTTTGTGGTTTCAATAATATTAATTGCGCTGTTTATAATGCTTGGTGGAGAAAGTATAGTATTTGCAATTTTTATATTGTTTGCCCAAATTATAATTATGCAGGAGATAATATGGAGCAGATATTATCATTGAATTTCTCAATTCTAAAAAGACTTAAATACCACAATTATATCTCTACTCATAGAAGAACACCAATAAAATAAGAGGTGTAGTGACAGTTACTTCTTTCATGCGGATGAAACCTAAATTGACTGCCGCTGTTAGTCCTCTTATGATGATAAATGTATGAGGTGAGAGATGGGTTACTTCTGCTATAAAGTCCCGTCTCGTCAGTCCTCGTGCAATGATAAATGTCTGAGGTGAGAATCGGGTTACTTCTAATCTTGGGTGAACAAACCCGGTTCTGAGTCCTCATACAACCTTTATATTGAAAGACTTAAATAGCGAGATTTTATTGCCTTCTTAAGAGGAAAGTGTATGGTAAAGACGTTTATGTTTAATGATGAACAGTTTTATTATTTTTCTCATAATTATAATAGGACTGGTGTAAATGAAAGAATTGTAGAAATTCCAATTATGTATGCAATGTATAATAAGTTATTGCAGCCAGATGTAAAATTGCTTGAAATAGGAAATGTATTGAAACACTATTATCCATCTTTTTCTCATGATGTGCTGGACAAATATGAGAAGGCTGATAAAGTGATGAATGTTGATATTGTAGACTTTAAGCCGGAGAAAAAGTATGATGTTATAATTTCTATTTCTACTTTAGAACATGTCGGGTTTGATGAGTCTGGAAGAAATGCTGAGAAGTTTGTTATAGCTTTAAAAAATATTAAGGAAAATGTACTAAAGGAAAATGGTGTAATGTATTTTACAGTGCCATTCGGATATAATCCAGTTGTAGATAGACTAGTTAGAGAGCAAACTTTTACTAAGCAATATTATATGAAAAGAAAAAATGCTGAAAACGAGTGGGAACAAACTTCTTACGAGGAAATTAAAGATTGTAAGTATGGAAGACCATTCGGTTTTGCTTCGGCAGTAGTTATAGGCGTAGTGGAGAATACTATTAAAAACGAAATACTTATATAGAAACCTTCTATTATAAATTTACTGGAAATTTGAAGAATTTTGAGGTGAAAAAATGAGTAGAACAAGAATGTTTGAAGAGAAAAAAGAGAAGCTTGTTACGAATGCGGCTGGTGGAAAGGCTTATAAAATGAGTAATACGGAGGCTCTTATAAGTTATGTAATGACTGGTTCGGTCGATGGTAGTTATTATTCTTCGGCTAAGGAAAATGTTGAGACTATTAGTCAACTGCTTAACGAAAATAATGATGCTGAATTTCTAGCTAAGTTAGCTGTGTATTCTAGAAATATGGGTTGGGTAAGGACGATGCCTATTGCAACTCTTGTTAGAGTTAGTCAGCTTGACCCCGCCAAATTTAAGGAAATTTATAGAATGGTTTTGAAAACTCCAAAAGACTGGAAGCAGTTTATTGACATTGCTAGAAGCAAAAAAATAAGACAGGGAGTTGGAAGAAGTATTAAGACTGCCGGAAAAGTTACTTTAGCTGAGATGAAGCCTTATTATGCTCTGAAGTATGCTTCTGACGTGAGAGACATGATTAATATTGTGAGACCTGCCGAAAAGATTAATCCGCACCTTATTAACTACCTTAAAGGCAAAGAGAATGCTACTGATGCTAGTGGTGAATATTTTTCTGAGAATGAAATTGGGGCTTATTTTGCTAATTTTGAGAGAATAAAGTCTCTGAGTACTGGCCAAGAACAAGCTGAAGAATTACTAAAGAATAAGAGAGGTGGGGAATACCCATTCGAAGCTATAACAGGGACAATGCATATGACTGACGAAGTATGGGGCTACTTAATGAAAATAAGTCCTTATATGAATATGATACGGAATGTGCGGAATTTTGGAGAGAAAGTTATAAAGGGCGACGTATCTCAAGCAACGTTACTTGCTAATAGAATAAGCGACATAAATAACATAAAGAAATCCGGAATGTTTCCGTTTCAGTTTTACAATGCGTGGAGAACAGTAAACATACATGCTACTATGCCGACTAGGGCTAAAGACATATTGACTAATGCTCTTAGAAGCGCCGTATTGACATCTGTTGAGAATTTGCCAGACCTTGACATTCCCAATGGAATAGCTATAATGGCTGATATAAGCGGTTCTATGAGTAGCATAGTTACTGGTTCTCATAGTGATACTAGAGCATGTGACCTTGTTGGGCTATTTTCGGCGGCATTTAAGGAGAAATATGGAAATAAAGTTACTATGTTGCCATTCGAGGGAGTTGTTAATATGTCAGTGAAAGATGATTTTGACAATGCTACGGACTTCTTTAAGAGGGCTGAAACTCTAACACCTAGAGGAGGTACAAATATGACTGCCCCTATTGAGTGGTTACTAGCACGGAATATGAAAGTTGACTATATAGTTGGTTTTACTGATAACGAAAGTTGGGTAGATGAATATGGTTCTTTTAGTAATCATACTAATTTCTATAGTCAATTACTCGAATACAGGAGGAGAGTAAACAAAGATGTGAAGGCATACTTATTTACGCTTATACCTAGTGGCACTCGACAAACACCTTCGAATGAGTTTTGTACATATGTGTTTGGTTGGAATGAAAATGTACTGAGACTCTTTGGGAAACCAAATGACACGCAGATGAAAGACATAGAAGCCTATTGGAATGAAGTTACCACTAAAAATAAAAAGGTTGGTGCAGGTGAAGAAGATGAGTAACGTTAAGGAAAAAGTGTATAAGAGAGAAGATGTAGACTTTGAGATACGGAAGTTGTTTAAGAATTTTGGTTTCCAAGCTGAAGTGCAGCCGATTTCCGGAAAGAAGCCCCTCGTTGTAGCCGTTATGAGGGGCGGCGAATATTTTGCTAGAAGCGTTGCTATGAAATACAAGTTGGATTTGGACTTCATTAGAGTTAAACATTATGATGATACGAAGACTATGGAGACGATTGAGGTTAGTGTGCCAGCATCTCTCTTTAATGAAAAGAGGCATATTCTGTTTGTTGACGATGTGTATGACACTGGCTTGACTAAGCAAGTTGTACAGAGGCTTTTCCCTGATAGCTCATATATAGTGTTATTGAGAAAGGGCATTGAGTTTAACGGAGTGTATGCTGATACTATTGCTAAGGAAGATTGGGCAAGATTTTTTTGGGAAACAGAAAAAGTTGATATTGAGAATGAAATAAAACGTTATGAATAGAGTGTAGGGGTGAAAATATGTTTGGGAAAAATAAGAAGACGTTGAGATTTTCTGAGGAAGGAATAGAGAGAGCAAAGCAGTTGACAGACGAGGTATTTGACTCTACTAGCAGTGAAATTACACCAGACGAATTTCTGCTAGCTGCTTATAGGCTAGGAGTACCGAATGTTCCGGCGGAGATTGAATTGTTAGTAGATTATGTTAGAGATAGAAGAATTGAAAGAATATTATTAAGTTTAGAAAAGAAAGGATTGGTAGAGAGAGTTGGAGATAATTTGAAAATGACTGAAGAGGGAATAAAAGTAGCGGAAGAGTTACGAAGACAAGAAAATAAGAAGGAGTGAGAAAATATGATAGAAGTCGGCTTAAATATGTATTTGTATAGGACTATTGACATGTCGCCTGTGCATGGTAATGGAGATATTTTCGTAGATAAGATGGAGAAATTAGAAAAAGTATTTCCGGAGTTGCATTTAAATGTAGAAAATGGTATAGAATTTCGAGAGGAATTAGCGACTTGGAAACGAGCTAATGCAATACATTATTGGATGGTTAATAATGTACAAAAAGGAATTGACGATGACGGATATCATCAAATACCAATAGCAAAGATAAAGGTATTAAAAGTCTTAGCTGAACTAGCTTTGAAGTCTGAACAGCCGCAGGAGATTCTTCCGACTTCAGAAAATGTGCTCTTTGGAAATGCAAATTATGATGAAGAGTATAGGACTAATTTGATTCATACCGTAGACGTGCTTGATAATATTCTGAAAATGCATGAGGAAATAGTAAGAGACATAGATGAGATTGGAATGAGTTATCGTATTATATATTATTATAAATGTTTTAAAAGAGCGAGGTGAGAGAAATGGGATTGGACATGTATTTGTTCTATTGAAACATAATGGTAGTAGCAATCGTCATTCCCATCCTGAACATTCTGCACCATCCAATTATGTATTGCATTCGCCTTGTTACTAACGCTGTTTTTGAGTAATGAGCATAGCATTGAGATTCACGAGGTTGTTGCATATTGGCGGAAGGCGAATGCAATACATAATTGGATGGTGCAGAATGTTCAGGATGGGAATGACGATTGCTACTACCATTATGTTTCAATAGAACAAATACAGACGTTGCGAGACTTGGCTGAGAAAGCTTTGCATTCTAAAACTCCAGAGGAAATATTGCCGACATTATCGGGATTCTTTTTTGGGAGTACGGAATATGATGATAGTTATAGGGAAGATATGTCTGATACTGTAGAACAACTTGATAAGGTTCTAGCAATACATAAACAAACTGCCGAGGCAATTAAGAATAGTGATATTGATTATTATGTGGAATATGAATATATATCATCGTGGTGATTTGAAATGGACACATTAGAAAGGTTGAGAGAATTAGAGCATAATTTTGTAGAGGAACTTGAAAAGTTGAAGATGGAAGCTTTGGCTCAAAATGAAGAAATTTGGTATAGATTTAGTACTGAGACGAGAAGGAGATTTCTTAAGCCAAAAGAGGATGAGGAAGAGGAAGAACTTGTATATGACAGTACAAGAAGTATATAACTGTGCAGATATGCATAAGGTGAAAAAAACGAGTAATCTTGGAAGAACGGAAAAAGATATTTATCACGAAATGATATTCGAGTTATTCGTATGGTCTCTTATTGCAGGCTTATATGGCTATATGTTGACTACTCGATTTAGTGATGTGTTGCTTTTTGCCGGAATAGTTTTGCTTGGATTTTCTTTTGTAGTTATAATTGTAAGGGTGGATGATTGAAATGGAAATGAATGAAAACAGAAAAAGTAAGGAGAAATGTGGACATGCTATATGGTTGCCACGAAATATGGAAGACTTAAAACATAAGCCGTATGAAATATATTCTGATGCACCAGTTGGCGCTGAATGGGGAATATGTACGAATTGTGGGGAGGCGATTGCTTGAGTGAATCAAAAACAGCGTTAGTAACAGGAATTACAGGACAGGATGGACGTTTATTGACGAAATTGTTGTTGTCGAAAGGTTATGAGGTAACTGGTATACTAAGAAAAGTTGTTGGGAGAGATATGAATGTTATACCAAAGTCTGTAGAAATTATAGAAGCTGATATAACTGACTATGCGAGCCTAAAAAATGCATTAGATGTACCCGGCATGTATTTTGATGAAGTTTATCACTTAGCGGCTCAATCGGATGTTGCATATTCCTTTGAACACCCGAAGGAAACATACGACATTAATATAAATGGCACGCTTAATTTGCTAAGTGCGTTGCATACTATTAGTAACGTATATTTTGCTGGTACATCAGAGTTATATGGGCAACCGCCGACAAAGCCGCAGAATGAAGAATATCCTATGCGCCCGAAGTCTCCGTATGCAGTGTCTAAACTGGCCGCTTATTGGACTTGTAGAAATTATCGTGAGGCTTATAAGGAACATATTTGGAGTGGTATACTGTTTAATCACGAAAGCGAGATACGTGGAAAGAGGTTTGTAACTAGAAAAATAACATCTTCTATTGCGCAGTTTTTAGAAAATGGCAGACCATTTGAATTGGGGAATCTCGAAGCGAAGAAGGATTGGGGTTATGCTCCGGAATATGTAGAAGGAATGTGGAGAATGCTTCAGCATGATAATGCGACTGATTATGTGCTTGGTACGGGCGAAATGCATACTGTTAGGGAATTTTTGGAAGAGGCTCTGCGGGTAGCTGGAATAGACTTTACTAAAGCAGGAAATGGGTTTGAAGAGAAATATTATGATGAAAGAGGTAAAGTTATAGTTTCGGTGAATTTTGAAATGTATAGACCAAGTGAGGCTGATAATTATATGGCAGATGCTTCTAAGGCAAAGAGAGAGTTGGGTTGGGAGCCTAAGACGAAGTTTAAAGACTTGGTTTATATAATGATGAAAAATGACCTTCAACAAAAAAACTTATATGCGGTGAATAATTGAGGATTATGAAACCATATATAAGTATGAATATGCAACCAGTAAGTGCGAGTTTCTCATGGGTTAGTACTTCACAAGGAGTAATAGAGTGGACATTTAAAAACCCGAATGATGTACCAGTAAACTTTGTTTTACTTAGGGGCGTTACGCAAAATGAAAGCCCGCCAGAAAATATTTATTTGTTTGGAGACGCTTTTTACCCGCTTTATTATTACGACTTTGGTACACAATTCCAACTAGGACAGCCCACTCCTCTCAAAGCGGCTGTCAATCAGCCTCCATTAGCGATGTTTAAGTCACCCGATGGGACTATTCAAGCAGGGTTTATATTTACTATTGGGGCGAAGGGAAGTTGGTCTATGAACGAAGGAGGCTTTATTGGTATTGCACCCGCCGGAATTAGCACGCTAATAGTAAGCTACTCAGAAACGGTTAAATTTAATGTAAATTATGACGTAGCTATTTCGTGTGAACAATACAATAAACAGGCTGGGACTAATTATGCATGTCCACCGAATCCATTTACAGTGGAAAGCGCATTGTTTTTACTTCCTCAAACAGTTTCTAGAGAAGTTTCGCAAGACACTATTACTATTGCCGGGACTACAGCACCGCCTAAGCCTACTGAAGGCTCATTATCGTGCGAGAATATGATTATAAATGGTTTGGAAAATAAGAATTTGAGGGATGTAATTAGTGGAATACTTTGTTACTTTAATGACAGTGTAGGGGAATCATTGTCAGAAAAGCTGACTCAACTGAGACGAACTCTCTAATTATTTTAATGGTGTTGGAGGTAGAAGTATGAACGTAAATTTTTATTACCCATATAGAAGTTATAATATTAGTTCATTTAGTCTGCAAGGGCGTATTATGATTAATGCTATGAAGGCGTTTGGACATACTGTTAATGAGTATGATATAATTCAAGACTTCGGCCGGGCAAAAGCAGACATAGAATTTTATTTTCCTTGGCATTATAGAGATGCTTATTGGAGTTTTGATGAGAAAAGTGTACCAATGTTATTGGCAGATAATGATGCTTTTAATGCTGAGTACATAGCAAAGCTTACGGCGTATAATTACAAAAAGGCTATTGCGCCTTCACAATTTGTAGCGAAGGTTTTTAATATACCACGAACAGAGGTTATTCCTTATGTTTTGCCTCCAGAATTAGTAGAGGCTAAACCAACGTTGAAACCAGTAAAAAATACAATATTGTTAGCTTCTACTCAATTGTGGCATAGAAGGGGGCTTGATATTAGTATTAGAGTGCTAGATAGGCTATGGGAAGAGGGTTATAAATTTACTGCTATGCTGAGGACGTGGGATGAGCCTCAAATTAAAAAACGTGACTGGTTAAATTTTGTACCCGGCTTAATGACGCCCACTCAGCATTATGGGCTTATTAAGAGTTGTGATTATTTGTTACATTTGCCTCGGGGTGGGGCTTTTGAATTGCCCATACTTGAGTCGTTGGCAAGCGGGACGAATGTAGTTATTCCAGAGAGAAGCCCGTTTAATGAAATTCCTCTTGACAAGAATTATTTTGGTGTTTCTGGCGGGGAAATTGTTACTAACGGCTTTAAGAATAAATGGCATGTTGGAGAGATGTTTGAGGTTGACTTTGAGAATGCTGTTAATGCTATGAGAGATGCGTTTGATAACCCCAAAACTGTTAATGCTAAAAAGTATGAAGACGAATACTCACCAGAGAAACTAGTACGGCGTATGCTTAGTTAAGTATTTAAGCATGAAGTATTCTACTATTTATGTGCCATAACTGCGCCTACTTAGAGGCAGGGGAAGAATGCGCTTGTGATTGCGATGATGCTTATTTGTATGCAATTGTAAACTCTTTGAATACGGAGGTAGACACACTATGTTTGAAATGCAAACATTACATATATAGTGCTGAGTTTGCAAAGGAGATATGAAAGCTTTTATATGCGGTTGTTATAAAAGTATGAAATGAGTTCAATTTTTCTTGGCTATAATATTTCGTTGGGGCAGGGATTGGCTTTCGGGGCGACTACTCATGTGTTGAGTAATGCTGGTTTGCTTAGTTTGAATGGGGAGAAAGGGGCTTTTAATATTGTAGCGGGAAGTAATATCAGTTTGAGTACGACTTCAGGCGGGCTTACAATAAACAATACTTATAGTTATACTTTGCCTAGTACGGTTTTGACTAGTAGTAGTACTTATGTGAAAACATTGCAGGGAAGTAGTGGGGCTTTAGACTTAGCTGCGGGGACTGGAATTGGCATAAGTGGGTTGACAATAAGCAATACTGGGATTATTTCAGCTTCGGCGGGGGCTGGTATTAGTGTAAGCGGGACTAACCCTCTTACAATAACGAATACAGGAGTTACTTCTTTTCAGGGAGATACTGGGGCAATTAGTTTAACAGCGGGAACGGGTATAGGCATAAGCAGTTTAACTATAAGTAATACTGGAGTGACTTCGCTTTCGGCGGGGACAGGAATTTCTTTGTCGGGTTCTACTGGTGGGGTTACTATAACGAATACGGGGATAATTTCATTAACTGCTGGGAATGGTATTTCAGTTAGTGGTTCTTCTATAGCAATGTCTGGAAGTTATAGCGGAAACCTAACCATATCTGGTAATTATTTAGGCGATAATTATGAAATAAATGGTGGATATAGATTTTGGGGGAATGATAGTAATGGCGTAGTTATGTTTCTTGGGGCGGATGCTTATAGTGGATATGGCGACCAAATTTTAGATTTTGGTGTTAATACTAATCAGCAAACAAATAGTGGAGGTTTACCTTCACCAACGGCTTCTTATGGTGGCGGACTTTTTAGATTTGATTTGAGAAGTGGTAACCCCTCTGGTTTAAGCACGCTTGGAAGCGCAACTGGCAACGCAGAATTTTATATTTTATTACAACCAAGTGGGACAGTAGGTGACGGGAATTCTATGTTTGGAGTTTCTGCAAATGGTATAGTGGGGACTATAAACAATATTCTTGACAACGGTTCTGGAGGTATGTCTGTAGCTGGCAGTTTAACTATTGGCGGGAATCCTGCTGGTGCTTTTTCGTACACTACAATAAATACGAGTAATACTCCAAGTCCTTCAACTCTTAGTGCTCCGCATGGAGTATTAATATTTGGTACTGCTGGTGGATTAGCAATGTTTAATAGTTCTGGGGTTCAGTATACATGGTCGTATACAACTGGTAATATTTGGGTGTATATGGGTGGTGTTAGCGGCGGTTCATATTTATATAATAATAGTCTTACAAGTACGGCTACATATTTGGTTATAAAGTTTTAATTCCCCAAACCTTTAATAAGACATTTACAATTCTCTTTTTGGTGTAATTATGACGAGTGAATTAGAAACAAAAATTGATGAGAGTTTAGCGAAAATAAAACAGCACTATGAAGCGGCGAAACTGTCTAGTGAGACGCTTTATGAAAACATTATAAGTGCCTTGACAAGTAATGTGCTTTTCCTGAAAGGCGAAATAATTAAATTGGAAAGTGAAATTAGTAAGCTTAAAGAGGAAAAAAATGTTGAAAGAGAAACTCCTAAAAGTTAAGGAGAATTTTTTACGAGGATGGCGCAAACAAGAATTATACGTGTGTGAAGTTTGCGGGAAAGAGTTTAAAACTGAAAGAGAGTGGTTTATTCACCAATTTGAAGAGAGGCGGTAATATGAGTATTTTGAAAGACAAGGAAATAAAAGAATATGTAAAAAAGAATTTGCTTATAGCTGTTAATTATTCCGAGAAAAATTTAACGCCGAATGGCTATGACTTGAGTGTTAGTCCTTCTAATGCAGTTAAATTAGAAAATGCTAATTTAAACATTGTTAAGGTTTTGACTTATGAGTATTTGAAAATTCCGGCTGACATAGTTGCTACATTGTATTTAAAGTCGAGATATTCGAGACAGGGCGCTTGGGGGAGTTTTGGGTTTATTGATGCGGGGTTTGAGGGATGCTTGGAGTTTACATTGTTTAATATGCCTGAAAATTTGTTTACGCAGGGAGATGCGCCAATTCCTATTGTACAGGTTATATTTGAGAAGCTTGATGGGAATGTTGAACAGACTTATGAAAAGAGAAGTGGACATTATCATAAACTTGGAGAGACCTCTCTGACATTTTCGCCTGTGGAATTTTGAAAAGAAATGTGTTGGGCTGGAATTAATATGAAATATGAATTTGAAACCTCTTAAATGACTTATAAATTAGCGGTGAATAAAAATATATATTACTGGGTTGGCGGTGAGTTGTGTTGGGAATAAAATTAATTAGTACTCTTAGGGCGAAGGGACAAGTTTATGGGCAAGAAACTGTCTGTGAGAGTAGAAGGTATTATTATGAGGCTGAGAAATTCATTGATGTAGTATTTAATATAGACATTGAAGACGGCGAAGTAGTTTTAAGTATACCCGAGCCGTATTATGTTTTATTTTATATTAATAAGAAATTTGTGGGGAAATTGGCTTTTGAGAATGCTATACAGGTAGAAACGTATATTGACACTTGCCGTTGTATGTATGTGAGTCAGATTAGAGACAAAGAAATATTTGCGTTAATATAAAGCGAATTATTTAATTAGTGGAATATAATAGTGGGAGTGAGGATTAGTATGAAAGATGTAAAAGTGTATGTAAGTAGGGAATTACTGAATGAAATAGGGAAAGACAAATTGGAGTTTGCGGAATTTATTGCAAAGCTTCATGGAGTATTTGGCACGTGGGATAGAATGCGCACATTTGAGCCTTTTAAAGACTTAAATATGGTGCTGGGCGAAGACTTGGTGACATATAGAATACCAGCTAAACTTGGTATGCTTATAGGCTTGAAGAAGCTATGTCTGAGGTATGGGGCGGCTAATTTTATATTTGCTGCGCCGGAGAAGGATGTCGAAACAGACTTTGTTTTGTGGGATGAAATATTAGAAAAAATATTTAAGTATTATAAAAAAGAAATTTAGATTTTTAAAGGTGTTTGGTCAGGAGAAGGAGGGGCTTGTTGTTTCATTGCAGCTTGTCTGGCTGCCATTTCTTCTACTGACATTGGTGGCTCTAGTGGAATAGCTTTGAAATGGGCTACTCTGATACGAGGGTCACAAGCTATTTTTGAATTATAGTTTTTCTTTGCACGGTGGCAGAAGGCGTATTCTTCTGAAGTTAAATTTGTGTATTGTACATAGAGAGGCATTGTACGCCCATCAACTAGCCCATATTGGCTTATTGGTTTTAATTTCTTTAGTAAGTTGTATGAAATGCCTGCAAGGGTAAAGCTCCCGGCTTCTATTTCGAATGGTAGAAATTCGGCGGAATGTTGTGGGAATTTAAATGTGTTTGAAAGAGGCTTAATTAATATTTGACCATTAACACCTCTGACGGGGGCAGTAACTATGTCATACCCAGCTTTGAAGTCTTCTATTAAGTATTTTAGTAGGCTCTGGTAATCAGTTATTGGAAGGGCGTCATGGTCTAGAAAGACTATGTTTCGCTTGCTTTTAAGAGCCGCATCAATTATTTGGCTTCTATTAACGTCTACTCGGTTGCTTTCACTTATAATTGGCATAACAGGGTTATTGGCCATCCACCGTATTAGATGCATATAGAATGTCGTATAGCCTAAATGACCTGCTGGAATGCCTAATATAAATTCTTCTGTTTCTAACTTTTTTTCAGTCATGAAAGGGGTATAAGCTAAAGCTTAATAAGTTTCTCCGTATTACAGGCGGTATGAAAGGCTTTGTTAAAATTTATAAAAATGAAGAGTTTTATGGTGAATATAAAAATTTAATTGTAAATGCTGGAAAAGCCCAAGTAGTTAATTTAATTAATGGCTTGTCTACGGCAGCATTCAAATACATGGCTATAGGCACTTCTAATGTAGCCCCTTCTTCTACTCAGACTGCGTTGGGAAATCAGATAATGATAGGCACTACTAGTAATACTGTAGGGACAACGAGTGTTAGTGGAGACACGGCTGTTTTTCAGATTACATTTAGTTTTACTACGAGCTATGCAATAACAGAAGTGGGCATATTTAATGCTTTGAGTGGCGGTACAATGTTAAATAGAAGTGTGATTGGGACTGTTAATTTGACTAATGGAGAAACTTTAAGTATATTGTGGCAAATTATAGAATGAAAAACTTATATACTTCTGTACTATGAGGACTTATGGTTAAGTTAACTAAGGTTGATGTTACTACAGGGAGTGTTAAGACTTCTGCTAGTGCAAAGGCTATTTTGGCGATTGTGGCTCTATTTGCGGCATTTTTATTTAGAGAGGGTTATTCATTCATAACAATGAGTGGTATAGGCTTTGTTATTGTTGGTGTACTCTTTATTGGAGGCGCTATAATAGTTATATTTGTGGCAGTTTTGCCCCTCATAACAGGACTTACTGGCGCATTATTCCAGCTACAGAAAGCGATTGACAAAGCTGAAAGTAATATAACTCCGGCACAATTACAGGAATTACAAGCATTACTTCCGGCGTTAGAAGCTTTTTTGGCTAAAGAGGGAGTCAGTTTGGCAGGTTCTATCTCAGTTGACGCACCTAAAACTGTAAGTCCCCCGAAAATAGAATAGTTTTTATTATTAAAACTCCTTTACTGGTGTGGCGACATACCAAGTAAATGGGAGTGATAATTTTCATATTACGGAATTTTCATTTTTCGGCGAAGATGTAGTCGAATATGAGAATAAGAAGTTATTTCCAGAGATTAAACTTAGTGGGTTAAATTTACCAGACTTCGAAGTTGTAGAGACGCCTAATTCAGCTTCAATTGGCTATATTTCTGATGTATTATTAGAAGAGTCTTACATATATAGTGAAGGAGAAATACTTGTTAGTGATTTATATTTAGAGAGTGTAGAATATGCTGCATTTGCTAGTAAAATATTGGCGGAAGACACGCTAGATTTTACATACGCATTAAATTATTTGCCACTGCGTGCTATAACTACAATAGCAAGCTTAGAAGAGACATTAACGTATTATCCTCAGCTTAGTTTAGAAATTATTGCTGGGCTCGTGGAGACATACGAATTTGATGTTTCTATTATAGAGTTACCATTGCTTATTAGTTTAGTGGAAGCTACTATAAATTTGCCATTATTTGCAATTAGTGAAGACATAACTTTTCTGGAGTCTACATTATTAAATGTTGAATATGAATTGAAGAGTTTGGCTAGTTTTACTGAATTTTATACATTTGAGACTGTAATAAGCGAAGCTAGCATATATGTTTATATGTTGGAGAATGTTACAAATTCAATTTTATTTGTATTAAAGAGTGTAGCGGTGTTGACAGAAGCTAAATATTTTAATGTGCTGTATGCGTATAGTGCTATTCTTACTACTGAAGAAAGTAATATAGTTTTCCCAGCTCGAAGTTTGACGGAGGTTGTAATTTTGGAGGAGATAATTAATAATGTGTATGATAAATTTGTTGTAAGTATTTTGCCTATTAGGAGTTTGTCAGAGGAAGAAGTTGAATATGTTGATGTGTATAATTTTCTGGAGAATTACTTTACTAGTGTAGCCGGGGTAAATTTTGAAGTGCTCTACAACTTAAAGAATTATGACTTGAAGAGAGAAGGAAATGTTATATTGTTTTGGGCTGAAAAGGTTGATGAAGATTACATCGGCTTTGGTAATGAGGCTTTTAATACTTATGCTATACACGCTGATATGTATTTAATGGGAATACAGACTGACAAATTGTTAGACAATATAATTAGTGAAATACATAAATTGGCGGGAAATTATAGTACGCCGTTATTCTCATTTAGTAATGAAAATATTGTTTGGCTTAAATTGGCAGGGGAGAAAAATTACCAGCGTAAATTGCGAGGGGCAACGAGATACGAATTTATATTCCTTGTTAGGACTTATGTAAATATGGTAAAGAATAAAATATAAGAATAGAATGAGGTAATATGACTGTTGTACCTAATGGAGTATTATATTATGCGCCGATAACGTTAAAGTATTATTATAAATTAATTGAACCACATGTTGAAATTGAGTCTATGCAAAATATAAGTACTACATATTCAACTACAAACCAGACTCAGTTAGGCACTACGTACCAGCAGCAAATATTTATACCGCTTAAATGGGCGGGAAGTACTACTTCAAATTCTGTTTACAGTAATGTAGTGTTTTTTGACGCTTCAGGAAACTATTTAAATTCATGGTTGGAAAATATTGGCGGAATAGCAACGGCGGGTACAACTGCAATGTTTTGGGTGAAGAATGCGGGGTTTCAGACTAATCCAACTACGCAACAAATGACATTTGCGAGTACTTCGCAATTATATAGTAATATTTTGACGGTGTGGACTACTACATATAGCACGACTACTGTTACAGTTTATAGTAGTACAATTTATATGGGCTTTACTAACAAGTTGAATTATTTGTTTAATTCGAGTGGGACAACTGGATGTAATTATTTGCTTCAGTTGGGGAAAGGCGGAGTTGATAACGGGGCTAATATTTTTGACTACTATGCGGGCTTTGAAGTTCCTGAAGTACCGCTAGACTGGATGATGATGTTTATTTGGAAGCCTGATTTCCCCCCGACAGGCGGGATTGTTATAAGTAGTTTAGGAGGTTGGCAGGGTTATATTACGAGTTATGTTACTAAGTCACCGCAAATATTAGAGGCGTTTTTTAATAGCGGGCTTAATGCAACTGCTTGTGTTGGTACTGTTGGGGCGAGATTTTTCGGGACGGGCTCAACTCCTGTAGACTTGGCTTCGAATGCTTTTAATAAACCAGTTGGAAATATGGCGTCTAATGGCAGTAGTACTAATGATGGCGCTTTTATGCAATTGGAGTTTAGGACTCCTACGGTGGTTGGTGGAGGTTATTTTGGGGAATGGTGTATACAGACTAGCCAGATGGATGCCCCTATTTGTGCAGGGTATGCGTTTGACAATACGCCATATGTAATGAGTATATTTGCTCAGTCGAGTAGTATTCAAGCTCAGGTGAATTATGGAAATACTAGTATGACTAGTCAGAGTAGCAGACAGACTCCGGGCGTGCCATTCTTTAAAGTTAATGTGCCGGGCTTGACAGGGTTTTTTGACTTTGGGGATTTTAGTGGTGGTAATACTACGTTTTATTGGGTGCGGACTAGAGAGTTTGTACAACAGCAGCCTACAGCTTTAGTTGGGGCTTTGCAGAAAAATGCTACGAACGAGACTGTTACGATAAGCTTGGACGATAACCTTGGTGTAAGTTAAAATGGCGAAACCACCGACTCACTATCACTATTACTTTGATGTAACAGGAATAACGACTGGTACTGCATGGGGGATAAGAGTCTATAATGAAGTTACGGTTGTAGATTATGCATTAATAACTACTCTGTCTTCTACAAGTGCTACTATAGAATGGTCTACGACACTATCGACAACACATTTTGCGTATAAAACAGATTCAATAACTAACTATACCGTAAGTCCTTCTACCACTAGTTACAATAGTTTAGCAGCAAATGGGAGTACAGTTGCTATAACTTATACAGCTAAGATAACAGCTACTACATATAGTATATTATCTACGTTAGCTTTTACGCAGTCTTATAATGATGAATTAAATACAAATGCAGATTCCATTATTTCCTTATTGGAAGCTTATAATGCAAACACACTAAGTAATATTGTAAGCACTACATTACTTCAGGAGAGTATTTCTTCTTATAAGAGTTTTACGTATTCAACGCAGTCTGCATTGGCATTGTTAGAAAGTAATACATATACCGCCGAGAAACTAATGTTTTCTAGTACGGCGTTAAATGAGAAAATTTTACGTTACCCACTAAGTAATATTATTTCAAGCACTATATTTCAGGAAACGATTTCTGAGACAGTAAGTCGTGTTTATGCGATTGAATCTACATTGACTTTTAGTGGCCAAGAGTTATATATTCCGCAATATGATGTTATTTCTAATTTTGTATTATTGGAAGTTATTAGTATAAATATAGGTAAGAATATAATTACAGAAAATGTAATAATTGCCGAAAGTAATACATATAGTCTAAATTTTGGTATTACTACTGAGACAATACAAGCTAGTGTTAATTTGGGGCATATAAATACAGCATTAAGTCTTGAGAATAATTTTGCTTTGTTGAGTACGATAACAGTGCAGGGAAGTTCGCCAAATATTATTTCAACCACTTATTCTGTTTTATCTACTCTTCATATTATTTCCGAGGGCATATTAACTTACGAAAGTGTAATGTACTTAAATTCAGAAATTATAACAACTTATGCAGAGTTATTTGCGGTAGACCCTGTTAATATAAGTTTACCATTAATTTCAACAAGCAATGCTATAAGCAAATTTGGTACAAATAGTGTCAGTGCTTATTTGCAGTCTAATGAAATTTTACCATATACTCTTAGTTTTGTAGATAATATTAATTTATCATCATTCGAAGTAAACATATCTTTACTAGAGTCTAGTACTGCAAGAAACATACGTTTACCTCTAATTTCTACAAGTAATGCTACAAATAAATTTAGTATGAGAGATGTGAGTTCTTACTTGCAGCCAGATGAAATTTCGCCAAATGTTACTAATTTGGTAGACGAAGTTAATTTGACTCCTTTTGAAGCAAATATACCCTTAACAGAGAGTATTAATGAAGGTAAGTCGTATTCTACTACATTCGAGATTAGTTTGGTTGAAAGTCTTAAAACGGCTATAAAGTATTATACTGTAGTAAGTTTTGTGGCTAATATGTTTAATGTAATTGGGGGGTTGAGAGTTAGGCATTTATATGACATTAAGAATTATGATTTAATTAGGGAAGGTAATACTGCTATAATATGGCTTGATAATATTTCGCAAGATTATATAGGCTTTGGGAATGAAAGTTGGGGTACATATTCGGTGTATACAGATGTTTATTTAATAGGACAGAATACTCAGGCGCAGTTAGATACTCTTATTAAGGCAGTGCATGAGAGTGTGGCTAACTATGCTGCTAAGGGAGATATGATAGAGAATGATATGGTGGTATGGTTTAAACTGAGTAGTGAAGAAAATCTCCAAAGTGATTTGCGAGGAGCTACGAAGTATAGGTTTGAATTTGAGGTAAGGGTTTACATAATTGAAATGGGCGGAAAATATGGAATTGAGGTAATACAATGAGTACAACTTTAAATTTAGTCTCTGACTTAAGTATGGGAGAAAATTCGACTACGAATGTATTATATGAGAGTGTTATAGACATGTTGGAGACTCTTCTTCAAGCTAATGGGCTACCAGCAGTTTATATGGCTAATGTGAAAAACTTTAATGTGAGAGGAAACGTTTTATCGGCGGTGTTTGTTATGGAGAGTAATGAAACAACTCTATATTGGCATAACTGGGCGAATTTGTATAATTTTCAATTGCAAATATATGATTTACGCCCGAGTAATTCGAGGACAATAGGGTTTTCAAAATATGATGAGGCTATTAAGAGAAATTTAATGTATGAAATAATAGGGACGCATTTAGCGAATGGAGGGACTGTAGTTGGTTATAATGCTACGAGTAATTGGGCTCCTATGAAACAGAAGAGGGGAATAACATACGTAGAGTATAGTATTAAAATACTGGTAGTGTATTAGCTGGAATACTTTATATACAAGTTTGAAATAAAGCCTCATGGCTGATTATTCTTATGCTCAGGTTATGAGTTTATTAGAGCACGGTTTTACAGGTGTAATAAGGAAACTAGATGGTACTCCAGTACAGATAGGCAATGTTGATGAATTTAGGAGAAAGTTTGCGGGCGATGAAGATATGAAGTTTCGCCTTATAGATTTTTCAGGGGACTATGTGAGACTGGATGCAGTTGAAAAAGCTTCTTTAGAAAGACATGTTAGCAAATATACACCTTGGGTACAAAAGTATGATTATGAAGGCGACCCACGAAAGGCATTTGTTCTGCAAGTTGCATTGGAAATGGCTCAGAAGAGAGGAGTGGAAGGCGTTGGAGAAGAGGCTGTAAAAGGCTATATTATAAGCAGACTCGAAAGTATTATTGGCAGAGTTGAAAAATATTATGGTGTTAATTGGGTTAACTTTATCAAATCGGCGAGTCCATTTCGGAATGTTATTGTTACTTTTCTGAAAAGGTATTTGCGAAAGGGTATAGATGAAATTGCATTAAATTACAGAGAGGGGCTTTTCAAAGCTAATTATTTAAATGAGAATGAAGGTATGACGCACATGATGAATGTGAATTATGAACCAGTTGTAGATGACCAGAAAGCTATGGTTGATACTGGGGCGGATGAAGCAGTTAATCCTGACTTATATAGAGAGGAAATGAATCGTATTAATGAAATGAAGCGAAAGAGAAAAGCGCCAGAGGGACTGTATCAAGAGAGTAAGACACAGCAGAAGCTAAAGGAGTGATTGTCGTGGTCGATGAGAATGAGGTTACAAAGACTGGTACTTCAGGTATCATCATGATAGCTTCTCAGGTTGGCGAGTTAAAGAGTTTAATTACTACACTCGGAGAAAGTATAACCGAGATTAAGTTAGATATAAAATCTGTAGAAGGAAATGTTGTTAGGTTGAATGACGAAGTTATAAGTTTAAAAGCTGATAATTCTGCGAGAGACAAAATTTCTAAGTCTAATTTTCAGGAAACGCAGGCTCATATTCAAGAAGCAATGTTAACTAATAGTGTTGAAAATGTTAAATTAAGTAAAAAGAAACTTACAGTTAGTATTCTGAATTTACTTACTGCCTTATCACCTTATGTCATTGCTTTGATAGCAATAATTATTGCATTAAAAGGAGGAATCTAATTTGCCAGTTGCAGATATGCGTGAAATAGTTATAAAAGAAGAAAACATGAGACTCATACAGGGATATGCTTCAGTAGAGGTATTGGACAGGCAATATGATATGGTTCCAGTTGATACCATGCAAAGGGCTATGTTAAAGTATGTCGAAAGGGGTGCTCCTATTATGTATGGGCATGAAAATAAACCTATTGGGAAATTATTAAGTTGGAATGTTGTAGAACAGCCCGATTATGGTGTACCAGCAGTAGAGGTTGTGGCAAGTATTAATACTGGCTATAAACTTGATGATGAAGTA
>SCLI03000084.1_pt2 | contig 22499 bp, 32 predicted proteins | sample 7268041 | NCBI WGS metagenome assembly SCLI03 (sample SAMN10721081, study PRJNA514188) | viral metagenome | isolation source: depth-stratified mine tailings core A | place: China: Fankou Pb/Zn Mine tailings | collected 2017-10 | reverse complement strand
ATGCCTGGATTCGAGCTGGCTGGCCCTCCACCACATCGGGGAAATGGCGGATTACACGGTGAGCATCGTTGAACTGCTTTTCATTCATATTCCAGGGCTTACTTCGGTCCACCATGGGACCTCCCTGGAAAAGTGTGCCCTGCTGAGCCTTCCCTGGCTTGACGCGCCCAAATCCCGGCTTCATCACCCAAGGTCGTTGGATGATGCCGGGATCTTCCTCAATGAAACGGCGCGGAGGGGTAGGGTCAGGCTTCTTAGCTCGCGGCACTACTCCCCCTTGGGCTTTGGCTTGGGAGGAAGTTGGGGCTTGTCAGTTGAGAACCGCTGAGCCTTGAACACGGTGGGCTGGATGGGCTCTGCTTCCGAGGTACCCGGATGAACGTAAAGGTAGGCGTAAGTAAGACGCCCCTTTCCCATCTTTCCACTGATACGCTTAGGAATCATCGGATGCCTTTTTCTTTTGTATACGCACTCCTCCACGAGGACCCCCGCGAATAATCACGTCAGGGTCCCGGGGAGCGTCATCAGGATGCCGACCTCCCTGCCACACATGCAAATCAACTTGAGACCGAGAAGCGGGGCTGCTCTTCGTGCGATAGTCCTTTACTGCGGCATGCAGTGATCTAAAGGACAAGTCAGCCGGGTACCGGCCGTAGCCATGGTCGTGCTGCCGGTAAAACCTTCGAGCCCATACCTGACGCGGAGGAGGTCCTTCTTGCGCTTCTTTTCTTATAGGAATCATCCCACCCTCACTTTCGTGTCCCAACTCCTCTCCCCTGAGACCACGGGGGGAGGAGTTGGGACAGCTGCGCCTGACGTTTCGGATCCAGCGTCATGATGCTTTCACTTCCACGCGGAAGCATCTTTCCATCCACCGCCAAATGGGGATTCCAATACTGCTGTTGAGGAACAGTCTGAAGGCCCCGGGCCTCATTTTCGATTCCCCGCATGAAGCTCAACTCCGGGGGCCAGAAATAGTCACTCGGGTCTACTCGTTCTCCCTTGTGGACTCCGCGCTGGTAACTCCGCTGACCCTGGCGCGCCTTCAGGGAGTTGAGCAGTCGGTCGCCCTGACGGGACACAATGGTCCCCAAATACCCATCGGGGTACATAGCCTCCGGCGTAGCCCGAAGCATCATGCGCTCTTGGTCCAGGACTGACCGAGCCCACGGCGTGGGAGGCTGAGAGCCCACCACAGCCCCAGGCTGGCCTACGCCAAGCGGGGGGTTGAACTGCCACTGCGTAAATGAAGGAGTGGGCACGACGCCTCCTACTCAGTACGCCGATCATGCACGAGCCCCCACAGGATTTTGCCAGAGGACACGGGAGGAGTAACCGCTCCCCCTGACCCCCACCCTCCCGTAGGAGCCGTAGCCCCCGTGTGAGAGTGACCAGGCTGCTCCCCGAGAAGAGGAGCGTGGAAGAGATCGTGCTTCGCCTTGAGACCCTTCACCCCCGCAAGACTGCGGGAGGTAAACCCGTGCATATCAATGAGATGCTGGGCTACTGCTGAAAGACGCTTCTCAGCCATTTCTTCACCTCAACCGTTGGACTCGTCGTTATTGAAATACCCTCGGTGGGGATCTGCGAGGCCCTCAGCGAAGGCACCGCGCATCCCGGGCCCCCCTACGCGGCCGTAGAGGAAGGAGTTGTCGTCAGGCGCTCGCAGCTCACCGCCCCCGTTGCGACCACTCACGCTCTGAGGGAGAGGGGTAGGGAGGGGGGGCACCTTTTCGCCTACCTGGGCATCGAACATGGCCCGAATCCCTCCGGCCGGCCCGTTGCGCTCGAAGGGCTGAAGAGGGGGGATGGACTGCGTGTAGGGGCCCGGCTCGACGTCCTCACCCCGGACGAAGGCCCCGTTGCCCTGCCACGGGCCCATCCCGGGCCGAGACGAGACGTCAAGGGTTTCCACCAGCTTGCGCCCATCTTCCGTCTCGTCGTAGGGGCTCCAGGTGAAAGGCTCAGTCGGATTTCCCTCCATGACCCGAGGGGACTGCCGACTCACGTCATCAATCGCACCAGCCATTTGTGAGACCTCCTAGTAGGGGTTCTGCGACATGCCCGGCATGCGCGATGGATCGGTTTCAAGATAGGTGGGGGAACCGGGCCCGATGCGGCGCTGGAGCTTCATGCGATACCGCTTCCCCACCAAAGGAGCCAGTGCGGTAGGAGAAACTACGCGCCCATTCGCTTGCGTCACCTGTGCGTCAGGCAGATATGCCGGGACAGCTGAGGCAATCCGATATGCACCCCCGTTGCGCTCTGGCATCCGGGCAACAGGCCGATTTAGCAGGCTGCTCACCATGCTCTCTCGATTAGCCCGCAGGCGCTCCAGCATATTTGGGATTCTTTCAGTCCCATCTTCACGGTGACGGTCCATTTACTCTCCTAGGGAGTTCCGAAAGCGAGAATAGGTATCATGTCCCCAGATGTACCGTCCGCTTTCTCCTGCACTTTCCATGAAAGCCTGCGTAGCTTCGTGAGACGTAGGGAGGCCAGCTTTGGGGTAGGGAGCCCCAAATGAGATAGGTCCTACGGGAGCCGGGGTGGCACCATGCGTGGAAATGATTTGCCGACGCCACCCAATCCCGGGTTGAAGTTCATCAAGAAGTCCCATTAGCGAGCCTGACACGAGAGGAGTATGGCATTGACAGTTTGGCCATTATGACCGGTTACTTCCTGGAATCCGGGGACCACGATCAGGTTGATTGCTTGCGTAGCTACAAAACGCCGAGCGAGGATCACACCCTTCATGGCCTGATTGAGAGCCCCTGCTCCGATTACACGCAAGAGGATCTCTCGATTAGGTGCGCTCCCGATATTGTGGGCGATAAATCCCGCCACAGTCCCCACATGCGTAGTGGAGCTGACCCAATAGGTTTGGGTTCCATCCACGGACGAAACCTCAGGCTGGAGAGAAGAGGATTTAGAAAAAAGAGGGGAGGGGTTAGTCATTTCCCCCTCGGACCCTCCCTTTACTGAGTCCTGAGCCATCGTCATATCAGCTAATCCTCTCCTCGAAAGAGCTGGTCCTGAGGAGAGCATACTTCACGTCACCCGGGAGAGGGGGGCAACCCCACCGAGGAGGGACGACTCACGCGCCGAACGCGCGGAGGGCCGGATGCTGGTGCAAAGCACGGAAGAAACTCCGCTCGCTTATCAGGAGCCCCTCCGTGAATCACCTGTGCTGCCCGGGCCAAAGCATAAGCATCGGTCATATCCGTAGTGGAGAAAGAGACCCCCCACCGCTTGTAAACCTCCAGGCGCATAATGTCTTTGGGGGCGTTCCCCTTCCCGGTCACAAACTTCTTTACCGTGGAAGGGGGAAGAATGAGAGAGCGCAACGCAGGATGATTTACTCCGAACCGCCTGGCCAAGAGTAACTTAGTGAGCCCCCCGATTTCTCCCAGAGCGTGGGCGTGGCTGTTCTGGCTCCCGTAAGAATACCCCTCCATAGCCACACCCCCCAAAGAAAAAGCGTGGTGAGTGTAGAGGTCCAGAAAATGCTTGAACCACCCCTCGAAATATACCAAGCGCTCGATCTCCTTCCCTTTCGGGGAATACTGCCACGCATGGGCGACCCCATTAGGGAGAAGAACGACCACCCCATACCCCGTGAGAGAAGGATCAATCCCGATATAACACGTAAACGCCCCAAGAGCCGGAGCAGCGTCCGGGACCACGGTGTACGTAATCTTGGCGCGTGGCCCCTCATCCTCACTCATCGGCGGAAACATCCCTCCCACTGGGCTTACGGGGTCCATTTGCCAACCCGACGCTCGTGAACTTCCTGCCGTCCCACGCGACGGGTCAGCTCACGGCTCACCACCTGAGCGCTGCGCTCGCATGAGGCTGCCACGACTCCCAGGAGCTTGCGCTGAGCCCGAGCCTGATGATATGCCTCCCAGGCTTTCTCCACCTCATCATCCACCAACGCCTGTGCCTTGGAAATAGTGACGCGCTCGGAACTCTCCCCCGTCCACGTCCCCACCATGTACGAGGCACGGGCGACCTCAAGGGCATGCTCGGCCTCGCTTTCCTTTACCTCGGCTCGCGTGAGCCGGCCGGCCGCATAGTTGGCGTAAAGAGTGAACTGCACAAATAGCTCCATGAGCATGTCATCACTCAAAGTGCTCAAGTGAACTGGCAGCTCAGGAAGGGGAAACTCTGGTCGAGGGGGGAGATTCACGATAGCCCCACGCTGGCCCATATCAGTCCTCATTTTCATAACAGGTTTCTTTGAAGAAACATTCTTGGCACCTCTGGTGGTCAGGTGAAGCCCATGCCGGACGATAGGGGGGCCGCTCTTTCTCTAAAGCATAGCGCACATCCAAACAGCTATTCAAAAGAGGCTGCACGCTCTTGGTAGAACGCTGCACCAGGAACTCTTTCGGTTCTACCGACAAAAACTTACAGGCGTAGAGGAATACCATCTGAGAGCGTCCGAGAAAGTGCATATACAGCTGCCCCTGCCGGTAGTGGTCCGGGAAGGGGGCATGCACGTCATCCCACAGACCCTTGAGGTTGATTACTTCCTCCACCCGGCCGGTGCGTCGTGATTTGATACGATGAACATGGCGGTTGTATATACCGGGGGCCGCATAACGAATGGTCCCGATCCCTACTGTTTTGATCTCAAGAAGGGCTGTGCCAATATCCCCATCAGCCTTCCCTTCTACCAAATACTCGGGAGCTGAAAACGGAACTTCCTTGTATTTCAGCGCACTTTTAGGAGCCCCACATTCAGCACAACGTCGCGGAGCGGTAGCACTAAATAGTGCCCCACATACGACGCACGCCCACTGACCTCGGAGAATCCCCACTTCCCATCCCCACGCCTGCCAGCGGTCATGCGTGTCGTTACCGAGCCCAAATATGTCTTCTTGCGTGAGGGTCAGAGGACGCACAGGAGGAGTAGGGTATTTGGGAGAATACGAATAGTAGGAAGCGCGAGGGCACCAATCTCGGTGCGAAATATCGGACGGGTGGAGAGTGGGCTTCTTGTCCACTCGCGTGCTTGGGTGCAGGAGAAGATGCTGCCGCACCGGCCCGAGAAGGGAAGGCCCGGGGGTAGACCCCTTGAGGTATTGCTTCGTGAGGGGCCCTACCGGTACCCGCCGCCGTTTGACTGGTGCCATCCGTGTCCTTTCACCGAGCCGGAATCCTCCTCACCAGCGTACGGAGAAGGGAACGGCGCTCATCATCTGTGTGGCCCCCCCAAATACCCGAGGCGTGGGTCTGAAGGGCGCAGCGCAGACACTCCATCCGCACCGGGCACTCGGGAAACGAGGGGATCTCATTAGGTGTGCCCCAGCAGACCAGCTTGGCCTGCTCGATTTCCTCGGCGCTTGTCCCCTCCTCAGGGACAAACAGACTCGGGTCCAACCCCCGGCACGCTCCCCGACTCTGCCAAGAGAGACAGGGCGTGGACACGGAGGAAATCGTCTTCGGGGATGATGACATATGTGTGGCCTCCTAGTTCGACTTCTAAGAGAGGAAGTCGCCCTTGACTATAGGCGCGTACTTGCAGAGTTGTCAAATCCTGAGTTTTTATGGTGATGGAGCGCTGGTTGCGCTCCATCCTCCCTTTGCACTCCACGAGGAAGTGCTCGTTATGAACGTCATTTTTTGTGTAGCCATTTCCGCTCCCCGCGTGGCGCTTACCCCCCAGGCGCTCGGCTACGCGCTTCTCCTGAGCCCGGGAACGACGGAGGCGCTCATCCACGACGGGAGACACGACGGATTGGCACCACCTTTTCAGCTCCCGCCGCCTGTGGGGGAAGGGTAGAGCGATGAATGGTGTAGTCCTCCCAAGCTGGCAGAGTCTTCCCAGCTGCTACGGCAAATACAGCGTCGTACAGGAACCGCTGAAGGGAGTCGTCCTCATCCACGGCGGCATAGAGGGCATCCGCACTCTTGAAATGCCGGCCGGCCATACGAAACCCTCCCACCCCACCCGTGACGATCTCGTACGCCCGCCCCATATTGAGCAGGTCTTTTACTTCGTCATAGGTCCCAGCCTCTTTAGGGCCATGGCCCGCAAAATAGTAATCCAGCATGGCTTCCTGCCCCGGGGCTCCCGCTTTGTTCTTGAGAACCCGCGCCCTGACCACCTGGCCGTACGGCGTCTTGGCTTTCTTGTCTTCCAACCACCCTGCGCGTGAAACCTCCAAGCGCTGAAAGAAATAGAAGTTTTTTGCTTTCCCACCGGGAGTGGTCTTGGGGTCACCGTAGCCGCCAATCTTTTCCCGCCATTGATTTATCATAAGCAGGAGAATCGGCTCAACATCCTCACCAGCGGCCCTGCGCTTGGTAAAGTTGAGAGCAGGTTGAGCCATCCGAAAGAACTTCCCAGTGAGAAATGCTGCGAGCCCGGGCTGGAAATCCGAGAGGGTCTTCTCTTCTTCCCGAGCAGGCTCCAGAGCAGCGAGGGAATCGAGCACAATACAGTCCACCGCATGGGGCGTTCGCAAGAACTCCAAGATGATCTCGAAAGCCCGCTCCATCTGGTTCTCTTCGACCACGATGACACGGGAACTATCCACCCCGAGCAGCTCAGCGTACTCCTCGACATAAGGCTCAGCCGCTACCCAGAGCGTCAGGAAATCGGGGTCCAAACGCTGATTGTGCGCGACCGTTTTGAGCGCAATGGCTGACTTAGCAGCCGATTCCCACCCCACGATCTCCACCCACTTATTCTGAACCCACCCCCCACCAAGCGCGAGATCGAGACTGAGGGCTCCCGTAGGTCGAAACTGAAGGGAACCCCGTACCTCGTCCCCGGAGACAATAATGCCGGCTCCGTACCGCTTTTGGATCTTGTTGATTACTGCACGCGTTTCAGTCCGCAGAGAAGGGGATGGCATGCGACTCCTTAGTAGGGATTGACCAAGCTGAGCAGGTTCACAGGCCCCGGGGCCAAGGAAGAGGGAAGGTTGAAAGTATAGCTCCGAGGAGGGCGACCGTCCAGAACCACCACCACAGCGTACAGCACCCCGGGAGGGGTACACCACAACGAAATGGTGAACTCCCCATCCACCAGAGTGAGAGGGGGGAGAGCCCCCGAAGGAAGAAGCTGGTTCGAGGTAGGGTCAATGATATCCTGCATTTGAGTGATGGCAACCACGCCTGTCGCATCCCCGAAGTTCCCGGTTACCACGCACGTCTCGATCCCCGTTGGTTCCGGGAATACGACAGCGCTGAGCGTGGGGGCATTTACGACAAGCCCGATTTCAAACCCGAGAGTAAGGGCCATTTAGGCCCCCTGAGCAATCAGGTCACCACTCGCATAGGTCACCACCTGGCCTTCCGTCACAGCGAGGGGGATGAACGTGAAGGGGGAGGGAGCCAGGATTCCCGTCCCTCCAATATAGCTGCCGCCTGTAGCTGCACTCCACACCCCGAGGCCGCACGCCAGGCAAGTAATCGTGGCCCCATCTGCGTGGGTCGTAGGTGTCGTACCGTTGTAGCCCCGAGTCACCGTCAAGGTGAGTGACCCAAAGCCCCCAGTGACAAGCATCCACTCCTGGTCGATTACGACGGCGAAGTCGTATGCCCCCTGAGGAAAGCCATTGGAGCCGGCAGCTGTCGCAAGAGTGATCGTCTGATCCCCGACCGCTACGGCTGCTCCCAGGACGTTGGAGGGCACCACTCCTACAGTGAGGGAGAGGGAAGTGCTATTGGTGAGATCTCCACTGCCAGCCGTCCATCCGAAAGCAGCGCGAGCGTTGGACCCTCCCCCCATTTCTCCATTCCCCACCTGCCCGGGATCGGTCCAGGTGAGGTTGCCGTAATAAGTATCGGCTACGGGGTAAATGGCAGCCAGGGCCGTGTTGATGGCAGCGACCGAAAGATTAGGCATGAGGCTCCTATCGGACTAGTTGAAGTTGGAAGGGCTCGCGACGGCCCGGGAGCATGCGAGCCTGATGTACGGGAGCTGAGACCTGCTCCCGAGTGCTGATGGTGCTACTCCCCGCCTGAAGAACCGGGTAGCCGCAGTCTGCACAATGAGGAGCCGGTGGCATGCCGCGCAAAAGCCCACCACCTTCGGTGTTGGTACGAGAGAAGAACCGGGGGCTACCACAGTGGGGGCACGGGCCGAGCCTTTCCCCCGCTGCCCCTCGGGGATTTCCCTGCCAGCTTTGGATGGCGCTTTGAAAGTTCTGCTCCACCTGCTCAGGGGTCATTGCTGTAGAGGGAATCACAGGAGTCCCCATCACCGTAACCTGTTGGTACGGGGGTGGTGCCTGGTAAGGAGGGGGAGGAACGTAAGGTCCCGAAACAGGGGGCTGGCTCCCCACTGGGTGCCGTTGGTGATACTGAGTCCAGAAGCCCATTACTTTTCGCTCCAGTCGTGACAAATCTTCACGTCTACTTCCATCGGAACATCCAAAATAGGCTTTCCGGTTTGAGGATTCTCGACGTGTTCCATGATTTCTTTCACGATTTCCACCCCTTTTTTAGCCTTCTTTTCGGGGATCAAGACCACTACCTCGTCGTGAATGGTCATGATTATAACCCCACCTAGGGGCTCCAGCGCCACATCCAGAGCAATCATGGCCAACTTCGTTATTTCCGCTGAAGTTCCCTGAATCTGGGTGTTGATAGCCTGACGTTCAGCATGCGCCCGCACCCCCGAGTCACTCCAAAAGATCTCGGGCAAACGCCGCTTTCGGCCTAAAAGAGTGGTCACATAAGGGGGGGTGTAGGGGTCTTTGCGGTAAGTCTGCTTGCCATGCCCGCACTACTTCCTTGGTCCATGGGCGCACGCGACTATAAGTCCGGTAAAATGTCTCAATAATGCGCTCTGCTTCATGCAAAGGAATCCCATACCGGGACTGAAGGGTGTAAGGACCCCCCTGATAGACCACGCTAAAGTTCACGTTCTTTGCCAAGCTGCGCTGGGCTGGAGTGGGTGTTTCCGTGTGAAATGCCCGCTTAGCCGTCAGAGTATGCAGATCCAAACCCTCGGTATATGCCTGGCGAAGCGTCTTGTCCCGGGTGTAGTGGGCCAAGATCCGAAGCTCAATCTGCGAATAGTCAGCCACGATTAGGGCATACCCAGGGGGAGCCTCGAAGCACTCCCGCACGCGCTTGCCCAGCGCTGAGCGAGCCGGCTGCTGCTGAAGATTTGGTTTGCGGCAGGCCATCCGTCCCGTGACGGGCCCCACTTGGATGAACTGCGGATGGACGAAGGGGAAGGCTGGCCCTTCCCGTCCAACCTGATCGAGCAAGGACTGGGTGAAGCTGGACCGGAGCTTCTGGATTTCCGAGTACCGGAGAAGAGACTCCACCACTCGATCCTTAGCAAAAGCCGCCAGAGCTGCCTTGTTGACGCTTCGCTGACCCGTGGCAGTAGTGCTCTTGCACCGGTGGCCTCGCTTGTCGTAAACCAACTCAGCCACTTGCCGATTAGCATTGAGGTTGATTGGCCCCCCGTTTGCCTTCTCCAGGAAGGTCTGTAGCTCGGCCTGCTCCTTCTCCAGCTCACGATCCAACTCGATGAGCTTGGCCCGGTTGAGGGGGGTCCCCTTTTGCTCCATCCTCATTACGACACCGAGCAAATCCATCTCCATCTCGAAGATATGCTCGATTTCCTCGTAGGCCAACTGTCGCTTGTAGCGCTCCCATAGAAGCCAGGTCATTTTGGCATCGAGGGTAGGAATACCGAGCTGCCTCAGGATAGGGAAAGCGCTCGGGCCCAATCCGACCGAGCTTTTTGTCGTAAGAAAAGTCCAGTTCGCGCTTGACGCAAGTCCCGAGCGCATAGGGCTCTGCCCCCCGGTGATTTTCTTCCACCAGGCGCGCAGCGATCATGGTGTCTCCATAGGGAGGAGGAGGAATCTCGCCCAAGTAGTATTTTGCCACACTCTCCAGGTCAAACTTTACATTGTGCCCCACCTTTCGAGCAGGGCCAAACAAGAGGGGGTCGAGAGCCTCAAAGACCTCGATGCGCCACAGCTGGCTCGGAGGAGGAGTAAACCGAGGAGGAACCTTCTCCGTGAAGGTCTTGAGACGCCCCGTTTCGGGATTGACGCGCTTCACCTTCACCGTTTCCTCGGGGGTGATGAGGCGTCCTACAGGGTGCCCGCACGGGATTACGTCAGCTCGCCCAGGGCCCGCCAAGCTCACCCAAAAAACAGTGTTCTTCCAGGGATCTCCTCGCGTCTCCCCTTCTCCCATGGTCTCTACGTCAATAGCGAACTCCTCGAAGTCCGAGTATGCCGCTACTAGCTCTGCAAGAGCCTTGGAAGTACGTATATCGTTGAACACGCAACTCCCTTCAAAATGGAAATAGGGGGAGAGCCCCCGGCGACTCTCCCCCTATTTCACACTTACCTACGGCTCCGGGCCGTAGAACGACGCGGAGGAGTCTCCTCTTCCTCGTCCTCATCGTCGGCGTAATCGTCCTCATCGTCCTCGTCGTCCAGAAAAACAGTCTGGGCTACTTCCTTCAGCTCAGCCCGAGAGGGAACAGAGAACACCTTGAAGTCGTACATCCCAGCCACGAGCCCCTTACGCGTCTCGGCGTCAAGGGGCTCCACATCATCCCCCCAGCTCTCGTCCTCGACCAGATCCCGCTCCTTGAGCGGGCGAAAGTTCCAGGCCACGGAACCGGGCTTACTGCTCTTCCCGGACTTGGAAACAGCCCAGTACCCTCGGTCGATAGAACCTGGTCCCCCACGCCCGGTGGTAATCGAGCGCAGCTGACTCATCGCCCGGATACCCAGGTAAACGACCTTGTTTGCTGGGAGGCCCCCCGTGTCGAGCTGGGCGACATTGAACACCACCACGCTCGTAGGGTTGTCCCCGGCTTCGCACAGGGGGCATTTCTTGGCACGGGTGAGACACATGTAAGGCCGCTTCTGCCCCTTGATAGTGAGCCAGTGCTGGGAGAACGCTGCGAAGGGGTCCGGCTCCAGGAAAGCGATGAGGTGAGGCTCCTCCTCAATGTTCAGGCGCGCGGCAAAGGCCGAGTTCTCGGCCATGACCGCATCCACCCCGGACCACCCCACCCGCACCGGAGAGTCCGTCACAGGCTTCGCTCGGCGTGAGCGCTCGGGAGGGGCCTCCTTGACCTTCCGTCGCGGCTCAAGGGGAGCAGGAGATCGGCCACGACGCGGGGCGGGAGCCGGCGCACTCCGGCGACGAGCTACGGGCGCAGGCTCGTCTTCCTCATCCTCGTCCTCATCCTCGTCCTCATCCTCGAAGTCGTCCTCGTCCTCGTCATCCTCGTCTTCGATTTCGTCCTCGTCTTCGATTTCGTCCTCGTCTTCGATTTCCTCACGCCTCCGAGAAACCGGCCGAGTCCGCCGCTGCACTTTCACCATCTCTCATTCTCTCCTTGTTTATTTCTAGGCTGTTCTGATCTGAGCAGGAAGAGCCTAGCACACGGACCGCTGATTATACGAGGGGCTTCTCGAAAAGAGAGAACGCCTCCCGAACGAAGTCGAGCGAAGGAGTACGACGCCAGCGGGGGTCAAGGACCCCATGCTTCTCAGCCAGCTGCACGAGCCCCTCGATTTGAGCCTCAGTGTAGTAGCGCGTGCCGTATTTATGGCGTAGGCGTGGCTTCGGAAGCCAGCCCACAGCCTCCCACTTTCGGATGGTCACCACTTGGCGGTTGAGCGCCATGGCCAAAGCCCCCACAGTGAAAACCGAGAGCTTGACTGGGGCCCCCTCCACCATGATTTGCATAACCCGGGCGCGCAACTTCCAGGGAGGGATGTCCCTCCCTGGAAGTGTGGCGGTGGTAGGAGAATCCATACTCACACCTTCTTTGGGACGAACCGATATGTAACCCTCTCGGTGAAGAGCCCATCAAACTCTTCTGCGGAGAGACGCTTGCCCTCGTAGGCCAAGCGCAGCATGGCCTCCGGGTTGGGGGCCACGTCGATGGAGAGGGCCGGCAACGCAGCTCGGAGGGCTTCCAGGGCCCGAAGCTGCTCCTTCCCAATCCAGAGGCGATGGCGCTTCAGGAGGGCAACCGCGCGGTCCTCATCGAACGTCCGGGTCACCACCCGCTGCCGCTGCAACCCCTCCCACCGCTCCCCGTCCTCATCCACCACAATGGTGGGAAGAGGGAGGATCTGGTGGCCCTTCTCATCCACGGTGCCGGTCTTTTCCACGACTTCTAGGAGCTGGTCCCGCAGTGCGGTCACGCGGTTGGCCGTGAGACGCTCCATCCGGCGCAAGCTCAGCCACTCGCGGAAGAGAGCCGCCACGTTTGCTGGACTCGCCGGTCGGCGGCTGACGGTTCGAGTCTTGGTTGCGGTGGGCATTGAGGGCTCCTTCACTGGGGGGTTGTTGAGATACATACTACCTCGAAGGTGAGACGAACGCAAATACCCCCTCTCACCAGGACATTTAGAAAACCCACATTCTCCTCTTGACAAATCCCCCTCCCCAGAGGTAGTCTGAGGGAATCACCTCAGCGTGAATGGGAAACCGAGCGGCCGCTCCAAGGTCCCTGGGCCGGTGGATAGCCCCCACGCTGGAGGCATTTAGGGACACGGCGGCCGGGATATCCCCCGACCAGACACCCATGTAGTCCCAGTTCAGAGGGGGCCCCCTCTTCTGGGAGGACAGCCCGGAGGCAGCCGGCTCCGGGCTGTTTCGCGTCCGGGCGCGCAACGACCCCCTCTTGCGCCCAGAGAGGGGGTCGTCGGCGGCAGGCCGGGGAGGGGCCGGTCTCCGCCGCCACCCTACCAATCAGTTGTAGGTGGGGGTGGAAACGGGCAGCTCGAAGGGAGACTGAGGCGGATAAGTCAGGTCGTTCCCTCGCATCGGCATATTGAGGGGGATGACGGGCCAGTTTCCGGGCTCGGGAAGAGAGGGGAACTGAACATCGTAAATGGGCTGCATGGAGGGCTGCTGATGCGGTGGGAAAGCATTTCCTCCCATTTGGCAAGTCCACCCATGCAGGGGCTCGTTGAGGCTGGCTCCTCCCGCACTTGGCCCCGTAGGACCCGCTCCCCATCCCAGCCGGTGACCACTCTGGCCCGGCCCATAAATAGGGCCATACTCGTTGGAAGGGGTGACTACATCCCACTGAGGGAGGGAAAGAGATCCCCAGATTTGGTGGCGAACTTCATTGTTTGTATACGCACGCAACTGGACAGCATGCGCTCCGACCACGGTGAATGAGAGCATTTAGACCACGATCAAAGAGAAGAACCCAAGATTAGGGTCCGGGTTGAGGACGAACGTACCAGCTGTGGGAGTGGTTTCCGCAGCCGAAAACTGAATAGCCCCGAAAAGATAATCCTCAGCGGCCGCTCCCCCGGCAGTAGAATAAAACACAGCCCCGTAGGCCGTAAATGAAGCATTGCCCCATGTCACGGAGTCTGCGGTCCAAGCTAGAAGAGAGGTCCCCGCGCAGACCCAAGTCAGACTGCCATCTACGACACTCTCTCCAATAGTGGTAGGCCACGTTGGTTGAGTAGAACCCGAGTTCCCGCTCCCGGCGATTACCGAGTAGAGGTAGCCATTTCCCGTAGTCGGTATTACCACGCTCCCTACTGCGAATCCACTTGATGCGGCCCAGGCCAAAGGCCACGCATTAGCAGCCGTGAGCTTCACTAGAGGGTTAGCGAGCGCTTCTCCTCCGGCCGTGTACCCCGAGCCAGAGATTTCATCGGGTTGCACCTGGCTCCAGGTAGTGTCAGCAGTATTGATGGCGAATGAAGAATCCACCAGCGCGCAGGAGATATCCGTAGCCCAAGAGATATTACCGAGGAAAGACTGCTGATAAGCAATCGGATAGACGAGGCCAGTGCTCATATCGCTGACTCCTGGAGGAAGCTAGTAAGGGTTTCGAGGTCCAGATCCAAGGCCCCAGTTTCGATATCGAAGCCGGTCCCATCCACAATCGCTGCGGCCACGTTACTTTTGAGGTGCAGCATAGCATGTTGGCGCTCTTCGATAGACCCCTTGACCGTGAGAGAGATAAGCGTGACATGCTCCCACTCGGAAGAGAGGCGAATAATACGGCTCATGCGCTGAGCAAAGGCCCCTGCCGACCACGGCAAGTCAAAGTTGATGAGGTAGTTGGCCTCAGGCAAGTCGAGCCCCACCCCTCCGGCATCACTGCTACAGAACAGCCGAATATTGGGGTTATGGGCAAACTGCTCCTTGGCCCGAGCTTTCTCCCGAGCGTTCAGGTCCCCGTTGAATACGACAGCCTGGTCTTTGTATCGAGTGGCAAACATGTACCCCATTTCCTTGAAGAAGGAAAAGATTACCACTTTGTTATCCGGGCGCTCAGCTAAAATCTCGTCAATCAGATCACATGCCACCTCGAACTTGATAGGGCGCGGAAACCTCCGTAGGTGACCCCCTTCTACCAACGTTGCTGCATACTCGGACCCGCGCTGAAGTTGGGTAGGGCGCGTAGGGGGCTCCGCAAACTGAGCGGCCGAAGTCTCGATCAGCTGGGCGTGATCGCACAGCATCCGTAGGGCGAGCATCTTGGACATGACCTGACCTTGGGCCGAGCTTCCCTCAGTCTCGTGGCCATAGTGGGCATCCAAATCGAAAGTCCCCCGGTACGAGGTATTGGTCAAGTCTTCCAGCAAATCCGCTCGGATATGGTTATAGAGCCGCCGGTTCACCGCATCCATGAGCACCGGGATATGCTCTTCCAGCACGCGAGGGAGCTGGTCGGCAACCTCAGCCTGGGTACAGCGGACCATATGCTGTCGCATGCGCTTCCGAAGGAGGGGAAGGTTCTTCACGCGACGCACTCGCCCAAAGCTGTCGCGTTCCAAGAAAAGGTGGTCGAAGTAGTCGAACCGGCCGAGTACGTCCGGGTTGATCCACTGCATGATGGAGTAGAGATCCTCGGGGCGATTCTCTACTGGCTGGCCCGTGAGCCCAAACTTATATGGTGCGTCCAGGCGCTTGAGTCTGCGAGAGCGCTTGGCGTGGAAGGATTTGATAGCGGCGATCTCATCGGCCACCAAAAAATCCCTAGGAAGGTGGCGCACGATGGCCCAGTCGTTGACGATCTGCTCATAGTTGAGGATCACATACTCGTACTCGCCACGTCGCACCTGGAGATACTGGCGCTGGCGTTGCTCTCGGGTCCCCTCGATGATGCACACGAGGGCCCCGTCCGTGAACTTCTCGATTTGAGAGCGCCACTGATATTTGAGAGGGGCTGGGCAGATAATCCATCCCGTCCCCACCTCTCCCCGCTCGACAAGAGTCTCGATAGTCGCGATGGTCATAATGCTTTTCCCCAGTCCCATCTCGTATGCGACAAGGAGGCGTTGCATCTTGAGCATGCGACGCACCCCCACTTCCTGAAATGGGAAGAGCTGACCCCTAAACATCGAACGCGTACCTCTTTCGGCGGGCTGAGTGGCGTATCTCTCGTGGGGTCATGTCCCCGGGGTCCTTGCGCTTGTGAGGGTAGGGCCAAATATACGTACGGATCTCTCCTCCGTACTCTTGGACCACCTGAGCTGTGACACGTTCTCCCGCCTCGTCATGGTCAAACCCCCACACTACCTCATCGGCTAGGTCCTTGATGAGGCTGAACTGCTCAGGAGAACATGCGGCTCCGTAAGTCGAGACCGCGGCTATCCCGTGAGCGCTCCCCGGCTTTTCATCAGCCAAATAAGGGGCAAGATAGACTACATCCAGAGGACTCTCTACCACCAGAAGGCGCGTTACCCCCGCTAACTGAGCTTCCAAACCCCCAAAGAGAGAGTAGCGTTTCTTGACTCCCACGGGGTAGTTCTTGAAAGAACGGGTACGGGCGGATTTGATCTGCCATCCTTTCAGCTCCCCCACCCCGTCTCGAATAGGAATGATCCACGAAGAAGTAGAAGGGTCCCACCCCAGATCGTACTGTTCCACCCACTCCCGGACTAACCGCCGTCGGGCTAAGGCCCAGTCCGGGGGCTGCGTGAAGAGAGAAAACTGCGCTTCCAGGCTGAGAGAGGGCTCCTGGGTGGGAGGCTCAGGAGGAGCATCCATGGCTTCCAAATCGGAAAGATCAGCCACCACCTCAGCTATCTTCTCGGTGGCCTCCCAATCAGAAATCCCCAGCACTCGGACCACCAGGTTGTGGAGAGACCCCCGCGCTTGGCACGAGAAGCAAATCCATGCCCCCGTCTTCACCGAGATATACCAGGAGGGGTGGTGGTCCACCCGGCCCACTTCTTCCAAGTGAACAGGACACACCGCCCGGAGATTACCCGAACTCTCCCCCAGGACTACGATTCCGAGCTGATTCTGGAGCAGCCGTTCCAAGGCTTCGGGGTTTATTTGCACCTCCTACACCTCCTCAAACGTGGAAGTCTCCCATTCCCAATACAGATCTAGCCGAGTGGGAGAGATATTTCGAGCAGCCACCACTCGCAAATATGCCGTAGTGGGGTCCTCCGAATCATGCTCAATGCCCAGAACCAAATCCGCATCCTGAACGAAAGAAGAGCTGTACCCGATGGAGTCCATGGTAATGCCGCGACGGGAGCTGAACTTCGAGGGGAGGACCTGCGTACTCCCCACCACCGGGATGCCCGTGCGTTGAGCGATGCGCTTCAGGGAACGCGTAATAGAGGTGAGGGCCTGAGGAGAACCGGGCTCAGCGTTGATCTCGCTTTGCATGAGGTAGAGCCCGTCCACGAAAACGATATCGGGCTTTACCTGCTCGATCTTCCCCAGGAGCCCACTGGGGGTGGTGGCGGATGCGACGTCTGTGGAAAGGTGGAAGGGAGGAAGGTTCTGGCTACGTCGCATTTCGGTCCGCAAGCGCTTGGACTGCTCGTCCGAGAGACGCCCGTTCTGAATCAGGGAAGGGTTGGCCCGGGCCAAGAGAGAGTCGTATCGAAGCTCTTGCTCAGCTCGACTCATCTCAAAGCTAATGAAAAGCGGAGCCTTCCCGTAGAGATGGGCTGCCCGCGCCATCAGCATGAGGATGATGGACTTCCCTCCCTTGGGGAGGCCGACGACAACGACAAACTGCTCGCTGAGCAGCCCCCCGGTGAGATTGTCCAGAGTGGGGAAGCCCGTTGAAATGCCCCGAAGTCCCGGATGAGCCTGCATTTCAGCGTACCCCCTCAGCCGTTCTTCCCAGTTGGCGGTAAGATTCACGTCCTCGAAGCCCGTGCTTTCCAGCCGAGCCTGGACTACCAGCTCATCCAGGGCACTCAGCGCGGGGTCCACGGCGTCTTCTGCGAGCTGATCCCGAGCCTTTACCAGACCGTCGTAAACCAGCTTGCGTTTCCGAGCGTGGGTTACCTGGTCCAGGTAGTAGACCACCGGCTCGTGAGGCTTGACCAGGCGATAGGTGGGGAACTCGGATTTGAAGGTATGCGACGCCGGCACAGTGCCGTAGCGGCCGTAGTAGTCCAGCATCCACCGGAACTCCTCTCGGTGGTCACTCGGAAACCACTCCGGGGTGACGCGACGCGACAGAGTGAGTTTGAGATCCTTCTCGTAGAGGACGGCGGAAATCAGATACCGGTGAACGTCCACGTTCAGTCGATCACAAAGTTCTTCGGGTCCACGAGGCGCACGCGCCCTTTCGTCTGTGCCAGGTGCTCTGGGTCAGGATCATAGAGGGTCGCAATGCGACTTTCAGGCATCTGCAATGCCGTCACCATGGTGTCCCATGTGAAAGAGAAGAAGTTGACGTAAACCCAGGGATGCGAGAACAGCGTCTCCATCCGACGCTCTAGTGCAAACACCAGATTTTCAGGAAGCCAGCTAGCAACCCCGAACTCCGCTGTCTCGGAATAGGTGTCGTAAGCATGGAGAAAGACTTCCATGTTGTGCATATCGACCGCCCAACACCCTGCCGCCAGCCCCCACAGCTTCGAGGACTCTTGCAAGTAGAGGTCTGCACGGCGCGGATGCTTTTTGCCCACGCGCACCGCACGCTCCTCGGTACTCTGAGCGTGCCGCGTCAGAGAGGCAAAAGCGTGAGTTCGATGCAAGTGACCGAGCAGCCCCTCAAATACGACAAGGTAGAGAGGCTTTGCGTTTATCCCGAGATCACCGTCTTCCACGAGGAGCCCTTCGCAGAGGAGTTCCTTCATACTGACCCAACCGAAAATCGGTCCCACCCTCGGTGTTCACCCATACGAAGGCTTCAGAGAGGAAGCTGAGCATCGAACCATTGTAGACGGTGTTCCACCCTTCTTCATCCGGGGAGATGTTCGAGGTGAGGAGGGTGGGCAGACCCAAATCGAAACGGTGGCGGATAAGAAAATCGAACTCATCCTCTGCGTAGTGGGTATTGGTATGGTGCTCTTTCCCCACGTCATCAATGGCAACCACCGACTTCATCATAATGCCATCCAGGAATCTCTTGTTCTCCTCCCATTCTACAAAGGCGTCCGATCCCTCCAAGCTTGATGCTTTAGACCACACATGCTCCAAACGAATCTGTGAAATCTGACGCCGCACATACTCGTGGAACGTGACGAACAGGACCGTAGGAGGCTTCAGCCGGCCTGTGTGCTCACGCACGGTCTCAGGAGGGAGAGCCCGCACTGCGTTGAGCACGATAGACGCCAGCATGGTTTTGCCTGAGCCCGGAGCCCCGATGAAGAAAAGCCCCTTCCCATCTTTCCAAAGGTGCTGAGGGAGATCAGCGAGATACTTGTTCATCACCTCCTGGACAGCCTTCTTATGCGGGTCGTGAATGAGGCGGCCGTTCTCTCTCCGAGAGACCACATAATCCGAGAGCTGGGACTCCCGAAATCGCTGAGGAATCCCGGTGAGATCGAGGCGCTTGTCCTCCCCTCTCTTACTCATATGGGCTCCACGCTGAGTTGGAAGGATGGGCAACGCGACGGTTACCCGGGTGGCTCGCCGGGTACAGCTCCCGCTCTTGAGTCATCTGGAAGATATCGGTCCAACGGGGCTCACGCAGACCTCCAAGGGCTTGCAGCTCGGCCTCGGCCTCTTCGTGCTGCCGCCGGTATTTCTGAGACTGGAGGAGGTTCTTTCCTTGGCGGTAGAGCACCTCGAAGCGCCCCACGAAGACGGCCCAGGGAAAGAGGTCAGGCGAAACAGGATGGACGACCGGGGAGGCAAAGGCATCCATCATGGCCTTGATATGCTCCGAGCGCACTTGCTGGGAACGCCACCGCTTGATGCTGGCCCCTAGCGCCCGACGATTGACGGGCTTCCACCCAAGAGACTCCTTCCCCAGAGTGCGTCGGAGCCACATCTCCTCGAAGTAGTCCACCAACTCCTGTGTCCCCCACTCTTCGGGAGGACGAGCCCTTCTCTTCTGGGCTGGAGTCCTCTCGGCCCGGGCCGATACTGCAAGGTTGTATTTGGAACGCTCCAGAGCCCGATTACGACGCGCACTCTCCTTCTTACGCTCACGACGACGTTCCCGAGCGGCTGCACTCCGAGCCCGAGCGCTTTCTACCAACTCATTCAAATCCGTCACCCCCAAAAGTTCCTGAAGAGCTTCTGGTTCAGCCGGGAACAGCGGAGCATAGCTGTCGAAATCCCCTTCATGCGGGGGCGGTTGAAGTGCCATGACCAGGACGTTAGCAGGAGATTTGTCGCATTAGCGGAGCCCCGTTTGGTCCATTCCACCCTCTCTGTCACTCCTCGCCCCCCATCCTAACCACTATGATTGCGGGGGCACCTTCGACTACTCGCGTTTGCCCAGGTAGCGATACAACTTTGGTGTAGCTCTTGACAGGAGTGGGTGAGTGTGGTTAGGTGGGGGGCGGGGGGGCCCCACTCGGGCTCGCAGAGCACCGCTCGCAGAGCGGTTGCCGTGGCGAGTCCGAATCTACACAAGAGCACCGCTCGCAGAGCGGTGCCGAGCAGAACACTCACTAGATGTGACAGTTCCTCTCTCCCTCCCGAACCCAATCGGTTCTCGCGTCGTCATACTATGCCCAAATGCAGGTCAAATCATATAGAACCGGGTTTGGGCGAGCTACAGACCGGGATATGGTTGAGGGGGTCAGCAGGGGAAACCCCCCGATTTACCTTTCCCGAGGCTGGTAAGGTCAGGGCGATGCCTAGACGGCCACCCTTCTCCCTCCAGCTCTGGAAAGGTTCCCCAAGTGAGTGAAGCCCACTCTGAAGTGCCAATCTCTCTCGATTTGATTTGGGAGGACCCACCTGATATACTCAATCCCGTGGTACCCCTACGGGCCCTTCAAACCGAGGGGCCCCCAAAGGGGCCAGAGAGGACGACCCAACTAGACTCACCCTACGAGTGGATGAAACAAGCAGCGTGCAAAGGAAAAACCGAGTGGTTCTTTCCGTCCAAGGAGGACCCCCACCGGTATCGAGCCTTGGCAGCGGCTCTGTGTGACTCCTGTCCTGTGCGCTCTCCGTGTTTGGAGGAGGGGATGCACCAGCACCACGGGATATGGGGAGGACTTTCCGAACGACGACGTAAGATGCTGAGAAAAGAACGCGAAAGGAAGAGAGGACTCTAATGGCATACGACTTCTTCTATGACGAAGAGGGCACGGAGTATCTGCTGTGTTGCCTCGGCAACGAGTTTCGGAGCTACTCGCTGGGGAGCAAAGTGCCCGCTCCACTAGTGCATCTTCCCTCGGACTTTGCGCCGCCATCCATCCGCATCGTGCTGGGAAACCCCGGAGGGTTCATCGTTGTTACCTGCCGAGAGGGGAAGTGGACCCTCTCGGGGTTCCACCCTTCCGAAAACCCTCACCTCTGGGACCACCCGTCGATCCCTATGGTAGATCGGTGGGGAAACCCCTTCTTCGGTGGGCCCAAGTCCATCGGGGACCCCGAGACCTTCCGTACCCTCCCCGCAGAGATCCGGGCTGAGTACCAGTGGGTCCACCCGGAACTCCCGGCATACGAACAGCTCACGCTGTTCTAAAAAACTGGCCCGTAGCTCAGCGGTAGAGCATCCGGCTTACACCCGGATGGTCCTGGGTTCGATTCCCAGCGGGCCAACTCAGTGGTATGCTCCGAGGACGCGCCGAAATAAGGAGGTCGCCTCGTGAGCCTCGGTATCCGTTTTCCCATCGCCGGTGTGGATGAGTCCACCGGATTTATTGGGAAGCTCGTAGATCCCTACAAGTTTGTTTCCCGTTACGCCTGCTGGCTTCCCTCCTGGAAAGCTATTACTCCTCCAGAAGCGCAGCAAGATGCGGACGAGGGATGGTGGATTGTTCTCAACTGGGAGTATGCCGGCACTGGGCTCGCCGCCACCGGTGTAGACCAGGCAGCTATCGGAGTCGAAGCAGCACGACAGGCAAAGCTGCTCGGGGTTCCTACGGCGGCCCAATGTCAAAACTGGGGCTCCCGAGCACGAGGGGTTTACTTCTCCGCTGACGAGCAGGTTCCCTCTTCAGCCTTTCCTTTGGTCTACGCCAACCTCATGGCTCGACAGGCTGCCATGGGAGGAGCCTACGAGGCTGGATGTTATGGCCAAGCGGATTTGATCGACTACCTCGCTAGCCGCGGGGTTTTTTATTTGTGGCAGGCAAATGCCTGGAACCCCACGCCGGGCTACCGCTCTCCCCACGCCCTCCTCGTGCAACTGCTGGAGCAGCCCACCCTCAACGGGGTCCAGTGCGACGGCGACGAGGCATACGTGGAAGACTTTGGGCAGTGGCAGCCGAACAAGGTCCCATTCCCCAAGACGCCGGCCCCTCCCACGCACGAGGGCCGCGTCCTGGTCCCGAGCCCCACTCTTCCAGCCCGCTCCGTAGCGCTCGATCCCACTAGCGCAGGGGGCTACTGGATCATGACGGGCCACGCTCAGGTCTACAACTTCGGAGGGGCTCCCGAAATCTCCATCAAAGATGCCGTGCTCTCCTCGGGAGAAAGCGCTGCTGCTCTGCGCGCTGTGAAGGGGGAAACTGGAGCTGGGCTCCTCATCCTGGACTCGAAGGGAGGGGTCCACACCTTCGGTGAAGCCCTGTGGTACGGCTCTCCCAAGGCGGACGGCCTCGCGATTGACGCCGTTGATTTGACCCTTTCCCCCGATCAAAAGGGGTATGCCGTGCTGGATTCCGAAGGGGGTCTGCACCAGTACGGGGATTTTCACTGGGCCGGGTCCCTCAAGACCCCCGTCTAATCAAAAGGGCATAAATGCAAGAACTTCTCATCAACACCACCACGGTGCAAGCGGGAGGCACCTCGGGCACTACGTCTCCGAGTGCGGGGACTGCCGAAACATGGACCGTAACGGGCACATTGAACACCTGGGCATTTGTGTGCCCGGCTCTCGTGCCCGCCCCCCAGTTCCGTATGCTCGATGAAAAGGACCTCCTCAAAACAGGGTCCTATGAACTCATCATGGTCACCAATACCTACGCGACCACCCTAACCGCGGCCCTCACCTCGGGAACCGCTTATACGGCCCTAGCCGTAGGGGCTCTCCCGGCTCCGGTAAACACGGGAGACATTCTGTGTGTCTCAAATGGGACCGAGTACCAAATGGTCACGGTAAGCACGGGAGCCGCAGCCGGAGCCACCAGCATCGCAGTGGACTCCTTCACCGCCAACGCCGCATATGCGAC